>MDSW01006273.1_pt1 | contig 15112 bp, 3 predicted proteins | sample 811171 | NCBI WGS metagenome assembly MDSW01 (sample SAMN05326641, study PRJNA326480) | marine metagenome | isolation source: seawater | place: Atlantic Ocean: North West | collected 2012 | reverse complement strand
GAGAGGGTTTAGCCGCGGTGGGGCGCCGGACGAAGCCGCGGCGGGGCACGCGATTTTGTCGCTCGTATTGGATGGGCGGCTGCCGTACGCGACGCCGCCGCCGGAGGGCGAGCCCGTGATCGGCGTGCACATCGGGGCTGACGGCCTGCCCGTCGCGGCCGCGGAGCGCGCCGGTTCGGTCCCCGCCGTCGCGGACGCCGTCGACGACGAGGACGAGGACGAGGAAGACGAAGACGACGAGGACGACGACGACGAGGACGGCGCGGCGATCAACCCGTTCCGGTTGCTCGGAATCGACGTGGAGGGCGAGTCGCAGTACGGCACCGGGGACATCGACGCGGAGAACGGCGTCGGGCGGTTCAAGGTGAAAGACAAGAGCAAAGGCGCGGCGGCGAGTTTTTTCGGGAGAGGCGGCGGCGGCGACGGCGGGTCCGTGTTCTTATCCGAGGCTGACCTCAAAGAGAGCAAGAAGGGCAAGCGCGAGAAAAAAGGTCGATAGATACGACGCTCACGACATAATACACAGTGATAGATTGATAACGCCCGATGAAACGAAACGAAGTCACCACGGCCCGCCCCTTTCGTAGGTGTAGCAGTCAGCGCTCGGGGCTTTCCCCTTGTTCAAAACGCCGCGGATGGACGCCTTATCGTCGTCGTCGAGCTCGAACGCAAACATCGCGCGGTGATCGTCCACGTGGTTCGCGTTCCTCGCGCCCAAGATGATCGCCGGCGTGACGTCGTTCGAGTCCAGAACCCACCGCGACGCGACGTTCGCGATCGTCGCGCCGCCGTGCTTATCCCCGACTCTTCTCAACTCCGCTAGCAGCCGCTGATACCACGCGTACCCACCCGCGTATCCGAGCACGGACGCGTACTTCCGCTTGCTCGACGTGTCTAACACGACGTCCTCGCCGGGGAAGTCGAGGAACTTGTCGGACAAGAGACCACCGGCGACGACGCCGTACGGCAGCAGCGCGATCCCGTTTTTCGCGCAGTACGGCGCCATCTCGCGCTCCGGGCGGCGGTCGAGGAGGGAGAATTGAATCTGGTTGGACGCGATCTCCGCGCCGGCGTCGACCATCTCCGCCACGCGCTTCGTGTCGAAGTTCGTGAGACCGACCGCGCCGATGCGCCCCGCGGCTTTCGCGTCCGTCAAAAACAGCGCCGCGTCGACGTAGTGCTTCGCGTTGTACTCGTTCCAATACATCTGCACCAAGTCGAGCTTGTTCGTTCCCAGCCGGCGGCACGGCAGGTCGAGCTTTTGGTTCACCCAGTCCGACGTCATGTTCTGCTGCTCTCTGCCGACGCAGCACAGCTTGGTGTAGATGTTCACGTCCTCGCGCTTGATCGTCCCGGACTTTAACGCCTCGCCGATGATGAGCTCGGAAGGGCCGTACCCGCACGCCTCCGGGCCGGTGTCGAACGTGTTGATTCCGGCGCGCGCGAACGCGGCGAAGTCCTCCACCGCCGCGGCGCCGGAGGTTCGATCCGTGGCCTGGTCGCCGCGGTGCCCGCCGCCGAGCTGCCAGCAGCCTTTGATGACGCGAGACGGCGTCGACGTGGAGAACTTCAGCGGGCTCGCGGCCGCGGGGACCTTCGCGGGGATGGAGCCCGCGGTCTCCATCGCGGCGAACGCGGCGGGGACCGCGAACGGCGCGCTCGCGCGGTCGAGAGGGATCGCCGCCGCGAGCGCCGCGGTCGCCGCGAAGACGTCGCGGCGCGAGAGCTCCGCGGGCGCGGCGGGGGGCTCTTCGTTGGACGCTTTGACGACGACGGCGTGGCCGCGGCGCGCGGCGCGCGGCGGCTTACGCGAGCGTCGCAGCGCGCGTCCCTCCGTCGTCGTCGTCGACGACGTCGCCGTCGGCGGTGCCGTAAAACTCGACATCGATCGCGCGATCGTGGATTCGGCGACGGCGCGGCGCGTGGGGAGAGCGGGGACGCGGTTTCCGCGAAGTAGATCACGGGAGGGATCGACGACGGCGACGACGAACCTCTGCAATTCGCGCGCTTCGGGTGCGTGCGCGCGCGCGTGTGGACAGAGCCCGGCGTGGGCGATGGATAAACGCCGGAAAAGCGCCCGCCGAGCGTGACGTGGCGGGGCGTGGTTTTTTTGCACTGCAGAAGAGTGCAGAGCCGTTGGACGAGCCGACGAGGACGACGCCGTTCCGAGAGCGACCGCGCCCGCGGCGACGCGCTCGCGAGGCACACCGAGGCGCGCTTCGAGCGACGAGCGCACTCCTCGCAGTTCACACTCGCGCGCGGAGAGCGGATACGCCGCTTTCTCGCGTAGGCGCGGCGCGGAGGTACGCGACGCGCGAGCTGGCGATCGCGACGCCCCGGGGTGACATCATTTCGTCCGTTGTCGCGGCACATTCGGCACATTCATTCCTCGTTGACCGAGGAGCGACCGCGCGACCTCCCCATCCGTCGACCCTTCCGCCGCGATGGAGGGCACGCACGGCGGCGGCGGCGGCGGCGGCGGCGGCGGCACTAAGAAAGGCAGCATGATGTCCTCGACGAAGCGCAAGGAGCCCCCCGGCGGCGGCTCGAAGCAGCTCTCGACGAAGAGCTGGACCGTCCGCCCGGTCGTCCCGAAGCGCGAGTCGATTCCGTCCACGGTGCAGCCAACGCAGGAAGAAGACCTCCCCGCGCTGTGGAGCACGAACACGTGGGGGGACGTCCGTCACAGGAAAGACCCGGTCGTGGACAGGAACGCGAAACCCAAGCCGGGGAGCTCCTCCATCACGCTCCCCGCGGCTGGGGAAAATCGCAAAAAAGACATCAAGACGATCATCGCGGAGAAGGAGTCTCTGCTGAAGAAGAAGCTCATCGCGTTCGCGTCGTTCAACCAGACCGAGCGCGACCTCCTGACGCAAGCGTTCGATCGCGTGTCCATCGACCACGGCGGCGTCCCCGGGCTCGCGACGAGGCAGGAGTTGGCGGACGTGTTCAATCGACTCGGCGTCAAGCTGACCCCGCGCGAGACGGACGCGTTGTTTAAGAAATACGGCGAGGACCGCACCGGACGGATGCCGACGAGCCTCTTCACGACCGCGGTGTTGGAGTCCCGGAATAGGATCATCGCGATGGAGGAACGCAGGGTCGGGGCGTACAAAGCCGGAGACCGGGAAGAGTACGGCTTCGCCGGGCGGATCAAATATTTCCCGTGCCGAAAAGGCGTCTACGCGCCGACGGAATGGGACCCCGCGCTCGCCGCGCGAAGCGCGAAGCCGCCGAAACCGGGGCTGTCGCTCGAGTTCGTGTACGGCTACGGCGGACTCACGAACACGGCGAACAACTTAAACTACAACAGCTGCGACCACGCGGTGTACTACACCGCGGCCGTAGGGATCGTGTTCGATCGACACAGTCACACGCAGCACTTTTTCCACGGCCACGACGACGACATCAAATGCATCGCGATGCATCCGAACATGCACTTCTTCGCGACCGGGCAGGTCGCGTCCACGAGCGGGCCGCCGATCGTGTGCATCTGGGACTCGCGAGTGAACACGGACGGATCGTTACGAGGCATAGTCGCGCAGCTGCCGTTTCCGAACATGCCATCCGTGATCGGCCTCGCGTTTTCGCAATGCGGCACGCGCCTCGTCGTCATCACCGGCGACGTCGACCACAGCGTGCACGTGTTCGATTGGAAGAAAGCGGACGCCGCGATGGGCGGCTTGGGCGAGCTTCCGCCCGCGGACGCGCCGGAGATGGAAGAGGGCACCTCCCCTGGGCTGATAACCATCGGGAAGGGCGGGAAAGGGGACTCGTTCCCGCACGTGTACGGCGCGGTGTGGAACCCGTTTGGGTCGCTCGTGGACGACCCGGATAGTAAAAACCCGCGGAACGAGTGGGCGGAGTTCGTCACCTTTGGTTCGAAGCACATCAAGCTGTGGCGGTGGCACAAGAGCGAGGTCGACGGCAGGGAGTACTACGGCAGGAAGGGCGGCCCCGGGCAGGGCGATCCCGGGAGGTTCGCGCCGGTGACGTCCCCCGTAGACGTCATGTCCGCGGCGTGGCTGCCGCCGAGCGGTCACGACAAGACCGGGTGCGTGCTCGTCGCGGGCACGAGATTAGGGTCGATTCTGTTGTTCACGTCCACGGTCGGTAAGGGGCTTCACGCGACGCGATTGCTTCAGGCGCACGGTCGCGGGCCGTTGATCCCCGCGCTGAGCGGCGGCGACCTCGTCGCGAGCGGCGTCCGGTGCGTCGAACTCAGGGCGGATAAAGAAACCGTCGTCAGCGGCGGCGGCGACGGCGCGGTGCTTTGGTGGTCCGCCGCGACGCTCGCGGCGGCGGCGCGGTCCAAGTCCGTCCCGTGCGCGCCGTACGAGCGGAAAGTGCTCTCCGGGGACGATAACAAGAACCCCGCCGCGGTGAGAGGGATGTCGTGTCACCGGTTCTCGTCCGACGTCTTGTGCGGGACGTACCGGTGCGAGATTTGGGAGATTGACGACGAGGACGGTCCGTACGTCTTGATGTACGGTCACAGCGGAGACGTCCGCGGGCTCGCGGTGCACCCGAAAGAGAAGTCCGTCTTCGCGACCGCGTCCGAGGCTGGGCGGTTATACATCTGGAACGCGAAGTCGAGGTTGTTGAAGGCGAAGTGTAACGTCATGCACCCGTGCGTGGGCGCGGGGTTCTCCCCCGACGGGTTACACATCGCCGTGGGGTGCAAAGACGGGACGCTCGTCATCATCGACTATTACAACCTCATGGCGGGGGACTTTCAGCAAGTCGTCAAGAGGAAGGACGGGACCCGGTGCGAGTTTAACCACTGCAACGAAGCGATCGACGAGGTGAAGTACTCCCCCGACGGGAAGCTCCTCGCCGCGGGGTCGCACGATAATTTCATCGACATATACGACGTCACCGGAGACGCGGTACCCGGTCGGTCAACAGGGGTGAAGTACCACCGTCTGCATCGCTTGCGCGGGCACAGCTCGTACATCACGCACATGGACTGGTCCGCGTTCGACCCGAAGTTCCCGGACCGGCGTATTCTGCAGAGCACGTGCGGCGCGTACGAGCTCTTGTACTACGACGGAAACACCGGGCAACAAGTCCGGCACAGCATGCGCGACGAGCGGTGGCACACGCAGACGTGCACGCTCGGGTTTAGCGTCATGGGCATCTGGCCAAAGTCGAAGCAAGGCGAACGCGCCGCGGACGGGACGGACATCAACGCGTGCGATCGCGCGCCGTCCCCCGGGGGGAAACCGAGCGACGGCGAGCTCCTCGCGGTCGTGGACGACAACGGCAAGGTGAAGTTGTTCAACTGGCCGTGCGTGATTCAGCACGCGCCGTTTCGACGGATGGAGTGGAAGCCCGGGAAAGGGGGACGGAAACCGACCGGGGACTGCGTCGGGTACGTCGGGCACTCCTCGCACGTCGTGAACGTGCGCTTCGCGGGCGGAGGGCGGAACGTCGTCACCGTCGGCGGGCACGACCGCGCGGTGTTCCAGTGGAAAGTCGACGCCGAGGCGAAAGAACAGGTTGGGACGAATAAGCGTCGGATCGAGCCGAAGCCGTACATCATGGACCCGCCGAAGATTAAAGAGCCTCACGCGAGGGTCGCGGACTTCGCGGACGCGCCGGACGACATTGACACGGACGCGTCCGGGAAGCGGAAGGAGATTTGCGAGTACCTCGTGACCGTCGTGACCGGGAACGCGAAAGGCTCCGGGACGACGTCGAACGTGTCCTTCGAAGGCCACGGCGTCGACGAACAAGGCGCGCCGACGCGTATTAAGGAGATGGCGCTGGATAACTCCCCGGATAACTTCAAGAGAGGCGCGACGGACGTGTTTAAGTTCCGAGGCCCGGACCTCGTGAAGCTGCACCACGTCAAAATACAGACGGACTACACCGGGCAGAACCCGAGCTGGTTGCTGCAGTCTGTGAGCGTGTTAAACGTCACGAAGGGTTGGGAACACGCGATGTTCCCCGCGGAGGTGTGGCTGGACCGACAGAAGGGCGGCGAGACGGTGGTGAACTTGTACCCCACCGCGGAGGCGGCGGCGAACGCGCGAGGGAAGAAAGCGCACGAGGAGATCACGTACGTCGTCGAAGTGAAGACCGCGGACGTTAAGGGCGCGGGGACGGACAGCAACGTGTGGATATCCCTCGTCGGCGAAGGCGGACGCGGGTCAAACAAAAAACTCCCCCTCGACAGCGGCCGGAACAACTTCGAGCGAAAGTCCGTGGACACGTTCGAAGTGAAAGCGTCCGTGGGGACGAAGATCGAGCGCGTCAGAATCGGTCACGACAATGCCGGGATCGGATCGTCGTGGTGCTTGGGCGACGTCAGCGTCACCCCCGCCGGGTGCGAAACGATTCGATTCGACGTGCCCTTCGAGGGCGTCTGGCTCGAGGAGGGCGGCGACGTCGGGCTCGCCGTGGACGTCTTCCCGTTCGGCGCGGACGGCAAAGTCACGCGGAAGACTATCAACTACAAGGTCATGGTGCACACGTCGGATATACGCTACGCGGGCACGGACGCGACGGTGCACATCGAGATGTTCGGCACGAAAGGATCGAGCGGGAAGCGGAAGCTCGAGACGTCGCGGGATAATTTCGAAAGGAACAAGTGGGACACGTTCTTCCTGGAGATGCCCGAGCTCGGCGCGCTGACGTCGATTAACATCGGGCACGACAACGCCGGCGCTGGCGCGGCGTGGCACCTGGACAAGGTGATCATCTCCGACGAGAACGCCCCGGAGGAGGTGTTCGTGTTCCCCGCGGATCCAAAGTCCATGCGCGGGCGGTGGCTGGATAAAGACGAAGGCGACGGCCTCACGACGGTGACGCTTCAACCGATGGACGAGTCGAAAGGGATCTTCTACCAGATCACGGTGCAGACCTCGGACATCATGTTCGCGGGCACGGACGCGAACGTCAGCATCACGATGTACGGCGAGAAGGACGGCAAGAAGACGACGTCCGTGGAGAAGATGCCGCTGGAAAACAGCTCGAACAACTTTGAACGCGGCGCGCTCGACACGTTCGAAATCGGTCCGATTCCCGACCTCGGGGTGTTGACGTCCATCGACATCGGCCACGACGCGTCCGCGCCCGGGAGCGGTTGGCACTGCCAGTACGTCGACATCGTCGAGACGTCAAACCCGGACGACCGGTGGTACTTCCCGATTCAGAGTTGGTTCGACCTCGGGACGAAGCCAAAGAAAATTCGACAGACGTTTGCCGCGGCGAAGAAAGACCCGAACGCGGCGACGACGTCGTACAAGATCGAGACGTGCACGTCGGACGTCACGGACGCGGGCACGAACGCGAACGTGCACATCACGATCTTCGGGGATAAGGGCGACACCGGGAAGCTGATGCTCGACAACGACAAGGATAATTTCGAGCGCGCGATGGATGATGATTTTTTCATCGCCGACGCGAAAAACGTCGGGAAGATTTCGCACATCGAAATCGGGCACGACGAGGCGTACTTGAGCCCGAAGTGGCACCTCGCGGAGGTGAGAATATTCAACACCGCGACGATGGAGACGCTGACGTTCCCCGCGGACTGCTGGATCTCGAAAAACGAAGGCCCGCACTTCCGATCGGAGATTATGCTCACCCCGGGCGGCGTCGAAAACGCAATCACGCTGAAGACGTACAAAGTATCCGTCCACACCTCGGACGTGCGCTACGGCGGGACGGACGCGAACGTGACGTGCAGAATCCACGGCACGCGCGCGGACGGCTCCAAGGTGCGCACGGGAGACAAGGTTTTAAACGACGGCAAGGACAACTTTGGAAGGAACAAAGAGGACGTCTTCCTCGTGAAGGACGTCGACGTCGGCGTCGTGGACGGCTTGTGGATCGGCCACGACGGCACCGGGTCCGGGTCGGACTGGCACTTAAATTACGTCGAGGTCGAGGTCATGGACGATGACGACGCGACCGCGCCGGTGTTCTTCTACCACGAGGACTGGCTCTCGAACGAGAAGAGCGAGGGAGTCATGCTCAAACCGGACGCTGGCGGCAGCGGGAAGATTCGGTATAAAATTTCCGTGCACACGTCCGACGTTCGTTTCGGCGGGACCGACTCCACGGTCAACATCAAGCTCATCGGCTCGAAGGACGGCAAGCCGGTGGAGACCGAGCTCATGACGTTGGAGAACTCCGCGGATAACTTCGAGCGCGCGAAGATCGACGAGTTCATCGTCAAAGTGCGCGACGTCGGGGAGATCACGAGCGTGGACGTCGGCATCGAAACCGGAATGACGTCCGATTCCTGGCACCTGAAGATGATCTCCGTGGACAACACGTCCACGGCCGCGGGAGAGCTATTCTTCTACCACGAAGACTGGCTAAACAGCAAGTCCCCGCGCGTGACGCTGACGCCGTCGGACGGCAGCAAGAACGCCGCGGGCGTCGAAGACGGCCTGTGCCCGTACGTCGTCGAGGTCATCACTTCGGACATCAAAGGCGCCGGGTGCGACGCGAAAGTGTCGCTCGTCATCTTCGGTAAGGATGGCGAGAGCGATTCCCTCGCGCTGGACACGTCCGCGGATAACTTCGAACGCGGCTCGAAAGAGACGTTCCACGTCCGCGCCCCGGACGTCGGAGAGATTGAACGCATCAGACTCGGGCACGACAACAGCGGCAGCTTCTTCGGGAACGCGTCGTGGCACTGCGCGTCTGTGGAAATCACAAACACGCAGACGAACGAGAGCGCGATATTCAACATCAACAAGTGGTTCGCGGAGGACAAGCCGCCGAACATGGTTTCCCAGGTGTTCTACCCCGGGGATAACAAAGACGCGGCGCCGACGTTTCCGTACATCATCACGGTGAACACCTCCGACGTTTACGGCGCCGGCACGGACGCGAATGTGAAGATGACCTTGCGAGGGATCGACCCGGAGGATGGCTCGTCCACGACGATGGGCCCGTTCCCGCTTTCGACGACCGGAGACGACTTCGTCCGCGGCAAAGCGGAAGTTTTCACCGTGCAAGGCCCGAAGCTCGGGGAGATCAAAGAGTGCGTCGTCCAGCACGACGGCGCGGGGTTCATGGGCGGCGGCGACTGGCACCTCGCGTGGGTGGACGTCGAGAACAAAGCGACCGGGTCGAAGGCGACGTTCACGTGTGGGGATTGGGTAAAAGCGGACCAGCCGCGGACGCTCGCCGCGGAGGTCGTCGGCAGCTTCGCGTACGAGGTTGAGATTCACACCGGGACAAAGTACGGCAGCGGCACGGACGCGAAAGTCGCCATCGTCATCACCGGCGACGCGGACCCAACGCCGTGGGCGCCGGAGTTGCTTCAAAATGAAAAGAGCTTCTCCAGCGGCGGCGTGGACGCGTTCGAGGTCACGCGCGCGACCGACATCGGCGCGATCACGAGCGTCACGCTGTCGTGCCAAGATAAAGGCATGTTCGGGGACTCGTGGTACTGCGACAAGGTCATCGTCAGGTCGAAGACGACGGGGCGCGAGTGCCTCTTTTTCTGCAACGACTGGGTCTCGTACGAAGGGAAAACGCTGTCGGAAAAGGTGATGACGGACGCGGGGATCGAAAACGAAGCCGCGGCGGCGGCAGCGAAAGCCTCCGGCGCCGCGGCCGCGGGGGACATCCCGACCGAGTACAGAATCACGACGTACACCGGGGACGAGCGCGGCGCGGGCACGGACGCGGCGGTGAGCGTCGAAATTTTCGGCGCGAACGGTTCCTCCGGGGACATCCCGTTGGACCAAGACGCGGAGCTTTTCGAACGCGAAGCCGTCGACGCGTTCGACCGCGTCGCAAAGAAAGACCTCGGCGAGCTCAAGGAAGTCTTGGTCTTCCACGACGGCGGCGGATGGGGCAGCGGGTGGCTCCTAGACAAGGTCGAGATCGAGCACGTGCTCACCGGTCGGACGTACGAAGCCGAGGTGAAGGCGTACGTCTACGGATCGAAAGAGAAGGGCGTCAAGGCGGCGTTGAAGGTGACGCGCGCGGGGGCGGACCCGCGCGAGATGAAGAAAATTGCGGACGCGGCGGCGGCGGAGGCGGCGCACCTCGAGAAGCTTAAGCTCGGCGACGACGGCGGGGACGGCGGCGACGCGGGGACGCAAGCGGAGGCGTCGAAGGCGATGGGCGAGGAGACGCCGCGGCCGGCGGAGCCGCAGGAGGCGGCGAAGGTGAAAAAGTTGGCCGAGGAAGCCGCGGCGGCGTCCGCGGAGAAGGCGGCGAAGACGCCTCCGGTCGACGATGCAGCCAAAGCCATCGCTGACGCGGCCGCGAAGGCTGACGAAGCCGCGAAGGCGAAGGCGGGTGAAGAAGCCAAGGTTGCGGCGAAAGCGAAGGCGGATGAAGAAACCGAGGCTGCGGCGAAAGCGAAGGCGGATGAAGAAGCCGAGGCTGCGGCGAAAGCGAAGGCGGATGAAGAAGCCGCGGACGCCGCCGCCGCGAAAGCAAAGGCCGACGACGCCGCGAAGGCTGCCGCCGCGGCAAAGAAAGCGGACGACGCCGCCGCGAAGGCTGCCGCCGCGGCGAAGGCTGCGGACGCCGCCCCCGGCGCGTCCGCGGCGACGAAGCCGCTCGACGACGACCCCGCCGCGCCCGCGCCCACGCCCGAGCCCATAGAGTACGTTGTGACCACGTTCCAGTCGTGCCCGGTCGACCTCGCGGTCACGATCGTCGGCACCACCGGCGAGGCGAAACTCGTCATCGAGAGCGGGAAGATGGAGGGCGTCGTCGTCGCGACGATCGGCGCGGCGCGGCAAGTTCGCGTCGTCGCCGCCGGCCTCGCGGACGGCGAGTCCTGCGCGCTGATGGAGATCTGCGTCTCCGAAGACGGCGACATGGTGACGTTCGAGCTCGGCGACGACGCGGTGTTCACGACCGCGCACCCGGAGATCCGGGTGATGAAGTCCGCGCTGCCGGAGGCGCCGTGCGAGGAGTGGGAGGAGGCGAGGGCGATGCGAAAAGGGCAGCCCGCGTCGTATTGGTTTTCCAACGCGACCAAGGCGTCGGTATGGAAGGAACCGAAGAAGTATTATCCGGTGAAGTTTAAGCGGCCGCCGAAGAAGACGGCGTCGGCGTCGGAGGGAGGCGACGCGGCGGCGGCGGCGGCGGCGGCGAAGAAGGAGTAAGAGGAGGTTGTACATGCGCGTCTCGACGAAGAGACGCCGTAGGAACACGAGCGTTAGACGCGCGAAGAGTAGATTGTTAAATGATGAGCTCATCTAGATTCCACCGACGCCCTTCCTCTGCCTCTACTACAACATCCGACCCCTCTCTCTCCTTCAGAATACTCCCGACTGACTCGCGAGCCAGTAGCACCACACGCCGCCGATCCCGAGCCACATCCCCGGCGGCAGCGCGGCGAGCGGGTTCGCGCGTTCCTCACCAGATGTACTACGCGCTTTCGACCACCCGCGGTACAGCGCCGCCCCCGTGGAGAGCACGAGAGGCAACAGAAGCGGGCCCGCTTGTAAGACGACGTCGTTCACGGACGCGCGCGGGACGACGGCTCGATGTCCGCGCGCTGATTTCGTTCGAAGGCGCACGCTTTGACGTGCGGGGGCGGGGGTGACCCCGCCGCACCGCGCCAGCGACATCGAAAATGACGAGCGGGAACGAAGTCGAGCCAAGTCGCAGTCGTCCACAAACCTAGGTCCAGTCCTTCGATGCGCGGCGCGCGGGCGACGCCTTCCTTGGTCGCGACGAACGCAGCGGCGACTCACGCTTCGGCGACAGCGTCGCGAGCGTCTCCGTATCGAGCGCGCGTCACCTCGCGCGTCGGAGGAGGCGCCGCGTCGCGTCCGGCTCGGCACCTGCTCATCACCCGACGAGCCGATTTCCGCGACGACATCGCGGCGGCGAAGACGACGACGACGCCCGCTGCTTCCGCGTCGGACGACATGACGAGCGCGGACGAGTCGTGGACGGTCCGCGCATGGACGGCCGAGGGCGGCGACGCGTGGACAGGCGCGCTGACCGCGACGCCGAGCGTGCGCGTCGTCCGAGGGAGCGACGACGACGCGAGCGAACGAAAAGGAGGCGAGGCGTCGTCGTCGTCGTCGTCGTCTTCGTCGTCGTCGTTCGACGCGCGCGCGTACTTCGCGAGGTTGAACACGAAAACGGAAGGCCGCGTGCTCCTCACCGCGAAGACGCTCCCGTCGACGCAGCGCCTCGTCTCCGCGAACGCCGCGGACGCGGACGCGGTCGTCCCGGACGGACTGATCTGCGTCGCGGACGTCCAAGTCAGCGGCGTCGGGCGAGGCGGGAATCAGTGGAGCTCCCCGCCCGGGTGCCTCATGTTCTCGTTCCTGACCCCGCACGCCGAAGGCCGCACGCTACCGTTCCTGCAGTACGTCGCGACGATGGCCGCGGTGGAGGCGATCCAGGACGTCGCGGACGACGCGATGACGACCGCGAGGAAAGCGGCGGCGGAGGACTCGTCTTCGCCGGCGCCGCCATTGCCGCCGTTTCGACGCGGCACCGGTCGCACCGTGGACGCGCGCATCAAGTGGCCGAACGACCTGTACAGCGGTGGAGTCAAGATAGGCGGGGTGCTGTGCCAGTCCACGTACGCGAACGGGCGGTTCGACGTCGTCATCGGCGTCGGGTTAAACCTCGACAACGCGGAGCCGACGACGTGCGTGAACGAGATCATCGCGAAACGTTTGGCGAGGGACGGGCTGGTCGTGGCGCCCGGCGGCGAATGCACGCGCGAGCGGTTGCTCGCCGGGTTTATGAACCGGTTCGAAGCGTTGAGTGGGATGCTCAGCGCGACGCGGTCGTTCTCTGGGCTGGAAGCGTCGTACTTGCGGCAGTGGTTGCACACGGATCAGGACGTCGTCATCGAGGACGCTTCGGGCGGCGGCGCCGCCGCCGCCGCCGCCGCGGGGTCGGCGCGCGTCACCATCAAGGGCGTGACCGCGACCGGGTACCTCCTCGCGGTGGACGAGAAGGGCACGAGGTACGAGCTGCACCCGGACGGGAATAGTTTAGACTTCTTCAAGGGCTTGGTGAGGAAGAAGCTGCCGAGTTAGCCGCGTCGTTGTGTATAAAACTTTTGGGTTGTTTGCTTTTTTGTCCGACTCGAGCTGAGCCGTTGAGGACTCGGAAACGAACACGGCACCTCATCACAGCTCGAGACGCACCCCGCGCTCGCCATGTCCCGCTTCGTGGGCAAAGTCGCGCGGGTACGCCTTCATCCTACTCGCGTCGTCGCCCCCTCGCCTCCCCTCGCTCCCCTCGCTCCCGCGACGCGCCGCCCTCGCGCGCGGTGTCGCGCGCGCGATCCCCGGAAAACGACGACGCGCCCTCGCGTCTTCCTCGACAACTCACCCGCGTTCGATCTCTCCTCCTCCTCCTCCTCCTCCTCCTCCTCCTCCAGGGCGTCGGCGGCGCCGTGCGGAACGTAGGCGCCGCGGGCGGCGCGGTCGCGAAGAGCATCGTCTTCGGCAACGGCGAGAGGGACGACATCGACGACGGCGGGACGGAGCCCCTCCTGGAGCGCATCTCAGACGGCGTGCTCGCGGACGACCGTCGAAGCGCCGCGTCGGAGCTTCGAGATCTGGTCCAGGAGAACCCCGTCGCGCAGGCTGCGATCGGCTCGATCGGCCTCACGACGCTGCTCACCGCGCTGAGGGACGAGAGAGAGGACAGCGATCTCGTGCAGCTGGTCCTAGAGGTGCTCGTGAACGCCATCACCGCGGGCGGCGGCGCCGGCGCGTCGTCGGCGACGAATGCGAACGCGAATGCAAACGCCGGCGGCGGCGACCGCCGGCGACGCCGCGGTCGACGCCGCGGCCGCGTCGCCGTCCAACGAGAGCGGCATCTCCCCCGCGGGCGCGGCGAACGCGGAGGCGCTCGCGAAGAACCCGACGAACGTCGAGCTTTTGCTGTCGCTCCTCGACGAGTCCGACTTTTACGTCAGGTACCACGCGGTTCAACTCCTGACCGCGTTGTCCTCTGTCTGCGCGCACCAGCTCCGGAGCGCGATCATGAGCAACCCGATGGGAGTGGGGAGGTTGATGGACATGATGCTCGAGCGCGAGGTGATTCGAAACGAGACGCTTTTGTTGCTCATATCGTTGACGCGCGGGTCCGAGGACTTGAGGAAAATCGTCGCGTTCGAAGGCGCGTTTGAACGGTGCTTCAACGTCGTTCGAGAGGAGGGCGCCGCGGACGGGGGCATCATCGTTCAGGACTGCCTCGAGCTGTGCAATAACCTACTCCGAGGCTCGCCGTCGAACCAGACGTTCTTCCGCGAGTCTTCGTTCCTTCAGAAGCTGCCGGAGATTCTGCAACTCAAGACGCCGCCGCCGACGCCGGGGGGTCCGCCGCCGCCGCCGCAAAAAGCCGCCAACTTGCTCTGCGCGCTCGAGCTCGTGACGTTGCTCGTGTCCACGTCGGGCGCGAAGGCGGGGACGACGAACCCAACCCCAGGCGGCGTCGACGACGCGGTCGCGCTCGAGATTGCGCAGAGAGAGGCGACGGCGAAGACGCGGTGCCGCGCCGAGAACCAGACGCAGCTCGCGAAATTCGGAACGCTCGACGCGCTCTTATCCTTGTGCCTCGGCGAGCTCGCCGTCCCGAGCGTCCCCGTGCGCGTCTTCGCGCTGCGGTGCTTAGGCGACCTCGTCGCGGAGAACCGATCGTGCCAGGACCTTCTGTTCGCCGCGGAGGTGAACCTCGGCGCGGGGAAGCACGAGCCGGCGTTGCTGTCGTGTCTGCGCGCTGCGACGCGAGGAAATGACGCCGCGGAACGCGCCGCCGCGGAGGGCGTCTTCGCGCGCGTCCTTCGCGGAAACACGGAGCTCCAGCTGATGTGCATCTCCACGATCGCGCCGACGGGCGTCGGCGTCGGCGACGGCGACGTGTCCTTGGGCGGGTTCCTCGCCAGGGCGCTCGTCGGGAAGACGACGGGCGCCGCCGGCGGACCGGGGGAGCTCTCCGTGTCGTGCCACGCCGCCGCGGTGCTGAGGCACATGCTGGACGGGAACGCCGCGGCCAAGGCGAAGATCTTGACCATCCCGCTCGAGCTCCCGACGTCCGCCGCGTCGCCGCCGGAGCTGCTGCTCCCGCGCATCGTGCGGTATCTGTCCGCGGCGGTGCGGGCGTCGTCGTCGCTGGCGGGGATGGGGATGGGGATGGG
>MDSW01081852.1_pt1 | contig 15113 bp, 11 predicted proteins | sample 811171 | NCBI WGS metagenome assembly MDSW01 (sample SAMN05326641, study PRJNA326480) | marine metagenome | isolation source: seawater | place: Atlantic Ocean: North West | collected 2012 | reverse complement strand
TCTGAGCGAACAGGAGGTTGCGAATCTGAAGGCAACGGTGAAAGAATTGCAAGAGAGACCGGCGGAGGGAACGAATGAGATCATCGAGAGGGAGAGAGAAGAACTGAAACAGGCGCAGCAGAGAGTGGCGGATTTGTCGGGGGCGTTTCGACAGTTGCAAGGCGAGGTGGCCCGCGTGCGATACGAACAGGAAGGTTTCGATATGCCGGTGGCGATGTCGTTGCCAGTGAAGATTTCGCCCGAACTTTCGAGCAGAGTGACGGTGATCGCGCAGTTGGTGATGTTAGGGTACTCTTACGAGGACGGAGAGATGGCGTTGGACGCCATCAAGGTGAACGACTTGCACCTCGCGTTGGAGTGGCTCGAGGGTCGACACGCGACGAAAACGCAGTTTTCCATCAACGGACGCCGAGCTGTCATGATGAATGAGGAGAGTCAGCGTCGGCAACTCACGTACAAGACGACGACCGAAGTCAATGTCCAGGAACACGCGAAAATACACAAGCCCGGTGAAGGAGACGCGGACCGTACGAGCGCGCCGCCACCTCCGAGAGAATCCACGACCACGGAACAAGTACGTGAAATCGCTCGACGAGGAGGAACAACGCAAAAGCGTGCGGCGAGAAATCAAATGAACATGTACGATACGCGTAAACGCGCGGTGTCATCGATGATTTGCATGGCAATCAGACCTCCCGGCGCCGCTCAAGGCTTCGGGCGAGAAAAATCTGAAGAAATCGCGCAGCGCTGCATCGAAGCCTTGGCGCGCTTGGCCCACAACCGTAGCTCGTTCATGATTCTCTCTTTGGGTGGTAACCGGTGTGCTTTCGACTGCTTGAAACTCTACGAAGCCAATCCGCGTATTGTCATCGCGTGCTTCAAATTGTTGAGAGCTCTCGAAAGTAATCTCAGCACGATGATGCACTTGAAGAAGCAGCAGCGTTTCCGCTTACTTCCGAACACTGTCTCTCGCGCGACCGGTTTGCATTCTGATGAGTTAGATGTCATCGCAGAAGGTGCGCACACGCTGTGGGCTGCCAACACGCTCGGTGGAAAGATCGCTCAGGAACGAGTGAAGAATTCTGGATACCTCCGTTTCGTCAAATCAGCTCTCACAGATAAAGACATCGAAGACAAAGACCCGCGCGGTACATATCGTAAGAAAATTCTCGGTATGCTCTTATCGATGGCGCATGAGAACAAAACGATGCAGCAGTTCCTGGTAGATGAAGGTTTCCGCGCTCTGTTGAGACGAACGCTTCAAGAGAAGCCGGGGCTGTCGTTTGCAGGTGAGTTTGCGTCGCTTCGAGATTGGTTGAAGGACGAGTACGATGCACCGTCATTCGCTCCGGACGCGGACAAACCGCAGAATCCGAATCGGGGTGCGCGCGACAAACAAGACGCTCAAGGAACGCGTAAATCAAGCAAGACCAGTGCGAATCAGCGCGAAAAGAAAATTTTGGAGACGCAAAAGCGTGCCTCAGCGTTGCGTCAGCATATGCAGGAACGCGGCGCGACCAGAGAAGGCATTTATTTCGCGAAGAAACGAGTCGTCTCGATGCTTTGTACCATCGCACTGAATCCGCCGGGATCAGTTGTAGGCGTGTCGAAGGCCGACAGCGAGGAAATCGCTTACAGGTGTTTACTCGCATTGGCGCGCATCTCCGAGCGAAACGGTGCGTATCTCGTGCTCACGTGCGGTGGTCCTCGCACCACCGTCGACTGCATGCGGTATTACTTGTACAACGCTGACATCATGTACGCGTGCATGCGCATTTTACGGGCACTCCTCTGCGCACCAACCACCATGATACGACTCATGAAACAAGTGCGCTTTAAGATTCTCCCCTCTGCCATCATGGACGCGGTCATGCGTCACTCGGAAGACTTGGAGATGAAAGCCGAGGCTGCGCACGCACTTTGGTCGTACACGGGCGTGGGCGGTAAACCCGCGCAGGAGACGGTTCTCGACTCGAGTCCATACGTGCTTGATTTCCTCAAAGACGGGCTCGCCATGGCGAGAGCCGACGTCGGCTCCAACCAATACATCGCCACGATTCGTAAGTTTATCGGTTGCATCCTTTCTCTCGCGAAAGATAACAAAGAGATCCAAGATAAGCTCGTCGAAGTCGAATTGCGCAGAGACATTCGCAAGGCGTTGAGTGAAAATCAAGGTATTTCCTTCCAAGGCGAGTTTGGCTCTTTGCGCGACTGGATTCGCGGCGACCGCGGCGGCGCTCGTTCCATCTCGAGAAGCACCACGACGAACGCTACGACGATGAGGAAAGAACGCAACGCCGCGGAGCAAGCGCTCGACACGGGGACGGCGGAAGACTCTAAGCAACCCACTGATCACATTGAAGCCCAAAAGTTGTTCAAGCAAGAAAGCGAAGACGACGTCGAGATGACTCCAGCGCCAAAGGCGCAGACGCGAACCAACCCGCTGTACGAGGAAACGAAGGAACAAGAGGCACCCAAATCGCAGCGTGTTCAACCTACAAGTGATGCTGAGGAAAAGAAGGAAGACAACTCGAGATCGTCACCCGAGAAAGAAATGCCGGTGAAGTCATTCGCGAGCCCACCCGAAGACGACGATCCCGGCGCTCTGCAAAAGTTGATGAGCAAGAATGCCCGAAATCAACAAGATGAAGGTGCTTCTTCGAGCAAGCCGGCGGAAGCCGACGAGCGTGATGCGGATAAGGAGTCCGAATCCGGAACGAAGGAGAAAACGTGGACCATCAACGAGGCGATAAGAGTGTTGAACGCTCGCGACAACATATCCCATCAAGCGGCGTCTGAAGCCTTGGCTGATATGTTGGCCGAAGAGCCTACGGTTGGCATCGCCGTGATATTGAATGGTGGTCTCGGCGCCATAGCGCACGCGATAACCATGGGTGAAGCGCCTTTCTGCGCCGGTGCTTGTGCGTTGGTACACATGCTCACCGCGGCCAATCTGACACTCAAGCGCGCGCAGTCTGACGAAGCTGTGATCGACGGCACGCTCTTCTGCGCCATCATAGACGCCATGACGAGGTTCCCAGACAGCATCGCGCTACTTCAATGGGCTGCGACCGCTATTTGGGCGCTCATCAGAGACAACCATCGCGGCAAGAGTCGATTCGTGTACATTACAAGTTCCATCACGGGCGAGTCTTCGTTGAGAGTTTTGAAGAACGCTCTCGTCAAGTACGGCAGTGGATCCGAAGGTGTGGCGCGCGCATGTATTGGCTGTCTGTGCGCGCTCGCGGTGAACTCTATTCCTACGCAAAAACTGATTTCAGATCTTGCGCTTCCGCATGTCATGCTGTTGACTTTGGGCAAGCATTCGTCGATTTCGTTCCGCGGCGAATTTGATTCTCTTCGCGAGTGGTTGCGAGACAACGCGGCAAGAAAGGACGAAGTTGACTCCAGCACTTCTGGAGCGCACAGAAAATACGATTAGAAGCTCATAATTTGTCGTTTACAACACGGCGTGCCTGTAAAAAGAAAATTCTCCTACTTCTTGTTGCGTGGTTTTCGCGCCGAAAAACGCGGTTTCGGCTTCTCCTTGTACTTGGGCGGTTCAAGTTGCCATCGCGTGTTCGTTTTCGTACCGTACGCCTGCAATTTTGCGATGCCATCCGGACCTATCATATTACTTCTAAGGTCGATCTCTTGAATGATGGTATTCATGCTCAACGTGTTCGCCAAGTTGCTCGCGCCCGTGTCGGTGATTTCGTTTCGTTGAAAATCAAGACCGAGAAGGGACTGATTATCCTCGAGTGCTTCCGCTATTTCCCAAGCTCCGTTATCATATAATTCATTATATCCAACGTTGAGTTGAACCAGTGACGTTTCTTCCAATAAAACATCCGCCAAATCCTGCGCGCAATCGGTGTGCAACGCGTTTCCGCGCAAGTTTAAGATTTCGAGCGTGTCGTTCGTCTCCAAAGCTTTCGCCAAAGCCGCAACTCCCGAACGCTCGCCCCGTAAACCGATATTGTTGCACGCGAGATTCAAACTCTTCAAGCGCGTCGAATTTATCAATTCCGCAATCGCGCGCGTGCCCTCGGCGCCGATGATGTTGCATCCCACGTCCAAGTGCTCGACGTCGGTATGCACCAATGCCCGCATCAGTGCACGCATGCCCTCCGGACCGATGGAATTGAAACCGAGAAGAAGCACTCGAAGGTTCGGCGCGAATCCGTTCGATAAAGCTTCCGCGAACGCGATCGCGCCGCGATCACCGAAACCGTTGTGTGCGAGATCCATTCGGCGGAGAGTCTTTGATTGAGCCGCTCCTGTACCGAGCGCGTCCATCCCCTCCGAACACACACCGTTTCCGCGAAGCGTCAGACGCGTGATGTTCACTCCAGGAGTCGCGAGAGCCTCACCGATCGCGGTCGCACCTCTTCCTCTGATGTCGTTCGATCCGAGATCGAGCCAACGAAGAGCGCTCGTCCCTCTCGATGCCGATGCTTTGATGGCTTTGGCCAGACTCACGGCACCGTCGTCGGAAATGTTCACCTTGCGCATGGCGAGGCGCTTCAAGTCCCAACCTTGCTCGAGCACTTCAGCGACAGCCTTCGCACCGTCGTTCGAGATGCGCAAGCTCCAACTCGCGTCGAAAGATTCCACCTTTCGCGCGCCGTTGCACGCCGACGCCACAGCTGCCGCTCCCACGCTCCCCGGATCCGCGCTGTGTAATTTCAATCGACGCACGCGCAACTGCGGAATCGCGAGCGTCTCGGCCAAGTCGCGCACGTTGTCGTCGTACACGTCGACGTACTTGGCCGTCGGATCCCGACGAACGGGATCGTACACAATCTTATGCCCCAAATCGCACGTGAGATTGCGCGCCCTATCGCCCATGGCGTCCACGCACGCTCGCGCATCCTTAGTCGTAAACTTACCCATCTCCCCCATGTGCACCGCCTTGACGTCCCTCAGCTTTCTACACGTCGCGATCGTCGACATCAAATCGGCTCGTTTCATCCCTCGCACCCCACTCACGTCCAACTCCTTCAGCGTCTCTCGCGCCGCGTATCGCAGCGTCGCCAACGCTTTGCTCGCGTCGTCGCCCTTTCGCAATTTCACCCGTCCCCAAGCCGTCTCCGCGATCTCCGACGCGCATCCGACCAACATATCGCGCTCTTTCGTCCTCGTCGCCGCCACCCTCGCGACGTCTCTCGGCGTGAGATGTTTCAATATCTCCAACGCCGCGTCCACCTGCAAGTCGCCGAGAAACTTCTCGCACCCCGGCCCGACGCTCCCGCCCTCCCCCGCGCTCTCCTTGGCCCGCGCGCGCGCCGCGCGCCGCGCACGCCGGCGCGCCTTCGCCGCGTGCGCCCACGGTCGTCCACCGCCCTGCGCCGCGCTCGGAGGCTTGTCGTCGAAGGCGGCGCCATCGGATTCGCGAAGTTCGGCATCCGACCAATCCGAGTCGCTCGCCGACGTCGTCCCGTCACCACGCGCGCCGCCCTCGTCGGAGGAGGATTCGGCAAAGAGCGGTACCGTTGACGCGCATCGCGGGAGCGCGGCGGAGAGCGAGGCGACGTCGAGGGTCGACATGATGCGCCGCCGAAAAATGCGGCGATTAATTTCGCGTCATCTTATCTCTCCCCAGAACGTCGCGCGCATGGCGTCGGCGCGCGAGTTGGGGCGTCGTGGGTGTCGTCCGAGACGCGCGTTGGGCGACCACGCGCGATGGGTGGCGTTCATCGCGCCGTACGGGGCGCTGTCCGCGACGTTGGTGTCGCACGGTTTTCAAAAATTGCGGCACGCGGGCGTGGTGTACGCGCTCGTCGCGTGCGTGCTGACGCTGCCGTTTTGGAGAGCGTGGTGCGGGCGACCGGTGTTTGCGTTTTACGGATTGGCGCTGCGTCGGTACTGGAGGAAGTGCGAGATCGGGGCGTTCGAGGAGGAGGAGAAGAGCGCGGCGGTGGCGGAGGCGTTGCGGGACAACGCGCCGGCGTTTACGCGAGAGTTGGCGGCGTTCGTGCGAGGCGTGTGCGAGAGTCGAGAGAGTGATGAGCGTGGCGACGGTGCGGTGGCCGGGGCGGTGGATTCAGACGCGAGACAGCCGAGCGAAAAGATGAGAGACGCGGGCTGGGTGTCGATTCCGCTGCACGATGCGACGCTCGATTCGCCGAGTCGACTCGCGGCCAAGTGTTTTCCGAGCACGTCCTCCGTCGTGGCCTCGGTCGGTGGGTTTAACGGGAAGGTGTGGGTGCTTCGTCCGGGCGCGGGCGGTGCGTCGAGCGCGACGGGGCGAGTGACTACGGGACTGTCGGACGGTTACTGGCGTGCGCACGTAGTCTTGGCTCGAGACGCCGGACTTCACGGTAAAGCGGCTGGATTGCGTTCGGGCGATGAAACGCGCGCGTTGGAGCTCGGTTCTGTGCACATAGTGAACGATTTCCATCCGAGCGCGTTTTGGAACGTGTCCAGAGACTCTGGCGTGGTGTTGCTCTCGTTCGACGTCGTGCGACCGGAGCGAGAGAAGTGTCGAGCCGCCATCGTAGAGACGCGAGCTCGACTCACCAGAGCCTTCGGGAACACGGCGGAAGAGTATAGTGGGGACGTGAATTTCATCGCGTACGTGTGGCGCGTGTTTTCGCTCACGTTTCTCAGCAATCTGAGTTAAGAGAAGAAGAATAGAATACAACCTGTAATCATAATATACTATAGCGGCTCACTCGTCCGTCCGAGGCTCATCTCCGTCGTCGCTCCCCTCCTCCAAACCTAAAAAATCCGCGTATCCCTTCCATCCACGTCCTCGATAGTAAAATCCCGGTCGCTCGGGGATGCGATGCGGCAACTGCGACGTCCTCGCCCACCAGTCTTTTTGCGACTCAAACCCCTGCCCTCGCGCCCACGCGCGGGCAGTTTCAAAATCAACCGTCAAACCCAACCAATCTTCCCATCCTCGCCACGCGTCCGCGTACGCCTCCTCCGGTTCGCGAGGGATGAACACGGCGCCGCGACGATTATTATACGCCCAGTCCTCGTATTCCTCCTTACTCCTCAGCGCCAAGAACCAAACGAACTTTCTCGCCGGCTCGAACTCGAGCACGCGACGCCCGCGGTGAATCTTTCGTCGTCCGAGTCCGTGCGCGCCCGAATCCGGTTCGTGATCGAGTCGCACGTCGTCGAGTCGCGCGTCGTCGAGCTCATCCTTTCCGGAGCGAATCGCCACGCGTCGACCGCGCGCCGCGCGTTGAAACGCGTTGAAGCGCGTTGAAACGCGTTGAAACGCGTTGAAACGTTGAGACGCGCGCGCGCGCATGGTCATTCACGCGCGAGGGCGCGGCGCGACGACCGAGTCGGTCGGCCGAGAGGAGAAGAATGTGGTGAAAAAGCGCTACGGTTTGATATTTTAGAGACTAGAGACGCGACTCGCGGTCGCGTCGAAGAAACAAAGAAACGAAACGGTCTTCGTCGTCGTCGTCGTCGTCGTCGTGAATCATTCTTCTTGTCCCGGCGGGGGCGCGCCTCCCGCGGCGGCGCCCGCGAATTTAGACATGATGATGGTGTCGACGCGCAAGACGGTGCACACGGCGTCGACGGCATACTTGAGCGCCCAATACTTGACGAGGAACACGTCGTAAATGCCTTGCGTCGCGCCGAGATCGGTGGACGTGTTTTCGCCGGTGATGTCGACGCCGGCGTTGACATCGCCGTTGGCGTGCGCGGCGTACAAATTGTAGACGCAATCCGTGGCGTTGACGCCGGCGTTTTCGGCGAGCGTCCGCGGGACGACTTCGAGCGCCTGAGCGAATTTTTGAATCGCGTATTGGTCTAATCCCGTCTGTTTGCGTCCGTACGCCGCCAATCGGTGGGCGAGCTCGATCTCCGTCGCACCACCGGCGGGAACGGTGCGAGAATCCTTCGTGAGCGCCTTGAAGGCGTTGACGCCGTCGTCCACGGCGCGCTCCATGTCGTCGATGGCGCTCTGCGTCGACCCGCGCAAGACGACGGTGGCGACGCGCGACGTGTGATCGTCTTGCGATACCACGACGCACTGCGTGCCGCCGATCTCTCGAACTTCGATGCTAGACACGAAACCGAGCTCGTCCGCCTCGGGACGATCGAGCTTGACGAGACCGCGCGCGTTGGTGGCGCGGCAGAGACGACGCAACTCAAACTTGGACGGAATCTTGATGGCCATCAACCCGTATCGCTCGATGAAGTGCAACGCCATCTCACCGAAGGATTGACCAGTGACGACGACGCGCGCGCCGGCGTCGGCGATGCCCTTAATGTATTCCTCCATCTTGGCTTCCTCACCCTTGCTGTACGCCTCGAGTTCGCTCGCGGATTTGATGAGCACCGTGCCCTTGGTCTCCGTTGTCGACGTGTCCACCGCGCACCCGAAGACGGCGATTTTCACATTCTTCAACGATCGAATCGTTCCCTCGACGCCGCGACGAATCACCATTCCCTGCACCACGGTGCAATCCGACAGAGAACTTCCCGGAATCTTCGTCGTTCGCACGTTATCGACGTTAAAATTCAGCGCATTCTTTGGCAAGACGTCGACGCACGCCGACGCGACGACGCGCGCCAATTTCTCTTCAAACCCGTGTTGTTTAGAACTGAGCGTCCCTTTGATTCGACCCGCCACCGCATCGACATCTCGCGCGTCCAACACATCGCTGTTCTCCACCACGAGCTCTCCCATCCACTCCAACGCCTTCGCCGCCGCCTTTTCGTATCCCTCCACGATTTCGCTCGGGTGCAACCCTTCCCGCACCAACTCCTCCGCCAATCCCAAGAGTTCGCCGCCGAAACTCACCACGAGATTGGTACCGTCCCCCATCTCTCGCTCCTGCGATTGCGCCGCCATCACCAACAATCTCGCCGCCGGATGCGCCACCTCCAACTCTCGAACGATCACCGCCGCGTCGCTCGTGACGAAGAGCCGCTCGAGGTGATTGATGACCATTTTATTCATCCCGTTCGGGCCCAACGACGTGCGCGTAATCTTAGACAATTGTTTACACGCCTCGATGTTTCGAATCACCGCCTCATCCAGTCCACTGAGGTGTTTATGCCCCTCCTGTTCCCATCGAATCGAATCGAATCGCATCCGTCAGTCGATCGGTCGGTCTCTCTCTCGCGCGTTTCGCGTTCGGTCAAACGTCGGGTCGATCCTCATCTCATCATCCACGACGTCGCGTTCGTTCACTCGCCGTCTTCCCTCCCCACGCGCGTCGACACACCCCCGACCCGATCGTTTCCCACCCCCCCCGTCCCTCTCTCTCCCTCCAACCATCGCTCGTCCTCATCGTCTCGTCCCCATCGCGTCATCATCCATCCATCCATCGCGCGTCCCTCGCGCATCCCATCCATCCATCCATTCCGTCTCCGTCTCGTCTCGTCGTCTCTCGCACCTTGAGCATGGACTGTAACCCGTACGGTAACCCTCCCGACATGGTCTCCCGTCGCCCTCGTTCGCGAGTCGCTTCTCGTCGTCGTCCTCGCGTCGCGCTCTCGCGGTCGTCGGGTCCTCTCGAGTCGTCGGGTCGCGCGGACGACGACGCGGCGACCGACCGATGTGTCCGCGCGACGGGACACACACCGGTACAGTATGGGGTGTGGGTGCGAATGAGACGTACGTAGGCTGAAGGGCAGATTCGTCGTACAATTCGGTCCAAAGTATGGAGTTTGCGCACGCAGCCTTTCAGCCCAGCCGTCGTACGCCCGGGACCGCGCGGCGACCGACCGGGGTCGTGATTGATGATGAGACGTGATGAATCCATGAATGAATGCATGCCGGCAGTCGTGGGCGACGACGGACGGCGAACGAACGAAGGATGCGCGTCGGGACGACGAGCATCTCGACGGTGTCGACGATGTCGACCGTCTCGCGTCGGTGTGGACATCGACGACGGTCGACGACGAGGGAATCATCATCATCATCATCATCATCGGCATCATCGACCGTCTCGCGTCGGTGTGGACATCGACGACGGTCGACGACGAAGGAATCATCATGGTCATCGTCGTCGTCGACCGTCGTGGTGGTGGGTGGATGTGGACGCGTGGGACGATTGGTCGTCGAACGGTTGTTGCTCGACGACGACGCGGGGAGGCCGCGGGTCGTGCGCGCGATGACGCGAGACGGGACGAGCGAGACGGCGATGCGATTGCGCGCGCTCGGGGCGGAGATCGTCGTCGGGGACGCGACGCGCGAGGAGGATTGCGCGCGCGCGTGTCGAGGCGCGGACGCGGTGGTGGCGGCGTTCGGCGCGCGAAGGATGTCGCGAGCGGGCGACGCGTGGAGAAAAGTGGACGATGGAGAGGTGGAGGTGGATGAGACGCATCCGCGCGCGATTAATTATCTGGGCGTGCGACGGTTGGTGAGGTGCGCGGAACGCGCGGGGGCGAGACGGTTCGTGCGCGTGACGGGGATGAGCGTCGGGTACCCGGCGTTTGATTGGATCGCGGTGTTGCTCAACGTCGTGCTGTCGATGACGATTAAATGGCAGGCGGCGGGTGAACGCGCGATTCGAGACGCGTGCGCGGGGTCAAAGACGATGACGTATTGCGTCGTGCGTCCGGGATCGTTGAGCGACGACGCGAGGTGCGCGGAGGACGCCACCGGGAAGAAGAGAGTGGTGCTCGGAAGCGGAGGCGCGCGCGTGCACGCGGGGAAGATTTCGCGCGCGGACGTTGCGGATGTCATCGTCGAGGCGCTTCGACGACCCGAGTGCGCGGATGCGACTATTTGCGCGGCGGGAGCGGCGACGCCGAGCGGAGGCGTGCGCGCGGAACTCTCGTGGGATCCAGCGCGCGGGATGCACTGGCGCGCGGTGGAGTCGGAGAAGACGGTCAAAGAGGGGAGAAGTTTTCGCGACGAGTCCATGTGGATCGACGTCGCGAGGGACGAAGACGAACTCAAGGAAAAACCGCATCGGCGGTACGTCGCCGCGTTTCTCGCGTTTCTCGCGGGCGTCTTCGTTCTCCTCGTCAACGGGCTCGTGACGCTCGCGCGGTCGTTTCTGTAACATAAAGTGCATCGTATGTCGTATTAAATGCAAGGAATGATGTGCGCAAGGAATGATGTGATAAATCAGTGTTCGTGTCGCGTCAACGCGTCAACGCTGCGCCGAGAGTCGAATATCGAACAAGAGCGTTCGATTGAAATCTCTCAACGTCTGATTATCGAGCACGAAATCTAACGCGCGCAAACCGCCGAAACTCGTCGGTTTCGGCCCCACCGAGTACCTCGCACTCTTATTCCGACTGTACCCTAGTTTTTCCTCCAACTCACCCGGAATTTCAATCCTTCGCACGCCTCCGACACGCATCCCACGCACGGCCTCTTCGAAAGCTGGAATCGCCTCGCCGCGACCGAGCGTAAACACGAAGGGTTCGTCCGTCTCTCGCGTGCTCTCGATCTTCTTCGCCTGGTACCCGGCGGTGTATCCGACCCAATCCACCACCACGCGCTTCCCTCCCTGCGCCTCCGCGCCGTCACCAACCTTTAAATCGAGGTATCGCAAGCCCGAGTCGGTGACGACGAAGCGCTTGTCCCCGTCAGCCATGGCTGAGTTCGAATCCGAACACGTCTCGCACCCGACGTCTTGCTCGGCGCTCGCGGGCGCGGCGGACGACGAGACGCACACCGTCGCGAACACCGCCGCGGAGACGGCGAACGCGCCTCGACGCGTCGTCGTGGGCGCATCTTTATCTTTCATCGTTTCTTCAAAGAGCGTCGTTCCCTGGACCGTCTCGCGCGCGGACGACGCGCGGTGCGCGGTGCGCGCGCGCGCGGAAGACGCGCGGTGCGCGCAGTTTCGTCTCGCGACCGCCGCGCGCGTCGGCGGCGGCGGCGGTGTCGTCGTCGACGACGTCATCATCGCGCGTCGGATACTGGCGACGTCACTTCGAGGAACGACCGAAAGAACGCATGGGCTCGGCGTTCGGGAGGATCACGGAGGAGCAACCGTCGTACGCGACGATACGAACGGCCGATGAGTACGAGATACGTCGATACGAGCCGTGCTGCGTCATCGAGACGTCGTACGCGTCGTCCACGGGCATGGTGTCCGGGGACCAGGGGACCAGTTTCATGGCGCTCGCTCGTTACATCGGCGTCCTGTCCGAACCGGCGAACGAACGACGAGAGAAAATCGACATGACGGCTCCTGTGTTCATGACGACGGACGGTGCGGCGAGCGATACCGACGCAATTCGGTACGTGATGCGATTCGTGTTGCCCAAGTCGATGTTCGCCGACGGCGCCAAGTCGGCGCCGGCGTCGACGCAAGAGCGCGTGCGCGTGCGAGATTTGGACGCGCGCGTCGTCGCCGTTCGACGGTTTTCGGGACGCATGCGCGAGGACGCCGTTCGAGCGCACGCGGAGATTTTACGGGAGGCTTTGCGCAGAGACGGCGTCGCGTTCGCCGAGAACGCGGCGAGCGAGTACGCGGGATACAATCCGCCGTGGACGCCGGGCCCGTTCCGAACCAACGAGGTCATGATCGAAGTGTCGCCGTGAACGGTTTCATCGTCCGCGAATCTCTCGCTCTAGTCACTTAGTCTTCATTTTACTCGCGCGCATTCTTTTCCCTTGCTTCTGTACACAGTTGTAAGTTTCTCATTCTCTCATTCATTTATACACTACTCGTTGAATCGAGTATTTTCCTACGAATTCCTACCCATTTAGGATGGTCGCTATGCATATTTTCTAATCCTCCTCTGACTGCTTTCACCTCTTGTCGTCGACCGTCTCGCACGAGCTCTTCGATGTGCAGGCGAACGACTTCTCCCGCGATGTCGAGGCGACCGTCGACTTCATTTTCACCATCCACGCTGAGAACGCGATCGAACGCGTGCAGCAGCGTGGCCGTGTGCACGGATGCGCTCGACATGACAGGCTCGCCGACGCACGATCGACGCGATGGTTCCAAGCCCTTCTCTTTCGTCGGACTCGTATACACCGTAATCGGCATTTGCGAGACGTTTGACTTTTTCAACGGGAACTTCTTCGCCGGCGAACGCTCGGTGGGAGTCACGATGCGCGGCTTTTTCGCCGTCGATTTTGTCACATTTTTACCCGAACTCCCCGCCCTGAGCAACTGAAAAACAGCGCTCTGCTCCGCGCGAAGGTGGTCGATGCGTTGCTTCTCCCGGTCCGCGCGCGCCTTGGACCACTCGTATCGAGTTTGTGGATCGAGCGCTTCGAACACCTCGGGCTCGATGTTCGACAGCTGCGATAGCGTTCGCAAGTCTTGTTCGCTCTGCGACGCGACGGCCGCGGCCGCGGCTTCCTGACTCGCTCTCCTCGTCATGACGCCGACGCTCTCCGCCGCCGCGCGCTCGCGCAACCACGCGGGATCCCAGCCATCTTCGCGAACGTTGTGCATGGACGCTCGCACGTTGACGCCCTGCGCGTCCACCATGATCCATTCCAACGCCTGCGCGACGTCCGCGGGCGAACCCTGCGACGGCGCCAGATTGTTTTGCTTTTCCAAATTTCTCGTCCCTTGAATATCCACCAACGCCTCGCTCGCGCTCACGGGCGCGATCCATCGCTCATCCACCACCGCCTTCAACGCGTTGTACGACCGAGCCGACATTTTACGAATCTCGGAATCTTTCACTCTCTCGTCCTCCAAGGCTCGTTCGACGCGTTCAAAGACGACTCGAATCGTCCACGTCTCGCGCATCTGTTCCTGCGTCGACACCCCGCCCGTGCCGTTCCACGCGGTGTCGACGATCAAATCCACTAAATCCACCTCGGTGACGTCGCCCCGTCTCCGCGAACCTCGCCTTCTCGGCGTCCCTCGCGGCGTCCCTCGCGGCGCGTACGACTCCTCCGCCACCGCGCGTCCCTCGCGCGCCGACGCACGAATCCACTCGCCGCGCACGCACTTCATCCCACCGCACCGTCCCGTCCCGTACCGCGCCCTCGCCGCGTCCTCCATGCGCCCGAAATCATCCACGACGTAATGCGTGATCCCCGCGTCCCGCGCGTACGTCAACGCGCACGTCCCACCGACCGATTCCCCCATCGCGCGAAGCGCGCGCGCGCCCTCGGCGAACGCACCGTCCAGATAAAACGTCACATCCACCAACGCGCCTCCCCTCGTCCTCGTCGCGTCCCGCGCGCGATCCCGTCCCTCGCGCCTCACCGACGCCTCGCGTCGCGTCGCCCCGTCGTCGTCGTCCCCACCCCGCGTCGCGCGTACACACCGACCGTCGAACGCGCGCGGCACGGCCACGTCCCGCGCGCGTCCACGCCACGGCATTCGACGCGACGCGCCGTCGAATGAATGAATGAATGAATGACGGCACCGCGTCGTCGTCGTCATCCGTCATCCATCGTCGTCGTCGTCGCGACCTCGACCTCGACCTCGCCCACCCACCGTTCGACGAGTCCTCGCTCGTCGATACCCCTCTCATCCAATCAAAACACACCGTTCCCGAGGGCGCGACCCCATCCTCGCGATTCGATTGGTTCGCACACATCACGCGCGTGGGGATGCCACGGGATGGGCTCGAGACGCTGACCTCGACGAGTGATGACCGGTGGAAGGTGGGACTCGATCCCGAGGACGGCCGTCGTCACGTCACACCGCGACGACGGATCGATCCGATTTTCGATGAAGACGACGATCGCGTGGTGCGCCGCCCTGGGGGCGCTCGCGACGGCGACGACGGCGAACGCGAGATTGGCGTTCGAGGAGACGTTCGATGACGGCGCGCTCTCGGGGTGGGTGCCGAGCGCGGATGACAAGTATACCGGTGCGTGCGCGCGCGACGCGATGATGGAAATGAATGAAGAGGAATGAAAAGGAATGAAATGGAACGAGAGGGCTCGCGCGGAGACGCGCGTGGGGCGTGCGTGGACGCGAGAGAGGGAGAGACGCGCGATCGATCGTTGTGGACGGTGGCGCGCGCGTGGGGCGTCGATGGTGGGATGGACGACGCGGGAATGGATGGACGGATCGACGGGCGGATCTCGCGTGGTCTCGACGACGGGACTGGCGGCGGACGCGCGACGGGTGGAAACGGTCGGTGGGTGGATGGATGGATGGATGGATGGATGGACGCGAGCGAAGAGACTGACCGCGCGCGATGGATGTATGTTTTGGAAACGAACGCAGGCCGCGCCGTCGCGC
>MDSW01162854.1_pt1 | contig 15114 bp, 17 predicted proteins | sample 811171 | NCBI WGS metagenome assembly MDSW01 (sample SAMN05326641, study PRJNA326480) | marine metagenome | isolation source: seawater | place: Atlantic Ocean: North West | collected 2012 | reverse complement strand
TTCGATTCTCGATACAGCAGAAAAGATGTTACCAATCGCACGAGGAGAGGTACATTTACCAATTCTTGCAGGCAAGGTATTGGCGAATCTCTTTTTCGAACCTTCAACTCGAACTAGGATGTCATTTGAGGCTGCTATGAAGCGTCTGGGGGGCTCTGTTCTGAATCTTGGAGATGTTTCGACCACATCGGTTGTAAAGGGTGAAACCTTGTTTGACACAATGCAGATGATGGATGGGTATGCTGACATAGCCGTCATTAGACATCCTCGTCAAGGTGCCGCAAAGTATTCGTCAGATGCAGTTGATATTCCGGTGATTAATGCAGGAGATGGTGCAGGCCATCATCCTACTCAGACATTGTTGGATTTATTCACAATTCGTGCATGTCATGGGACACTAGAGGGCCTCAATGTTGCTCTTGTAGGGGATCTACGTTACGGCCGAACTGTGCACAGTCTTTCTGGAGCACTTGCTCGTTTCGGCTGTTCACTCACATTCATTTCTCCATCTTCTCTCTCGATGCCTCAAGAGATTGTACAAGATTTACGGGATTCGGGTGTCAGCATAGTAGAGACAGACGATTTGGTAGGGTCGATTGATAATTTGGATGTCATCTACATGACTCGTATCCAGAAGGAGCGGTTTCCTGATGAGGAAGAGTATAGGAAGGTTGCAGGGGTCTTTTGCCTGACCGGTAAAGACCTTGCCAATGCGAAGAAAGATATGATCATCATGCATCCACTTCCACGAGTTAATGAGATTGCTCCAGACGTTGATTCAACTCCTCATGCTAAGTATTTCGAACAAGCATTCTATGGTGTCGTTGCCAGAATGGCCTTACTTTGTCGCCTTCTAGAGGTCGATGTTCAGGAGGTGATTGGATGAGTGAACAAGGAATGAGGCGCGTAACAGCAATTCAGAATGGGACTGTTATCGATCACATCCCTGCTGGTTCATCATTGAGTGTCCTTGGGATGCTTGGTTTACTCGACTCAAAAAGTACACCGATTTCCTTGGTCATGAACGCTCCCAGCAAGAAGCTTGGAAGAAAAGATGTTCTCAAGGTCGAGGACCGTGAACTGACTCAGGAGGAGTTAGACCGTCTTGCAATCATTGCTTCAAAAGCATCGGTTGCCATCATTCGTGATTTCCGTGTTGCGGAGAAACGCTCCGTAGAATTAGGAACCGAATTAGTCAATGTTGTTCGATGTTCATATTCTAACTGTATAACAAATAATCCACGTGAACCACTCCCACACCGAATCCTTGTCCATAAGGCGGACCCACTGGAACTTCGATGTGCCTACTGCGGTAAAATCCAAGATATCAACGGTCTTGTAAATCATCTAATTTGATACCTCTATCCTATACAGAAATTAGTTACTGAATCTTACTGCGTGATATCCATGTTTCATTTGACAGAAAACGATCATCTCATTCTTGATGCACTACGGCGGAATAGTAGGGCTACGGCTCGTGCAATTGCCGAATCTGTTGGTTTGAATGAACGTACGGTAAGTTCACGGATTGCCCAGTTGGAGCAAAGCGGAGTCATCCGTCAATATACGATTCGTGAGAGTGGAGCCGGATTGTCTGCATTAATCCGAATCAAGGTTAGTCCCGGAGCTAAGGAGATTGGTGCTTTAGGTGCTGAGATATGTACATGGTCAGGTGTAGATACTGTATTCGAAATAGCGGGTGAGGCCGATCTAATCGCCCTTGTTCATGTCTCTGATACGATATCTCTTCGCAGCCTACTTGATCGTATTTGGGAATCTTCGTCAGATCAGATTGCTTCGACTATCACAGAACTTGTTCTGGAACAGTATTGACCTGTTCTTCTTAACCGAAGGAAACATGAGGTCGAAGCCTGAATTCTCATCATGGCGGATGAGCCGACCGTGATTCGAACGCCGAGGCTTGTTCTCATTACCGGCGCGACTGGCACTGGCAAATCACGACTGGCACATATGGTTGCACACGAAATGGGATTCAGTCGTTGTGTGTCTACTGACACTATTCGAGAGGTCCTTCGAGTTGGTCGTTCGCCCAATGATTCTCATGATCTCCACCGTTCGAGTTATTCTCACGGTTCAACGGGAGATCCAGTAAACGATTGGTTAGATGCTTGTGATCCTATTCTACCTGGTATATCAGCAGTCATTGATAGAGCTCGTTCCCAAGGGGTTGACCTTGTCCTTGAGGGAGTACATCTAGTCCCTCAGTCCAATTGGATTAGAGATTGGCGTGAAAGTGGAGGCCGTGCAGTCGGAATTTATGTTACAGCAGATACGGAGGCCCAACATCGTGGATTTATCCTTGAACGTGAATCTACTAGTTATCGCGGTTCTGAGAGGTATATGATGGCCTTTGAACGGATTCGGGCAATTCAACGTGCTATGATGGAGCGAGGACGTCTAGCTGAATGGGTCCGTATCGACCCTCTCCTTCACGAAGATCCGTTAATTCGTGTCCGCCAGAATTTGATGTAATTAGGAGACATTAATTTCAGCATGTAAATCAATGAGGAGGCGTCCATTGCGGTCGGCAATTCCTGCTTCTGCGACTACGGTACAGATGTCAGATTCGATTGTTGAATTAAGGTTGACAAGTATGATTTCTACTCCTCTATGCTCACCATGCCTCATCAGGTCAGCCTTTACACTATTCGCGGCATCTAGGCATTTTTCTTCACTATCTCCAGTTCCGTTCAATTCATCGAATCGGTGTTGAATCGAAGTTTCCCAGACCTCACGAACCTCCTCAGCTGTTTGGAGCACTGCATCGTCGGAAGCATCGTAGGGTTCTCCCATGCCTACAACTTTCACACTGTAGATTGCCATCGATAACAGTGCAAGAAGGAGAACTACACCCGTTGCAAGGAGCATCTGTGCCTCATCGTTGGAAGTATCTCTTCTCATCATGCTCCACCCCCAATGTGCCAAACCTGTACACCTATAGTCCATAGATGGCCATCTACGTGTTTCATATGCATCACTGACAAGGTTTGAGTTGGTGGGATTTCGGCAGCCCCTGCCCGCGTCATAGTCCCAGAGTCTACTGCTAACCAACAGTTTCCAGTTACGGTTTCAGGTAACTGTTCGAGTATCAGAGTACAGGCCTCATCACGTCGATCTGCTTCGAGGTGACTTTCTAGGATAGATACTCCATCATCATCGACTATCGCTGAAGAAAGTAGATGCGCGTCTTCTGCAGCAAGTCGTAAAGATGCATCAGATGCAATTGCATTAGTATCAGGTACCTGAAGTTGAATAACGAAGGCTGCGGCAAGGAAAAATAACCAAAACAGCGTAATCATCTCAATCATGTGGACTTGAGCTGAATCTTCCCGAAACATATGTTTCATCCAATCACCCTGGGGCAGTCCTACCAATCGAGTGTACAAGCCCTTCCGCCATCGGTACTCCGATAAGATCAGGTGTAAAGGCTACGAAGTTGAATGCTAATAGGGCAAGAATCAGCATGAATCCGGAATGTTTCATTCCGTTCGATAGCCGACCAGTTGCCATTAGGCCTGCCATTGCCCCATTACCTACGGCTTGCGCCGAAACTCCATAGAAGAACACAACGAGGAAGAACAGTGGATCTACGGCGTTAATTTGCATGTTTCCAATACTTTCCGATTCTCCTCCACTGTTGGATGAGGCAATTGCAGGGATGAACACCTTCGACAGAACGACGATAACACCCATGAATACTAGATAAGACACCCATATGACGGAAATATACGAGGCGATTGCACGCACTCGCTCTCCTTCAAGGAATTTAATTTCTCGAGAATCGTTGGCCGCAGTGACTAGAATATCGGAAATCTTTCCGCCAGCTTTGTTTGCCTCATCAACTAGGGAAACAGCTCTATGGACAAGAGGCGTGTTCACTCTCCCAGCGAACAATTTCATCACATCACCAAAGGGGATACCCCAAGATAATTGATCTGACATCTTTTGGATGTCATCGTTCAGTGCTCCATACTCAGAACGGGCCAATGTACGAACAGAGACCACCATTGAGAGTCCACCTTTCCAGTATTCTGCAAGGTCGCGTAGGAAGTCGGGAAACTTGTCCTCGATAGCTTTGATCTTCCGTGCTTGTGCATCTTTGTAGATTGAAGGAGGAAAGACAGCAATCAGAAGTCCGATTCCGAAGAAGTTTACGAAGATAGTCGGATGAGTCTTGAATGGTCCAACTTCGACTTCTGGTCCAATCCATAGTGATTTGTTGTTCATATTGTCTGGAATCCCATCATATGCATCCACTGATACGGTGAATTCGAAGGTTCGGAGAGTGGGTTGTCCTGGTTCAATCTCCACCCACACCTCGTATCGCTTGTTTGCTTCTACTGGGACGTTTTGAAGTCCACAATCATTTGAATTTGCAACTACCTGCACACTATCTTGTACACTAGTTGTCATATCGTAATACCGTTCAACGATAGAGAGTGTAAATACGCCATTGTTGTCTGCTTCTGATGTACATTCGATGTCAGCATATTGTTGGGGATGTGGCATAGTTCCGAGTCGTTGTTTGTCAATACCAGGAACTTCAAAAAATCCGGCTCCACCAGGAGATCCTACCTTTGACCATTCTTCAGTCCAAGTCTCGATGGTGGCTGATTCCTGAGTTAGGAAGCAAGATTCGTTATCCGAGTAAGTTGGTGGTACAGGACTACTAGGGTCAAAGGAATCCGGACACGCCATGTTAAGGAACATCGGCATCTGATTTATTGGTTTGAATACAAGATCAGCATTAGTAATCCAGAATCCCATACAACCTACGCCAATCATCATACAGACAGAGAGGATAATGGTGAAGTTGGTCTGGGTACGGTCGTCCTTCGGGAGTTCCAACCTTACCTTGATTTTCTTCTTACGGTTCTTCTTCTTCGCCACCGCATACCCCTCCTATTCACATCTCCTGTTCTTGTGACATCAGCCACACGAAGAGGGAATATGCGACATGGATCATTGGTAGAAGTCCCATTACAATGCCATAAACCATATTCTCTGAAATCTGAGAGCCTGCGCCAGAGACCCAGAACATAATTACGAGCATGACGATGAGGAAAAGAGGCATTGCGACTGCAACAACAATGTATGTTTCAGCAAACATTGCCAGAGTCTCTAGGAACTGTGTTAATCGTATCCGATTCTCTCGCATGTAATGTTCTGCGCGGTTAAGGAAGTATAGCTTGAGATTTCCTCCAGAGGACAACGTACCTACCATGCCTTGGAAAAACTCAGTCACCCAAGTAGAGGCCGCTCGATCAACAGCGAGCTTGACGGCAGTAATGATATCATATCCGAACAAGGTCATGTCACGGTAAATCATCGAAGAATCGTAGGCGATGTCACCATAGATGTCACCGTTCTTTGCAAGAGATCTGAAAATTTTGACAGGTGTTGCATTTGCTGCGGACATTGCTGCTGTGTAAGATGAAGCGTAAGGCAGGAATTTCTCAAGTCGTTCTGCACGATCCGCACGCTTACGTTCGGCTTCTCCTCCGAAGTAGCGATTGGACATAATAGGAATAAGAAGTCCCAGAAGTCCTACGACTAGAATCTTCCAAAGAAAGGGAAAGGTCTGGGTAGCGTAATGTGGACAACCATTTCCTGGAAGAGATGGGTTGAGGTCATTCTTGTGCCAGAATTCCCAATCTTGACACGGCATGACTGTAGTAGCATCCTGAATTGATTCATAGATTGCAATCAACCCTGCATTTGGTAGGAATACGAAGGAAAGGAGAGCCCCACATCCGAAAATGACAGCAATCGTACTCATCAGTTGAGTTGACTTGTAAACTTCTGGCATGATTCTAATATCTGCTTGAACGAGTAATTTGGTGAGGTCAGCATCTCCTCTAGCACGCTCACGGTATATTCGTCCAAAGAAGGCAGTGGAGAATTTTTGCCAAGGTGTAAGAGTCATACCTTCGAAATCGTAGACCTTTTCCCTCGATTTCCGTTGTTTCTTAGCCATCCATCTTCCCTCCGGGTTCAGCGAAGGCCATCGACGCGGGCGAGGATTTCCTCAGGCCTGACGTAGAACTCCGTGATGATTTGTGCAACTTGATCCGACTTTCGAATATCGTTGAGCACCATCCAGTCAAGGATACGTTTGCGTGTTCGGAGTTCATTCCTCATCCGTTCTTGGCTGAAATTAATTTTGACCATGATCTTCTCAAGGACATACGACTTGCCACTGAAGTCGAAATCATCTCTAGATGGGTCCCACTTGAAGACTTCATTCGTGATGATTTCTTGGCTATGTGGATCGACACCGACAATTTCGACAATCTGTTTGGTTCGACGTACACGCCGTCCATTGATACGCGTCTGAATTTGGATTGCTATTGCCTCAAGTGCAGGTAAAAGAACACGTGGGATATCGATAGGCTTGTTTTCCAAACGGTGAACAAGTGACGCAGCTGAATCAGCGTGAACGGTGGAGTATGAACAGTGCCCTGTAGCCATTGCTTGGAATAGAACATAAGCCTCAGAACCACGAATTTCACCCACAATGATGTATTCTGGTCGTTCTCGGAGAGCCGCTTTGAGGAGTTCGAACTCTGTGATTTCTCCTTCTGAGGATTCGCCTCCGAAACCTTGTCTTGTAAGGCCTGGAATCCAGTTTGGTTGAGGGATATTCACTTCACGTGTTGATTCAATACTAACGATTTTCATTTGCCATGGAATAAAGAGACACATCGCATTTAAGGTCGTAGTTTTTCCAGAAGCGGTACCACCTACGAATAGCATTGAAACGCCTTGTTGGAACGCAATCCAGAGATAGGCAACCATCAGGCTGGTCATAGTTCGGAATGCTACGATATCGCATGGGCTGAATGGATCTTCACGGAATCGACGGATACAGAATGCAGAACCACGTGTTGATACCTCGCGGCCGAGTTTCATGACAATTCGAGACCCATCCATGAGCGTTGCGTCGAGTAGAGGTTCTGCCACGGAGATATGTTTCCCACATCGTTGAGCGAGCTTAATCACATATGCCTCTAATTCATCATCTGTTGGCCATGCAATGGTCGTTTCAACTGATTCGAATTTCCGGTGATATGCGAAGATAGGAACGTTTGTTCCATCGAGTGAGATATCCTCAACATTGGCATCATTCATCAGTACGTCCATTCGCCCATAACCAATTAGGTCCCGTCGTATGTAGTAGAATATCTTGGATCGTGATTTCTTACTAATTTTCATTCGATAGGACTTGATAATCTGGTCCATCGCTGCACGAAGGTAGGCGACTGGATCAGCATCAATCTCCTCGATGTCGGCATTAAGTGCCTGGACAAAGATATCCATTATCTGGTCTTTCTGTTCCGTTTCTTTCTTGTTCAGAGGCGGCTCAATCACTTGGTAGAGAACGTTAAGTGTACGTAAATCGCGAACAATGCGCGCGAAGGAATGGGGCGGAGACACCGGGTATTTGTCCAATTCTTCGAATTGATTCTGCTGTTTCTGACGCTTTTTTCCTTGGCTGCCCCGTCCTCTCCGCGCCATGGTGTCACCTCAGTGCACCCGGAATACGTATGGGGATTGGCATAACCTTTGGCCTTCAATCAGTTCTGCTGAGGCCTTCCAAGAGGGCTTTGACCTCTTCCCGGAAATAATTGATGTCATTCTCGTTTTGGATTCGATGATTCGCCTCGCTAATTAGCGCTTCAACACCCCAACTCCGCTCTCGCGTATCACGAATAGAGGTGCCCTCGTCATCAGATCTTCCACGTCCGCTTAACCTAGAGTTTCTAGTGCCTTCAGACGCAATAATGGCGAGAATATCCGGTTTCTCTCCTAATAGTTCAACCAAAGTATCCTTTTCGGGAATACTTCGCATACCATCAATGAGAACTAGCGGGTGTTTGTTGACCCCTCTTTGGATATCAGGCCATAGTCGTCTAAGTACGATATCATCTCCGAATTTTTTACGAAGATCCACAGCTACTTCTCCAATATTATCTCCATTTGGTTCTAGACCACGTTTCGCAGTCTCGGTTCGAATTACATCACCCATTGTGAAAACAGGAATACCCATTTTTTCAGCGATTTCTGAGGCGACACTCTTTCCCGAGCCGGGAAGCCCAGTTAGTACGAGGACCCTTGACATGAGGGGCGATATCTATTCGTTGCTCATGAACACACCGTGTGATTAGTTCTCAAACGGTGCACTCCTCCACTTTCGATTAATTAGGCGTAGAAATAGGAATGAGAATGAGAGAAGAATAGCACATATTCCCATGATATATGTCATATCAGTAGATTGGCGATTTTCCAAATCAATTGCCTGTGCTTCTGCATCAAGTCCTGATGATGACACTTGCATTCCCCAGTTTTCCAATAGTGTAGTATCGCCCTGTGTCCACGAAAGAAGGAATAGGCCAACAAGAGGGAATGCTGTTGCCATCCAGAAGCGGGCCATGATTCCGCTGTCAAAGATTGCTTTGTTGGGGCGCAACCCCATTAGCCAAGCAGATAGCGAGACAATGTAGATTGAGTTGGCAAGCATTACAACCATAGATGCTAGCATTACATCCCATTGATCTAACATCCATGCCATGAGGAGAATGAATAGGACTCCTATCCAACTTGTTAGTAGAAAGTAAGTCCAAATTTTGGCTCGAAGTAATTCAGGAACTGAGACAGGCATTGTGTTCAGGTGATCTGGTGCATCAATAGCATTGAGCCATGAGTAGAAATTGAATCCGAAAAAGCCGATGAATGGGGCATAGGATAACAGATTGAATGGGATAGGGAATGCAGCAAATTCCGCCCCCCATGCCATAAGGAGGAGGAAAAGGAGAGGGACTGCGAATGATCCAAGCATCTTGAATAGAGTTCCTGAACGAAGAACATCGACAATCTCCTTAGCGATAAGTATCCTCATGCGGCTATCAGATTTCAATCCAAGTTTGCCTAGTCGTTCGTACATCGGTAAAAATAGATCTTCACGTCCTGAAATTCTTACTTCAAAGTCTTCAGGAAGTAATCCAGCAGCGACCCATGCAACGATGATACAGAACAGAAATCCTAGAGGTGTCCACCAAAAAACTGCGGTTGCATGAGCGTAGAGTCCGATGATTACTCGATCGATTGGAATGATATCCATGTAGACAACCACTCCAAGAAATGCTGCAATGATTGGAATCCCGAATGTGAAGGGTTGGCCCCTAGAAATCAAGGTTGAACCGAAGAAAGATAGGGCTATTCCTTGCGCCATCGTAAGTGATACACACAACAGAAATGGTGCAAGAGATGACCAAAGCAGCGGTGTCGAAATACTAAGAACAGATTGTGATAGGATACCTAATCCCATCCCTATTGTTACAGGAGTTAGAATCAGTACGATGTAGAATGCGACCTCTTTGAGGTAATACGCGAGATAGGTAATTTGCAGATCAATAGGCTGCATGGCTGGGGAGGCAAGTAGGAAATTTTTCCCTCCACCTCGTTGGGAAACGATAGATTGCCCCAGGAACGCGAAGCTTCCCATCCCTAATGAAAACAGGAATACCATGAGGTGGACACCTTGCCTCAATTCGTCGAATGTGAAGGTTTCCCGAGAGATCTCATCGGCATTAGCCCCTATGACCCCGTCCCCAGTTAGAAATCGGAGCCCAACAGTGACTGCCATTGCAACTACAGCAAGAAGAGCTGGGAAAAGGAGAATTCGTCGACTTTTTGCAAAATCAACATTCTGTCGCCATTCCTCCTTGAACATCATACGGAAAGTGATTGGAAATGCATCAATGAAATGCGCTTCATCCCGGCGGGCTGACACTGTTTTCACTCCTCTTCATTCAGACCATCCGATTCAGCTTCAATTTCCTCAATTGATCGCCCTACAAGTCGGATGAAAATGTCCTCCAAGGTTTCTTCATCCGTTTCCCTGAGATTTGAGAGTCGGCCTGCTGCAAGAACTCGTCCATGATCAATTACTGCGACCCTAGTGCAGAGTCGTTCAGCGATTTCAAGGATATGTGAACAGAGGAAAATGGTGCCTCCGTTTGCTACGTGCTCAAGTAAGAGTTCACGACATTTCCTCTGATAGATCGGGTCGAGGTTTACGAAGGGCTCATCCAGAAAGAGTAGTCGAGGCTCATGTATGAATGCTGACGCAAGCATGACTTTCTGTCGTTGACCCTTACTGAGGTCTTTGCAAAGCGTAGTTCGTTTATCGGTCATCCCAAACCAATCAAGCCAGTAAGCCACTTTTTCGGAGAGATTATCGACACGCCTGAGGCGTGCAACGAATTCAAGAAATTCAGCCGCCGTAAGGTACGATGGGGGCGATTCTGATTCGGGAACGATTCCAATGTTAGCCTTGACAAGACGTGGTTTGTTTGCGACGTCGATACCGAGAATTTTCGCACCACCCTCTGTAGGTGAGAGTTGACCTGTGAGTAGACGTATGAAGGTGGACTTCCCAGCTCCATTTGGTCCGAAGACACCAAAGAATTCACCCGATTGAACCTTGACATCAAGAGGTTGTAGAGCGACAAAATCACCGAATCGCTTAGCAAGACCCTGAGCCTCAACCAGAGTTTCAGACACAGAGTCACTCTCCGGTCCACTCGGGGGTGCTACGTTCAAGGAAGGCGTTCACACCGATATCCTTGTCTTTTGTATCAAAGAGATCCACGAACATGTTGTGTTCTAACAGCACACCGTCTGAGATAGGGTGATCGAGAGCTGCTCTGACAGCGCGCTTGGCAACTTGAATCGTTAGAGGAGATTTTGATGCAAGATTTCCAGCAATTTCTAGACCCTTCTCAGTGAGTGAATCAGGCTCAATCAAATGATTCACAAGTCCAATTCGGTGAGCTTCTTCACCATCAATCATACCTCCGCCCATTACCATCTCCATTGCACGACCATAACCTACGAGCCAAGTAAGTCGCTGCGTCCCTCCACCGCCGGGAATCAAGCCGAGATTAATCTCAGGAGTACCGAACATAGATCGAGGAGTAGCGATTCTAATATCGCAGGATATGGCTAATTCACTTCCACCACCAAGGGCGTATCCATCAATCAGTGCGATAGTTGGTTTTGAGATATTCCAAACAGCCTCCCAAACATTATCTTCAAACTCAGGTCGGATTGCCTCACTGTTCTTACCTTTGAAATCAGAGACATCAGCGCCTGCGACGAAAGCATGTGGTTTTGGGCGCTTACCTTCAGGAGCTGGTCCGGGCTTGGAACCTTGGAAAATGACGACACGAACATGGTCAGTTTCATCTACCCAAGTAGCGAGCGTTTTGATTGCCTCTTTTACTTCGTAATTCAGAGCATTCAGTTTTTCTGGACGATTCACAGTTGCAATGATGATAACTCCTGAACCAGAAGCGACCTCTTCAATCGTCAGTTCATCGATGTCAGGTTTCTTGACCATAAAGGGATGGAAGCGAGTTCGATACATAGCATCATTGTTTGAACCATCTCACATCTAAACTCTCATTCTGGAGGTGGAGGAAGGTCCATATCGCCAGGAGGCGGAGGTAGAGGGAGCCCTCCCTCGCCGGGGATTGGTGGTGGAGGGAGGCCTGCTAAATCTAGAGCAGGTTCATCTTCAGCCGCCCGAAGGCCTTCATCGAGGGGGATTCTAAGCTTGATTATGCGATTATCATCAACTTGGATAAGGAGTCTGCCGTAAGGGTGGCCCGGCTTGGGAGATTCAGGCTCGTCAATGATTTGCAGTGTGTTTCCTTGTTGTTTTATGAGTTCTCGAAGTTCCTCATTTCCAGTTCGGACGTGTCTGGATCTAAGGGTATCTCCTCGGATTTTCGCTAATTGTCGTCTCCTGCGTTTTTCGACCATATTTCGAATTTCTTCCTGAGTAGTTCGGCGCGTCTCGACAACCGTATCGATCTCGGTCTCAAGCATCGATTGCGCATCAATTTCGACGACATATTCCTGTGCTTCGACTACATCTTCAACAATTGCCTGAACTTCAACTATGTCTTCTTCTTCGGATACTTCATCTTGCTCAGTAACTACATCAACACCACGGGTACGTTTGATTGGTTTCTCCGGTTCAATTGGGTCGGGTAAATCCTCATCTTCCTCCGCATTGACTCTAGATTCAGGTGCAGATTTCTGTGACTTAGGCACAGGTTCACCGCCTGAGAACATTAGGTATGCAAGTAAGATGAGCAAAATTCCAGCGTAAGTCATCTCCGCATTGAAGGTTAGATCGATAGAGAGTAGGCCGAGCAAGCCAATGAGGAGAGTCATCCAGAGCATCAATCGGAAGAAGGATGCCATTGTTCCACCTTATCTAAGCCACAGGGTCACGCGTATTGAGTTTGGTGCTTCATCCCCTCTCTTCCAGTAGGGTCACAAGATGTCTTATTGCTTGTCCACGATGTGAAAATAATTTTTTTTCATCAACAGTCATTTCCGCAAAGGTCCGTCCATCTCCATCTTCTGGAATGAATAAAGGGTCGTAGCCAAATCCTCCTTTCCCTCTAATTTCTTCTGAGATATGTCCACGACAACTGCCTTGACTCACAATTCTATCGGATTCAATTTGAAGGACAATTGTTGCCTGAAATTCTGCCCCACGTTCTTTGTGTCCATGCATTAATTGTAGGATCCCTTCTAAGCCAAGGCTTTGGAGTACATGGGCGGAATAAACCCCTGGGAAACCAGGGTATTGATCGATGAAAAATCCAGCATCTTCAACCATCACACCGTCAATTTGATTGGTATTTTCGATATAAGATTCAACTTGCTCAATTTTGTTGAGAGCAACAGTGACTAAGTCAGCGGCTTGTACTTCGACGAGTTGCACTTTACTAGTGCCTCCTGCGAAAGAAACAATCTCGTATCCCTTTGGTTCAAGAGCATGCTTTGCTTCTCGTAACTTACCTTCGTTCGAGGTTAGGAAGAGGATACGCTTCATCTCATCCATGATATCGAACCCGTCCCCTAATCTGATTGAACCGCTCGATGACTTCATTCGCTGATGGTTCACCAGTGTCTTGTTGATCTGCATATCCTTTCAGGACTTCATCAAGAGCATATGGATGGTCTGGATGGCTAGCACTAAGACATTCATTGAGGACTTGAATGTCTTGGCCCAGAGATTCGATTTCAGGTGAGAGGCGACCAAGGCCGAAATCGATGAGTCCAACTCCTCCCTCTTCATCCCACATGATGTTGTGTGTGGTAAGGTCTCCATGTGATGCTCCATTGAGGTGAAGCTGTCGAATTGTAGCTCCTACCATGTGTAAAACACCTCTCGCAGAATCTTCAGACATAGCCGGAGAGCGTAGATGTTCAAAGAGCGGGCTACCAGCAATTTGTGTCATTACGATAGTTCCTGAATTGATGTCTGCATCGAGGATTAGTGGTGTATTCATCCCAATGTGATGCATTTGACGAAGGATACGAAGCTCGCTAAGTATACGCGTTTTAGTCAGTGCGCGATCAAGGCTTGGGTCTCGATATCCCCTAGGTCGTCTTACTTTCATCACAGCCGCTTCATTGAACCAGTATCCAAGGTGTACGAGTCCTTCTGCACCTTCATGGATGAGGGGCCCCTCAGACCATGGCATGCCCGCTCCCATACCTCCACGGTGAAGAAGATGGATTCAAATGCACCGGGAATGACGCATGTTTGACATGAGTGTTGTACTCCCAGTGGCCTCTTGCGCACTTGATCCAGATGAAGAGGGTCATCGTCAGCGGATTATTGCAGCAAAGGATGCTTTAGGAAATCGAGTATTGATTCTTGGCCATCATTACCAACGTGACTCGATAATTGAACACGCTGATGCTACGGGAGATTCCTTTAGTCTTTCACGTCTCGCAGCAGATAGTACTGCTGAACATATTGTGTTTTGCGGTGTCCATTTTATGGCAGAGTCTGCAGATATACTGACTGCTCCCAATCAGGTAGTGAGTATGCCTACTACAAGGGCAGGTTGCTCAATGGCAGATATGGCAAATGTACCTGATGTTGAGGAATGTTGGGCCACCCTAATCGATGAATTCGGCTTGTTGGACCCAGCGAATCGAGAAAATCCGGATTTGCCGGCCACGGACGAAGATGCCTTCCTCGTACCAGTGACATACATGAACAGTTCTGCAGCACTCAAGTCCTTCGTAGGTAGGCATGGTGGTATTGTATGTACTTCGACGAATGCACGTGGCGTGCTTGACTGGGCTCTTGAAAGAGCTGGAGGTAACGGCAAGGTCCTTTTCTTCCCGGATCAACATCTTGGCCGCAATACTGCACTCGGTATGGGCTTCGAAGAGAGAGATATGGCGGTATGGACTCCAGGAGAATTATGGGACGAGAATTCTATTCAATCGGCCCGTTTTATTCTGTGGCATGGATATTGTTCAGTGCATCAGAGATTCACTGTAGATCAGATAGATCGATTGCGAACGTCATATCCAGATGTACAAATCGTAGTCCATCCTGAGTGTAGTCGTGAGGTTGTTGATGTTGCCGATGCGAACGGTTCTACGGATTATATTCGCAGATACTGTGATGAAGCTCCATCTGGGTCAATTATTGGCGTAGGTACCGAGATTAATCTCGTTCAGAGATTAGATGCACAATATCTGGATAAATCGATTATTTGTCTTGATGATTCGGTATGTCCATGTTCTACGATGTACATGATTCACCCTCGATTCTTAGCTGAACAACTCGAGGCAATCCTGGGAGGGGATTTGAATCGTAACGTGATTTCCGTCGATGAAGAAACGGCAGAAAATGCATCCATTGCCTTGAACAGAATGCTGGCAACTCTGTGATCAAAGTTCGCCAGCCTGCTCTCGCAAGCGCCAAACACAGATGTCGTATCGCCCGGAAAGTGCCCCGCCACGTTTCGTAGTCGAGACCTTTTCGATATCCTTGTCCTTGGACAAGACATTCCCTAGCTGCTGCGGGGTAGTCCCATGTCGAGTCGTAGTATTTACGTGCTCGAGGATTTCAGTCGTGTTAGCCTCGCCCTTTTCAGCGAGGAATCTCTTGATGCGTTCTCGTAGTCTTGTGGTTCTCATTGTTGTTCCCTCCTATTGGTCATCCATTCGACAGAAGCCCACTCGCAGATTCTGTAGCCGGAA
>MDSW01205964.1_pt1 | contig 15116 bp, 10 predicted proteins | sample 811171 | NCBI WGS metagenome assembly MDSW01 (sample SAMN05326641, study PRJNA326480) | marine metagenome | isolation source: seawater | place: Atlantic Ocean: North West | collected 2012 | reverse complement strand
CGGCGAGCCGTTCTGCGATCCAAGCGCTGGACCCCACCAGCGAGAGCAAATGTCTCAATGCGTGCGGATTTTCTTGCAACAACACCAAATAAGCGCTGCGGCGGCACACCGCTCGGACAAAAGGGAGTGCGCGCGTCAACGCCTGATCTGGATCAGAGACCAAAGCAGCAGCCTCGCACAGGCGCGGCAAGAATGCTTCAAGTCGCCGACGACCTTCAGGTTGCAGCGACGTGACCCAAGCACTGTCGAGCAGGGATTCGAGCTCGGACCAGCTATCTTCAGAAGATCGATAACCGATTTCGGCCAAGGTGGCGGCATTCATCGCTGCGAAGGTCAAACCGGTCGACTCACCCTTTTCGGGAGCACGCTCCTGAGCCGATCCATCGGGGTCTGCAATCAGGTCATTGAAGAGCCCCTCAACCTCGCGTCGCGCTTCCGTGAGATGAGCCGCCAGCGTCTCCCAACAGTCAAAACCCGAGAGCGCTGCCAACTGCGCTCGAGGCAAGGCTTCACTGGGTAGCGACTGTGTTTGCTTGTCCTGCATTGCCTGCAATGCATGCTCTATGCGCCGCTCCAGGCGGTAATGCTGTGCAAGGCGCGCTGCCTGCTGGGTCGAGAGCACCCCGGCGTCATTCAGTGCCGCCAGCGCCGCGAGTAGGGGGCGCGGTCGCAGTTCATCCATGCGTCCGCCATGAATCAACTGGAGACTCTGGGCGATAAACTCAATCTCGCGAATGCCACCGGCACCGCGTTTCAAGTCATCTTTTGCGCCAAGGCGAGCGACCTCTGCGCGCATCATGCGCTTCATATCCCGGAGCGCTGCGATCACTGAAAAGTCGGTATAACGGCGGTAGACAAATGAATTCAACATCGCTGTCAGCGACTCGCGTGCAACCGGCGTGCCCGTTACCGGCCGGGCCTTGATCATGGCATAGCGCTCCCACTCTCTACCCTGTTCCTGGTAGTACACCTCAAGCGCCGCGAAGGAGCCGACCAATGCCCCACTGTCGCCATAGGGCCGCAGCCGCATGTCCACACGAAACGCGAAGCCGTCCTCGGTGACGGCGTCCAACAAGCGAATCACCATCTGGCCGAGACGACTGAAGTAAGACTGGTTATCCAGCGCTTGCCGCCCCCCCTCGGTGCTACCGGCCTCGGGGTAGGCAAAGATCAAATCGATATCAGATGAAAAGTTGAGTTCATTCCCTCCCAGCTTTCCCATCGCCAGCACCACCATCGACAGAGGTTCACCGCTATCCTCACCCATCGGCAGACCATATTTCGGCTCTAGCGCAGCGCTGGCAATGCCCACGGCTGCCCGGATACAGCTGTCGGCCAGCTCACTGAGTGCCTCAAAGGCCTCTTCAATGGAGGCGAGGCCGGCATGATCCCGCCAGAGGATGCGCAACATCTCTCGGTGACGAAAGGTTCGGAGGGCCGTCATCGATGCCGCCTCGGAACAGTCCGAGGGTAATAATTCAGACAGCGCTTGATCCCAGTCGTCAGCGTCCCACTGGCGCTGCTTCAGCATGTCGCCGCGGCGGAGCGCGCTCGTTAACCAGAGGTGTTGTCGCGCTACTTGCTCAACGAAAAAGTCGCTGCACGCTATCAGTTCCTGAAAAACCGGCCACTGGTCGAGTGCCTGCACAGCCGAAACGAGTTCCTCATAGGGCGCGTCCCCCAGTCGAGTGCAGAGTCGGGCAGTGGTGTCTCGAAGGCGATCTTCCAGCCAATCGGGCCGGAGCGGGTCCTGGTCCATGCTTGAGCGGACTCCATCGGGCGTTGGCCTAAGCGTATCGGCAAGCCAACCGCCCCGCCAGCGCGGGCGGAGTACGCAGCAGCACCGCGATTTTTACCCTTTCTCGGGCCATCAAGACTCGGTAGGATGCGCCTCCCTGAAAGGTGGCCTGCGCTGCCCTCCCCTAGAAACGCTCATCGATACCATGACAGAGACTTCAGATCACATCGCCTGGTTTCGCCACACGGGTCCCTATATCAAGGCACACCGTGGGCGCACCTTTGTGATTTATCTGGGCAATGGTGCCCTCGAGTCGACCGCATTGATAACGCTGGTGCACGACCTGGCACTGCTCCATTCTCTCGGTGTCAAACTGGTGCTCGTGCACGCCACGCGATCGGCTATCGACGCAGCGCTTCCTGCTGACGTATCTGCGCCGATTCACGCCGGGCTTCGGGTGACCGACGACGCCACTTTGGCCATTGCCAGCCATACGGCTACGCAGCATCGGGTCAAGCTCGAGCGATTACTGTCCATGGGGCTGCCCAACACCCCGCTGACCGGTGCCCGTCTTCGGGTAATGGGCGGTAATTTTGTGACCGCCAAACCGGTTGGTATTCACGACGGCATCGATTATCAGCACAGTGGCCAGGTGCGACGCATTGATGCGGACGGCGTGCGCGCGATTTTGAACCATGATGCGATCGCCCTGCTGTCTCCATTGGGATACTCATCCACCGGCGAACTGTTCAGTGTCAGTGCGAGCGACGTGGCGGAAAACACGGCTGTGGCCATTGGTGCCGACAAACTGATTGTTCTGGACCGGCACTCGGGGTTACAAGATCAAGACGGTGCGCTGATTCGTCAATGCACTATCGATTCTGCACTGTCCCTAAATATCCCAGACGATGAACAAAAACGACTGCGCGACGCGGTGTGCCGCGCGTGTTCCCGCGGCGTCGGCCGCGGGCATCTGCTGAGTTTCGAGCGCGATGGCGCCTTGCTGGAGGAGCTCTTCACCCACGACGGGTCGGGTACGCTGATTGCGCAAAACCCCTATGAGCAAGCGAGAACAGCTGACATCGACGACATTGCCAGTATTGTCGAGCTAATCCGGCCGCTTGAAGACACCGGCGCACTGGTCAGGAGATCCCGGGAACGCCTCGAGGAAGAGATTGGCCTTTTCTCCATTCTTGAGCGCGACGGGCGGGTGCTGGCTTGCGCAGCGCTTTACCCTTATACCGAGGACGCCGTGGGAGAAATCGCCTGCGTCGCTACACACCCCGATTATCGCGATGCGGGGCGCGCAGAACAGTTGCTCAACGAGCTGATGCTTCAGGCTAGAGACCAGTCCTTAACACACGTTTTTGCGCTGACGACCCAGAGCACCCACTGGTTTCTGGAGCAGGGTTTTGAGACGGCCAGCCCCGACCAGCTACCCGTTGAAAAACAACGTCTTTACAACTGGCAGCGCAACGCCACGGTGCTGTGGCGCAAGGTCTGACCCTGTCCGCAAGCGGGTGTTAAGCTAGCGACCCTTCTGACGATCTCCCGGAGCGCTCGATGCCGCAATATCGTTCCCGAACCTCCACCGCCGGACGCAACATGGCAGGCGCCCGCGCCCTGTGGCGCGCCACCGGGATGCAGGACGAGGATTTCGAAAAACCCATCATCGCCGTGGTGAATTCTTTTACCCAGTTCGTACCGGGACATGTTCATCTGAAAGATCTGGGTCAGTTGGTCGCCAGAGAAATTGAATCTGCCGGGGGGGTTGCCAAAGAATTCAATACCATCGCGGTCGATGACGGCATCGCCATGGGGCACGATGGCATGCTGTATAGCCTGCCCTCACGCGACCTGATCGCGGACTCCGTGGAATATATGGTCAACGCACACTGCGCTGACGCGATGGTGTGCATTTCCAATTGCGACAAAATCACGCCCGGCATGCTGAATGCCGCCATGCGGCTCAATATTCCGGTGGTGTTCGTTTCTGGCGGCCCCATGGAAGCCGGCAAAACGGCACTGTCCGAACACAAGCTGGATTTGGTTGATGCCATGGTCATTGCCGCAGATTCCAGTGCCGACGATGCAACGGTAGAGGCCTATGAGCGATCCGCCTGCCCGACCTGCGGTTCCTGTTCGGGGATGTTCACCGCTAATTCGATGAATTGCCTGACCGAGGCCTTGGGACTCAGCCTGCCCGGTAACGGTTCTTTATTGGCTACCCATGCCGACCGGGAGCGGCTTTTTCTGCGGGCGGGCCGTCTCATCGTTGATCTGGCACGGCGATGGTACGAGCAAGATGACGCAACCGCCCTACCCCGCGAGATCGCCGACAGGCGGGCGTTCGAAAACGCCATGAGTCTCGACATCGCCATGGGCGGCTCAACTAATACCATTCTGCACTTGCTTGCAGCAGCACAGGAAGCGGGTGTGGACTTTGGCATGGCCGACATCGATGTGCTGTCACGCAAAATTCCACAGCTGTGCAAGGTGGCGCCCAGCACCCCGCTTTATCACATGGAAGACGTGCACCGCGCCGGTGGCGTGATGGCGATTCTCGGCGAACTGGCCCGAGGCGACCTGTTACACCTAGACTGCCCGACCGTCCACAGCGCCAGCCTTGGCGAGGCGCTGACGCAGTGGGACATCATGCAAACGGAAGAAGAAACCGTCCGAACGCTTTATGCCGCTGGGCCTGCTGGCATTCCAACGCAGCAAGCCTTCAGTCAGAACCTGCGCTGGCCCAGCCTCGACACAGATCGGGAAGGTGGCTGCGTGCGTGAGATGGCCCATGCTTATTCACAAGAAGGCGGACTCGCGGTCCTGTTCGGCAATATCGCCGAGCAAGGTTGTGTGGTGAAGACCGCAGGGGTCGACGAGGCGTCTCTGCGCTTCTCGGGCCCCGCGCATATTTGCGAAAGTCAGGAAGCGGCGGTCGCCGATATTTTGGAAGACCGCGTGAAGGCCGGCGACGTGGTGGTGGTTCGCTACGAGGGTCCCCGCGGTGGTCCGGGAATGCAAGAGATGCTCTATCCGACCAGCTATCTGAAATCCAAGGGCTTGGGGAAGGCCTGTGCATTGATTACCGATGGTCGATTCTCAGGCGGCACCTCCGGCTTATCCATCGGACACGTTTCGCCTGAAGCCGCAGGCGGCGGCGCGATCGCCTTAATCGAGCAAGGGGACCAGATCGATATCGATATCCCTGCCAGGACAATCAATGTCCGCCTCGATGAGGCGACGCTGGAGAAACGGCGCGCAAACATGGATCGACGCGACCGCGCGTGGCAACCCGCAGAAGACCGACCCCGGCAAGTCTCTACCGCACTCAAGGTTTACGCGAGCATGGTCACCAGTGCGGATAAAGGTGCTATCCGGGACCGCAGTCTTATTGAGGGCTAGGCGCGGGCTCACTTGGCCCAGACAAGGCCGCCAAATCATCCCGCAAGGATTGCAGGCGACCTCGGAGTTTTCGGTCCTGCTTGTCGGTACGCAGTATCAGCACGTCGCGAGAGAGCTGCAGAATCACTTCGCCGTTGTGGTCAATCCCATCGCGATAAGCGGGCAGCAGAGCCTCATCACGCCCGGCAATGAGCGCCCGGACTTGGTCAGGCCAATCGGGATCAGCCTCCAGCAGAATCTCTGACAAATCCGCTATCCAGACCCGCCGATCTTCCAGCCAAAAGCGGTCGAGGCGCGTCATTTCCGCCACACCCTCTTCGATGCGGTGAGTTTGCTCGGCGGTCAGCGAGCCCAAGTAGCGACTGAGCTGTTTATCAAAGCGCGACGCTAAGTCCTCGCGATACTCCTGATCGTTGCGGGTCAGGCGGTCCTCCTCGAACTCCTCCTGCTTGGCCATTAAAGCCTGAACAAACGCCTCCTTTTGCTCAGGCCTGAGGTCTTGACCGGTGCTCAGCAGGAGCTCGAGAAAAGGGTCCTGAAAACGGATGGCGGCCTCTTCAATGCGCTCTGCCATCGCGCGGGTGTCATCCAGCGGCACCCCGTTATCGAGAATCGTCTGTGCATCGTCGAGCAAGACAACATATGCGGGCAACTCTTCGCGACGATGCCATTCCAGCAAGACGCTCAGACGCTCATCGAACCGAGCTTGCTGATCGCGATCCAATGACACGTAATCATCGAGATACCACCTCACCAAAACGTCGACGCGGTTGTAGATAAACTGCGTTGCAGAGCAACCGTTCAGGGTTAGGACTATGAGTCCCCATAGCAGCCAGCGTGCGCCAGAGGTTAGGCCCATAGCGGTTTGACCGCGGGCACGGCTTACCCGATTGGGCTGATCAATATGGCGGGGCCGCTGCGGTGGGCAGTCGTGACCCCACCCAATGGGATGGGGATTAGCCGATGCTAAGCGGCGCTTGCCAGCACCAGATCCCGCCCATCCAGGGCCGAGAGAATGGCAGCCAACGAAGCCTGTACGATATCGTGACTGCGGCCGACACCACAGGGGCGCTCGCCATCGATATTGAGTTGCACGTAGCACACTGCCTCCGCGTCTGCGCTCTGACCCAGCGTGTGTTCAGAGTACTCCACCACAACGATGTGTCGACCAGTGAAGGCCTCCATAGCCTGCACAAACGCATCGACCACGCCATTTCCCTGACCTGATAGCGCCACTTCCCCCTGAGGGCCGTGAAGCGTCACCTCCAAACCATCGGAACCATCCTGCCGGGATAACTGATAGTTACCCAGCTGCCAGCGATCCGCCGTCTGCAAATAGGTGTCGCTGAACAGCGCGAAGATGTCTTCAGAAGACACCTCAGCCTCGCTATCTTCTGCCAGCCCCTGAACCGCCGAACTGAAATCCACCTGTAACCAGCGCGGCAACTCGAGCCCATAGTCGCGCCGCAACACATGGGCCACACCGCCCTTGCCGGACTGGCTGTTGATGCGAATCACTTCTTGATACGTGCGACCAATGTCTGCGGGATCAATTGGCAGGTAGGCAACATCCCACGCGGCGTCATCGTCCCGCTTGGACAAACACTTGTGGATGGCATCCTGGTGACTCCCCGAAAAAGCCGTGAACACCAGTTCTCCGGCGTAGGGATGTCGGGGATGAACCGGCAACTGCGTGCACTCACGGGCAACCGTGCAGATCTCATCCATGTGTGTGAAATCAAGCTCGGGGTCGACCCCCTGGCTATAGAGGTTCATCGCCATGGTCATAATGTCCATGTTGCCAGTTCGCTCGCCGTTACCCAGCAACGTGCCCTCAACGCGATCGGCGCCCGCCATGACGCCGAGCTCCGCCGCCGCAACTGCGCAACCGCGGTCGTTGTGGGTATGTAGCGAAATAATCAACGCCTCCCGGTTTTGCACGTGGTCACAAAACCATTCGATCTGGTCGGCATAAATATTCGGTGTGCTCATCTCTACCGTCGCCGGCAGGTTAATAATGACTGGGCGCTCGGGCGTTGGTTGCAAAACCTCGTTCACCGCATCGCAAACCGACACGGCAAAATCCATCTCAGTACCGGTAAAGCTCTCGGGGCTGTACTCAAAAACCCACTCTGTTTCGGGTCGCGCATCGGCGGCTTCTTTAACCAGGCGGGCGCCATTCACGGCAATGTCACGAATGCCATCTCGGTCCAAGCCGAACACGTACTCTCGCTGCACCGTGGAGGTGCTGTTATAAAAATGCACGACAGCGCGCTTTACGCCTTGCAGCGCGGCGAAGGTCTTCTCAATAAGATCGGGCCTCGCCTGCGTTAACACCTGCACCGTGACCCCGTCGGGTATGCGATTTTCTTCAATCAACTTTCTCAAAAACGCAAAATCGTGACTCGAGGCGGACGGAAAGCCGACTTCGATCTGCGTGAAGCCGATCTCCAGAAGCAGCTCCCACAAGCGGAGCTTTTGCTCCGCATTCATGGGCTCAACAAGCGCCTGATTGCCGTCGCGTAAATCCACAGAACACCACTCGGGTGCGCTCGATATGGTTTGATCCGGCCAACGGCGATCAGCTTTTGCGATCGGCTCAAAAGCGCGGTATTTGCGGTGATCAAAACGGGGCGTATCCACGGATCATTCCTAATGCGTTCTTGGGCCGGCTAGTGTACCGACACCCGACGAGTGATTTTCACCATAAATACCAATAAATCGTCTTAATTTAGATTATTTCGCCATTTTAATGATATATATTGGCGAATATTCTTTTTATTTAGGCTATCAATGGATAATTCGATTCCGGCCCTTGACCGGCTAGACCGGCGCATACTGCATGTGCTTCAAGACAACGCCGAGCTCAGCAACCTGGAGCTTGCCGAACGCGTCGGTCTATCGCCCACCCCCTGTGCGCGACGGGTGAAACGGTTGGTGGCCGAGGGCGTCATCACACACCAAGTGGCGATGGTCGACCCCAGAAAACTGGGGCTCAATCTCACCGCACACATCAGCATCACGATGGACAGGCACACGCCTGACAGGTTCGAAGCCTTCGAAGAGACAGTGCTCGCACTACCAGAGGTGGTCGACTGTTGTGTCGTGACCGGGCAAAGCGCGGACTATCTGATGAAAGCAGTAGTGAGGGACATGGCGCATTACGAGCAATTCTTGCTGGGCAAGTTAACCCGCATACCGGGCGTCACCGGGGTTCACTCAAGTTTTGAGCTACGCAGGGTCGTGACACGGACAGCGATATCCGTGTCGGAGGATTGATCAGCGGGCTGCCAGTTCCTTGTCGACCAGATACCGCGCAATTTCCAGCATATTCGTCTGACTGCCGGCCGCTCGTGTCTCAATCAGATATTTGCCTGCGACCATCAGCGAAGGTGTACCGGAAATTTTTGCAGACCGCGCCCTGGAGTCTGCCTGTCTCACCTGTGAATCGACACCAAATGAGTCAAAGGCCTTGTCAAATTGCGCGGGGTCCACACCGTTGTCCTCGAACAAATCACGGAGCTCCAGCCGGGACACCAGGCGCTTCCGCTGCACGTGCATGGCATCGAAGATCGCTGGATGCAGCTTTTCCTTTACATCGAGCACTTCGGCGATGAAATACGCCTTGGCGTGAATACGCATGGGCTCGTTCCACACTGCGGGCGACGGCGCGACCACGGCGCCTTCAGGCAACTGCTTACCCCACGCTGTCAGCATGGGTTCGAAGGTGTAACAGTGACCGCAGCCGTACCAAAAAAACTCGGTGACTACGACGTCATCGCCGCGACTGACAGCTACAGGCGGGTTCAGGGTTTGGTAGTGCTGCCCTTCGACCCAGCGCTCCTCTGCTGAGGCAGCGCCCGCAAAGATGATGGACAACAGAGCGGCCGTCGCCCACGCCATTGAAGAAAAGTGAATGCGAATGCTGGTCATGTCGTTCTCCCTCCTTGGAATACGTTCGGGGCAGTTGGCCCCTCAAACGCTACTGAGTGGGTTGCAAGCCTGCAATATAGCTTGCGACCGCCTCGATCTCCATATCGCTCATGCGGAACGCCGTTGTGCGCATAATTTTGGCTTCGCCGCCGTTGGTGCGCCCGGAGGGGTCTTCATAGCCTTTTCGGAACATCTTCAGCTGACCCGCAATGTATTCGGCGTGCTGACCCCCCAAGGACGGATATCCAGCCGGGCCATTACCGTTACCCGTAGGGCTGTGACAGCCGGAGCAGGCGGGCACCTGCCGCTCAGCAATGCCGGCGAGGTAAACCTTGCGGCCCAGCGCCACTTTGTCAGGATCAGCCATGCCACCCGTTCGGGGCTGAGCGTCATAAAACGCGGCGATATCGGCCAGATCTTGATCTGACATGTTGTCGACCTGCCCCGCCATCAGCGCGACGGGCCGACGGCCGTCTCGAATATCTTTCATCTGCTTCAGCAAATACTTATGCCCCAGTCCGGCCAGCTTTGGGAAGGTAGGGACGGCACTGTTGCCATCGACGCCGTGACACGCAACACAGGTCGCGGCCTTAGCCTGGCCCGCCTCGGCATCGCCGCCGGCCATCGCTTGATTGCCGGCCAACACCAGCGCGAGCGCTATGGAAAATTTGCTTAAAGACTGAAACATAGGGATACCCATTAAATCGGACTTGGGGGCGCGGCCTTCTGCGCCCCGGTAAATCAGCGGCCCGTGTTTACTGTGCGGTAGACATGTAAGTAATCAGTGCAGCGTAATCCTCATCGCTGCAGCTGTTACACAGCCCGCCCGGGGGCATCGCGTTCAGGCCATTGCGAACCGAAGCCACCAACGCCTCCATGCCCTTTTCCATACGAGGCGCCCAGGCTTCGGCATTGCCAGTCGCAGGCGCACCCGCCACACCCACCGCATGGCACGCACCACAGGAGGCAGCATATTGAGGAGGTGGATCACCCGCAAAAACTGCCGGTGCAGCGGCCAGTGCCGCGAGAGCAACAACCCGTGCGGTGTTACGAATGAAAGCTACTGTTCTCATGATCAGACCCTCTGATGTCTTTTATTTCTATCACCGGCCTAGGCCAGTGCATCCTCGCCTCATCGGCGACGTTGTTCCTTTACGCCCGTTTCAGCCCGGTGGCTCAATCGACGTTTCTTATCCGGCGATCGATCTGCGGTGAGATGGTATTACCTGTCGATCTTCCCGCACCGCTTGTATCGAGCCTTGCTCCGCAAGGCCAAAATGGCAGCGGTTTTCAGGCGTCAAAGCCCAAAGAGCGTGGCATTATAGACGTTCCTAGTCGCGGCACAAATCGCAAAATGACCGACCCCGGGGCCCCCTCCAGCTACATCAACTTTCGCAATGCCGCGTTTTTACAGAGCGCCAGTGCGATTGAAAATGCCCCGAGCGATACCGGCTCCGAGGTCGCATTTGCCGGCCGCTCGAACTCCGGAAAATCCAGCGCCATCAACACCCTGACGGCACAAGGAAAGCTGGCACGCACGTCTCGCACCCCCGGCAGAACGCAGTTGATCAATTTCTTTTCTCTGAGTGAAAGCCAGCGACTGGTTGATCTTCCAGGCTACGGCTTTGCCAAGGTGCCACTGGCCGTCAAGAAGAAGTGGAATCAGCAGCTGGAGCGCTATCTTCAGTACCGGGAGAGTCTTCGCGGTCTCGTCATGCTAATGGATGTCCGCCATCCCCTAACCGACGCTGACAAACAAATGCTGGGGTGGGCAGTAGCGGCCAGTATGCCGGTGCATATCCTGCTCACCAAAGCTGACAAACTGAAGCGAGGCCCGGCGCAGAGCACGCTGCTGTCAGTGCGCAGCGAGCTAGCCGCGCAATCTGAATTGATCAGCGTTCAGTTGTTTTCCTCACTGAAACGCCAAGGGGTGGATGAGTTGAGCCGACAGCTCAACCAGTGGTTAACAGACGACTCGGTGTTTGAAGATCTGGCGACGTCCGCTAGCGACGCCTGAGCATGCACTCAGTGCGCCTGATCCCAATTATCACCGGTCCCCGCTTCTACCAGCAGCGGCACATCCAGCACCCCTACTCCTGACATCAACTGGGTGACCGTGGCGCAGAGCTCTTCAACAGCGCTGGCCTCGACTTCAAACACCAGCTCATCATGAACTTGCATTATCAGGCGCGCGTCGATGCCTGAGGTGGCCAGCCAGTCGTCCACCGACAGCATGGCCATTTTGATGATATCGGCGGCAGTACCCTGCATCGGTGCGTTGATTGCGGTGCGCTCGGCGGCCTGTTGCCGCTGGCGATTGCGCGCGTTGATCTCCGGGAGGTAAAGCCTGCGTCCCCGGAGCGTCTCGACATATCCGATGTCATGCGCTGACTCTCGGGTGCGGGCCATGTACTCCGCCACCCCGGGGTAACGCGCAAAGTAAAGATCGATGTATTCCTGCGCTTCGTTTCGACCGATACCTAGCTGCTTGCCAAGCCCGAAAGCCGACATGCCGTAGATCAAACCGAAATTGATAGCCTTGGCTTTGCGCCGCTGATCCCCCGACACCGCATCGATGCCGACGCCAAAGACCTCTGCCGCCGTGGCGCTGTGCACGTCCAGCCCCTCGGCAAAAGCGGTGAGTAAACCATTGTCCTGTGAGAGGTGCGCCATGATGCGCAGCTCGATCTGGGAATAGTCTGCAGCCACAATTTTGCTGCCCGGAGGGGCGATGAAAGCCTGACGGATACGCCGACCTTCTTCCGTTCGAATGGGGATATTCTGAAGGTTAGGGTCGGAGGAAGAGAGGCGACCTGTTGCCGTGACCGCCTGATGATAAGAGGTGTGGACCCGACCTGTCCGCGGGTCAATCATCTCTGGCAACTTGTCGGTATAGGTCGACTTCAGCTTACTCAGACCACGATACTCCATCAGCACCGCAGGTAACGGGTAATCCAGCGCCAGCTCGGCCAGAACATCCTCAGCGGTAGAGGGGGCACCCTTGGGTGTCTTTCTCAAGACAGGCAGCTCGAGCTGGTTGAATAGAATTTCTCCCAACTGCTTCGGCGAGCCCAAATTAAAGGGGCCACCGGCCAATTCGTGCGCCTGAGACTCCAGCGCGAGGATGCGCTGCCCCAACTCCTGGCTATGAGCCGCCAGCGTATCTCGGCATACCAGTGCGCCGTTGCGCTCGATCCGTGACAGCACGGGGACTAGCGGAATCTCCAATTCGCGATAGAGCGCGGACAGCGCTGGCTCTTGTTCTAATTTTTCAGACAGTTGCTGATGGAGCCTGAGTGTGACCTCCGCATCTTCCGCAGCGTAGGGTGCGGCTTGCTCAATTGGCACCTGATTAAAGGTGAGCTGCTTGGCGCCTTTGCCCGCAATGTCCTCAAAATGAATCGTGCGTTGGCCCAGATATTTCAGCGCCAGGGTGTCGAGGTCGTGTCGGCTACCTGCCGAGTCAATCACGTAAGACTCCAGCATGGTGTCCTCGTGAATGCCGCGCAGCGTAATGCCGTGGTTGGCCAGCACGTTGGCGTCGTACTTCAGGTGCTGGCCCACTTTGGCGACGTCCTCGTCTTCCAGCAGTGGCTTGAGTGCCTCCAACACCACGTCTCGCTGTAGCTGGTCCGGCGCACCCGGATAATCGTGAGCCAAGGGCACATAGGCGGCCGCACCCGCCTCCACGGCAAAAGACACCCCCACGACTTCGGCAGCCATGTAATTCAGACTGGTCGTCTCGGTATCGAAAGCAAACAGCGATGACCGGCTGAGCTTGGCAAGCCAATCGTCAAAAGTCGACTGATCGAGCACGGTGGTCACTTCGACCGCTTCGCTGGCCTGCGCAGGCTCAGCAGCCGGCGCGTCATCCTCGGCCGTTTCACCTGACGAAGCTACGTCGTTGCCACCTTTTAGCAGCGCGTCCAGCCAGGTCTTGAACTCGAGCTCGCGAAACAGGGTGATCAAGGCGGCTTGGTCCGGCGGATCTGAATCGAGGTCACCTTCCGCAAGACCCAATTCGCAATCCGTCTTGATGGTTGCCAACTCGTAACTCAGTTCTGCGTCGCTTTTAGCACCCTCCAGCTTGGCGGCGAGGCCCTTGGCACCGCGAATCGGCAATTCGGCCACTGCATCGAGCTGCGCGTAAATCGAGTCGAGGCCGCCGAGGTGCTGCAGTAGCGCAGTTGCTGTTTTCTCACCGACCCCCGCGACACCGGGAATGTTGTCAACCTTGTCACCCATCAGTGCCAACAGATCAATGATCAGCTCGGGAGGTACGCCGAATTTTTCCACCACGCCGTCACAATCCATGGCGGTATTGTTCATGGTGTTGATGAGCGTCACGTGGTCATTCACCAATTGCGCCATGTCTTTATCGCCGGTGGAAATGACGACCTCACGGGCGTTGGCGGCAGCCTGCACCGACAGCGTGCCAATCACATCGTCCGCTTCCACACCGCCGATACAGATCAGCGGCAATCCCATTGCACGAATCGCGTTGTGGATCGGCTCGATCTGCTCTCGCAGCTCTTCCGGCATGGGCGGCCGATTAGCCTTGTATTCAGAGTAGATCTCGTTGCGAAACGTGGGACCTTTTGCATCGAACACCACCACCACCTGATCGCCGGCATAGTCCGACACCAGTTTGCGAATCATGCCGATGACTCCTTTGGCCGCACCGGTATTGAGGCCTTTGGAATTGGTGAGCGCAGGTAGCGCGTGATAGGCCCTGAATAGGTATGAGGATCCGTCAACCAAAATCAGGCGGTTAGCCATTGCGTCAGTGCTCCCACAAGTACTGAGTGGAACGTAAGGTTACCCGCATTTTGGGGATGTCGAGGGGCGCTCGAAAAAAACCGTGGTAATCGCCGCGCGGATTCATGAGCATGACATTCGCACTGTGCTCCATTTGATAGTCGCCAGCCGGCTCGCTCACCTTGCGGAACGGCGCATTCAGCCGCTGCGCAAAACTGAGAATGTCGGCGAACTCCCCGGTGACACCCAAAAAGTCGGCGTGAAAATACGGCACGTATTCGGCGAGCCGATCCGTTGTATCGCGAGCCGGATCAACCGACAGCATGACCACACGCGCATCGCTGGCTTCGGTATCAGCGAGCTGCGCCTTCAGCTCAGCCAGCTCTGCCATCGTTGTGGGGCAGATATCCGGGCAGTGGGTGAAGCCAAAGAAAATCAGCGTCCAGTGATTCGTTAAAGAAGCGCGGGTAAAAGGCTCTCCGTGATGGTCGACCAGTGAAAAGTCGCCGGGGTCGCGAGGCGTGTCAAACAAAAACAACCCGTTGGCCCGAGTTTCAGCGAGACTCATGATACGGGGTTCGCCAACGCGGTGAATAAAGCTGGCCACGACGACCGTCATAAACAGCAATACGCCTGCAATGGTCCAGCGAACACCGTTTCGAGTTGACTCCACCACGCTGCCTCAGCCCCCGGAATGCTTCAATAGAAAGCGCAAATCGCTAATCACATCTTTGTAATAGAGGTCATCGGTTACACGCATCATGATCCAGCCTGCCGGATCAACGACATACCAGTGTTCAGGCTGGTCAACGGACTCGGGTAGCAGGGCATTGAGCTGAGACGCAGGTAGGGTCAGTGGTGTTACGCCAACATGCTCCTTGCTTAACCAATCCAGCAGAGCGAGAGAGGCCTCGCCATTCTCGAGATCGGCAGGAGTCGTCACCGAAGCCGTTGCGACATGACCCAGAACCACGCGCCCGACGCGGTTGAAGTCCTTACCCAGTGCCAAGTGAATTTGTCGCGTTTGGTAAAGCTGTTGTTGGCAAGTATCGCCGCAGACATCGCCGCGTTGAACCACCAGCAACCGCCACTTGGCCGGCAAATCTTCCCATAGCGTGTCTGCCACCCCCTCATGTTGAAACACGACGTCCGTCACAGAGCGGGGGGGATTAATCAGCTCACCGTGATTTGCGGTGCCAACGCTGCCCAAAATGTCAACGTAGCCATTTTGTACCGCCCACCACAGTGCGGTAGCTGCCAACATCATGCTCAACGGGAT
>MDSW01215185.1_pt1 | contig 15117 bp, 7 predicted proteins | sample 811171 | NCBI WGS metagenome assembly MDSW01 (sample SAMN05326641, study PRJNA326480) | marine metagenome | isolation source: seawater | place: Atlantic Ocean: North West | collected 2012 | reverse complement strand
TTGTTGCCTCAGGAGATGCCGATGACCCCATGCACGAAGCGGAGCACGCTGATCTTGCCGATAAAATTCAGACGGTACTGTCTACACTCTCGCCTCGTGAAGAAAGCATCATCCGTATGCGTTTCGGTTTGGGCGAGGACCGAGATTATACGTTGGAAGAAATTGGCGAGGGTTTAGATGTAACCCGTGAACGAATTCGCCAAATTGAAGCGAAAGCGCTCTCGCGGCTTCGCCACCCGGCACGGGCTAAAAATCTAGAAGGATTTTTGGACGAGTAGAACTCGGTGCTTGATTCAATTCCCCTCTTTAGACGATAACGCCCTCTGCGGTGATAGAATCGTTTGGGAGGTGCCCGTTGACAGATTTAGGAATGCCAAGAGAGCTCGTCGGATACGGAGAGAATCCTCCCGAAGCGCGCTGGCCGGGTAAGGCGCGACTGGCCTTGCAATTCGTCATCAACTACGAAGAGGGTGGTGAGAATTGCGTTTTGGACGGCGACCACAGTTCTGAGTGGTTGCTAAGTGATATCATTGGAGCCACGCCTTACCCCAATCAACGGCACATGAATATGGAGTCGCTCTACGAGTATGGTTCCCGTGCAGGTTTTTGGCGTCTTTATCGGTTGTTTACCAAAGAGCAGATTCCATGCACTGTTTTTGCGGTGGCTTTAGCTCTTCAGAAGAACCCCGATGCAGCCGCGGCGATGGTAAAAGCCGGCTGGGAGGTTGCCAGCCACGGTCTGAGATGGATCGATTATCAAACGATGTCTGAAAAAGAGGAGCGCCACCATATTGCCGAGGCCGTCAGAATTCATACGGAGGTAGTGGGAACGCGCCCTGTGGGTATTTATCAAGGTAAGCCCAGTCCCAATACAAGACGTCTCGTGATGGAAGAAGGGGGCTTTCTCTATGATGCCGACAGCTATGGAGATGACCTACCCTATTGGGTCAAGGCGGCAGACCGAACCCATCTCGTTGTGCCTTATACTTTAGATAATAACGATATGCGGTTTGTCACAGCTTCGGGATTTGCCAACGGTGACCAATTTTATACCTACCTAAAAGATGCATTTGATTGTTTGTATGAAGAGGGAGAATCTTCACCTAAGATGATGTCTGTTGGACTGCACTGCAGAATTGTTGGACGACCGGGTCGAATGCAGGGGCTTAAGAAATTTTTAGAGTATGTGCGTTCCTATGATGATATTTGGATTTGTCGCCGTGAGGACATAGCCAAACATTGGATAAGTGAACACACGAGTTCCTAAAGGTTCAGGTTGTCCAGTGCCTTTTGAGCGGTCCGCGCTCGGTTATGACAGTTTAGCTTCGTCAAAAGGCTGTGGCTGATCTGCAAGTACTGCTTTTGTTGAGCTCCGCTCACACCGGTACATCTACCAAGGTCCATCAACGCCATCGCTTCATCCATTTTCATTTCGAGCCGACGTGCTAGGGCCAGGCTTTTTTCCAGCGACTTTCGGGCTTTCACATAGTCCTGATGCAGCAATGACCAATGAGCGTTCAAGCGCTGCAGAGCAGGTTGAAGTACAACCCATTGCCGCGCGGTCGCCTCTAGGAATCCAATGGCTTGTTTGGCTTTTTTCGCATGGCGTTCCGGCTCCCCGATGGTGCCGTGCTTACTTAAAAGTGCAAGGTCCATGCAGGCTTCGGCGGTAAATACCCGACTGAAAGATGTATCATAGTTGGATATAGTATTTTCACGAAGAAGCTTGGTGGCTTTTTTGACATTGTTACTGGCTGCTTCGACGTTGCCCTGACGCAGTTGCGAAGTACCGTGCAGGCCGAGGCAAAGAATCTCGAGGGACTTATTGGGCGCGCGTTCGATAATATGGCTGGCCAAAACGACGGCTTTTTCGGCATCAACGTAATTTCCTAAGGCTAAGTGGGTTCGCGCTAATCCACAGAGTGCGCGGGTTTCAATAGCCATGCCTTTGTGTCGCCGAGCAAATTCCGAAAGCTTTGTAAAACGCTCCTGGGCCTCGTTGAATTTACCTTTTAACAGAGAGAGGTTAGCTCGAGCGTAGAGAATACGGTTTCTCTCTTCTCGACTTCCATGTTTCTTTAATTGCTTGGAAGCTTGATTGATGGCTTCTTTTGCCTGTGGCCAATCTCCTTTGCCTATCGCGTGAGAGGCGATTGCTTCCGAGAGCCGAATCATTGCCGTCATGTTTTTGTTGGCTTGATTGATGACACCGGCTTGGCCGAAATAACTCATTGCTTTTTTGGAGTTATTGGCGGCTCCCATAATCGTTCCGGCTGAGGTGAAAACATTGGCTGTTGCTGGATGCTTTTCTGCTTTACCGGCCAAGCTTACGGATAGTTCAACAGCCTGAAGCATTGATTTTTCATCTTGCTGACTCATGTAACACATGGCGAGTCTACTGGCTGAGCGGCTTGCCTCTGCAAATACCGCTGACCGACTTTTCTTTTGACCGATGGCAAGGCGTGTTGTCTGGAGAAAGTTATGGAGCCCCGTGAATGCTGTATTGGTTTGGCCGATATGCAGACCCATTGCTGTGAGTGCTGTTTCGGCTTGCTTGGTACTTTCTGTGATTTCGCCCAATGCGAAATGTGCATCAGCAAGTAGGCGGTGCAGCCGCATTTGCCGAGTGGGGTTCAGTTTGAAATGGTGGCTTTGAGCACCGCGGTCAGCGCAATGAATACCTTGTTTCGCCAAACGTACCACGTCCGCATGATTGGATGAGGACGCGGCGTCAATTGCTGCCTTTTCGAGATATTTTAGAGCCTTGCCTATATTGCCGGCAGATTCCCAGTGGTGAGCGATCAAGGGCAGATAGTTTTGAAATTGGTTACTCTTGTGATTCTCATACCAGACGGCACTGGCCTTATGAATCTGTCGGCGCCTTTCAAAAAGCATGTTTTCGTAGGCTACTTCCAAGATGGATGATTGCTCAAAATGAAAAAGTTCTCGGACCCGCTCGGAATGGTACCGTAGAAAACCTCGTTTAACCAATTTGTCGAGAATGAATCGAACCTGTGGTCTTTCTTTGGCAACGGGGTACGTTTCTTTGATGATGTCTTGGTGAAAGGATTGTCCCAGGACACTTGCCACCTTTAGTACGAGTTGTTCCCTGGGGGGTAACTTGTCGATGCGGGACGTAATGAACCCTTCAATGGTCGTGGGAAAGGAAAGTTCTTCACTGCGGATACCGGGCTTGAGATCGAGCGCGCCACCTACTTCTTGGAGTGAGTCATCCTCCTGAAGCGTTTGAATGATTTCCTTAGCTAGGTATGGGTTTCCTCCACTTTTGAGCGCGATTAAATTGGATAGTTCCGGCGCGATGGACGCGTGTTGTGCTTGTGACTTTAGGAGTTCTGTAATTTCGCCCTTGGACATTGGTCCCAGTTCTACATCTTTTGCATTTTGAAACGCGAAAGAGTTGAGCCCGGCTTCTTCCAATGCACTCTTACGGAGAGAAAGTACGAACAATACGGGAATTCGGGACTTACTAAGTAGGTCGAGTAAACCCCAAGACTGCTCGTCCATCCATTGAGCATCGTCAATGGCAATGACAATAGCATCGCCTTCAGTCCGGTCGTAAATGATTTGAGACAGAACCTGACTGATGCGATTTTGCCGTTCGGCAGGAGAAAATGTTTGGCTGATTTCTGTTTCTTTAAATCCTATTTTTAGGATGTCACCAAGCAGAGCAAGGTCATTGGAGTCTATTTCATGTTGACGAGATTTTTCCGCCAGCGATTCAAGAAATTCTTCAGGGGTCGCGTTTGGAGGGGCCAAATACCGCCAAAGAATTTTTTGCCAAACGAGATAGGGCGTGCGGCGCTCCAAACTGCTGGCGTTACTGAATATGCAGGTGTGACCATTAGCTTGTTGTTTCAGAAAGGCTTGAACAAGGCTTGTTTTTCCCACTCCAGCCTCGCCTTGAAGAGCGACGAGCACTGGGGTCAATTGAGATTCTACTTTCTCAATGGCTTGTGCCAGGGTCCGTAATTCCCGGTGACGGCCAACCACGGCCCGTTGGGCTTGTTGCGTATCTTGCTTTGAAGTCTGCTCTGAATCTTTGAAAGGGCGAGCAACAGGAATGGGCTCTTGTTTTCCTTTGACCTGAATAGGTTCTAAATTTTCAAATGAAAAAGCATCTTCGGCTTCTTGTTGACTGACGGTATCAACCAGGATTCCTCCTGCGGCTGCTTGCATGAGTCTTGCCGATAGATTGACGACGTCGCCAATGACCGTATATTCGCGCCGCAAGTTACTTCCCACGGGTCCGCAAAAGGCACGGCCCGTGGTAATTCCAACCGATGCTCTAACTGAATGGCTGGCAAGTTTGTCTTTAATATGCAGCGCAGCAGAGATAGCTCTGTCGGCTTCCTTTTCGTGAGAGAGCGGGGGCAGTCCAAAGATTGCTAATAATGACACACCCTTTTCATCGACACTAAGCTTGTTGATTGAGCCTTCAACCGTGAGGATGGCCTCTTGTGCTATTCCCACAATGGTATGGACATCTTCAAGAGCCGTGCTCGAACTGAGACCTTTGAGATTTGCAAAGAGAATGGTGACCCGTCTGAGTTCACCGAGCCATCCTGCGTGGCCAGCCGCAAGCCGTTGACGAACGGCAGGGAGGACATAGGAGACGAGGCGCTTTTCAGTGACCTTAGTCAACTGGGTTTTGCTGATGGGGTCATGAGCTTGACTGGGCCAGCCCCGTTCAAGTTTCATATGTCCTTGGGGACTTGCTTTCTTGCCTTTGCCGATTTTAGAGACGTATTTCCAAGCTTCAGGAGAGATGATGATATCACCTGGCTCAGCAAAACCCTCTGAGCCGATGGCTCGTTCCACCGCCGAGCCTCGTCCCAGAGGAGCCCAGTTGTCTTGCACCCCTCCAAGGTGAAGCATTTCGAATTTTCCGACGCCTATGCCCAACTTAAAAGCCAGAGAGACTCCCAGCTCTTCTTGAAGTTGAGGTTGGGCTTTTTGCATTTCAGTAGCTGAGCTAACGACCCGTTGAAGGATTTCCTCAGGAGAATCCCCTGAGCGAGGTTTGGGCCAAATGGCTACGAACGCGTCGCCGGCAAAGCTTACGACTTCGCCTCGGTGTGCATGAACAATATCGATCAATTTTCCGAAGTAGGCGTTGAGCAGGCTGGTTAGCTTTTCACTTCCTTCACCGCCGAGGGCGGCTAAAGATTCTGCGAGAGGCGTAAATCCCGAGATGTCCAAGAACAGACTTCCGGCATCGGCGTTCGTAAGGACCGGTCTAGATAAAGCCTCAGGGTTATCCGCGCAGTGTCGAACGACGACTGCCGGAATATAACTCGCTAAGGTTGATAACTTCTCACCCACGGGAATGTTATAACATGATCAGATTACTGGATCATCTTCCAGAGCAGGCGCAGCGCGGCAATTCCTAAAGCAGCTTTGAAGAGCAGCGTGAATATCTTTGGGTTGATTTTCTTGAGCACTCCAATACCAAGTTTCGTGCCCAACATAGCGGCCGCGGTCATACCCAGAATCAATGGTAAAAATTCAATATAATCAAACCCAATAGCGAAGAAGATTGGGAATTTTAAAAGGTGTCCCAGTGCTTGGACGGTTGCTTTGGTTGCAACAATATTTTCCTTGGTGAAGTCATCGCGTAGAAAGAACGGGGCAATGAACGGACCGGTTGCGCCTACCAGCGGCGAGAGAAATCCAACTGTCGCACCGACGCCTACAAATCCCCACATAGGTATTTTGAGGGAAGGTAACTTTTTAGGCTTAAAGAGGGCGTAAAGAATAAGCAGGATAATCAACGCGAAAAAGGGCTCTTTGTTGGCGACTGATTTAAGCACCAAAAAAGCGGGCAGGGCACCGAATGGCAGGCCGATGGCAAAGAAGAGAACGGCATCTCGCTTGATATGTTCTCGAAGAAGATAAAACCGGGATGTATTGCTGACCAACTGGACCACACCATGAACCGGTACAATATGTCCCAGCGGCATGAAGAGTGTCATAAACGATAGCAAAACAATACCACCGCCCATGCCAATGGTTCCCGAGAGTACCGACGTGGCAATGGCGATAAGAACGAGAAGAACTTGGATGGCAATGCTCATGCGCGTTTCTACTATTGTGTCACGGTCTTTGTCGAGGCGGCCGATATTATGTTGAGATGATTTACGGTGGTGCAAGGTATATATTGATTAAACTTTATGAATTCGATTCGTCTCAATGAATGAAGCCGCACCTCTTGGTAACAAGAGCTGATGAGGAAAGTTGGAAAACATGAAGAGATATAAGATGAAAACGAGGTTCTTTTGGTTACCTCTAATGCTGTCTGCTTTGGTTGGTTGCGGTGATGGCGGCGAAGAGTTCAATGAGCCTACAGCGCCCGATGAAGAGGTGGTGGATGACCCTTCTGCCTCAGACAGCAGCGACCCGGCTGATTCTGATGCGAGCGATGCGTCGGACCCGGATGCAACGGATCCAGACCCCGCGGACCCGGATTCAACGGATCCAGATCCAGCGGATCCAGACCCATCTGAAACCGGAGAACCTAATCTCGAGGGCACGACCTGTTTGCCCGAACCGGTTCGGGAGGATGGCTTAGAGCTCGCTAATTTATGGTTGCTTTTCAAGAGTGCACGCGAAGAGGCTTGTTACTTGGAATCGTACACCGAGAATTTAGCAGATGATGCTGAATGGACAGCCGGTGATACGCCTACTCCAGCGGAGACCGATTGGACCTGTGACGATGAAAATCGATGCCGCAAATATCAGGGAAAGCTGATGCTTGGGTGGCAAATTGAAGTGGCGGATTTCATGTGGTCCTTGGGTACAGATTTAGCGCTTGGTAGCTTGCTGGTTTGGCAGGTTGAGCATGATGGCGAAACCCTATGGGATGTTGAACTTGAGTATATCCGCAATGGGTCAACGGCTTCCTATAGGATTGAAAGAACATACGATTCAGTGGGTAAGATTCACTTTGAACGCAGTTATTTTCAGACAACACTTCGTCATGAAATCACCAATACATATGAAGAGGGTCGGTTGATTACTCAGGAGACGGTGGAGCAACTTGGTGGTGGTAACTCCAGTACACGGGTACGGATGTGGAACTACAATGCAGAAGGCCAAATGGTTGAGTCCAGTTATCAACGCTTGAACGGGTCTCTTTACGAGACGACATTTGAGTATGATGCAGAGGGCAGAGTGATTGGCCTGGAACGCTCTCAAGATGGTTTACGCTTTCTGGGACAGTCTTGGACGTTTGAAAATGGTCTTCTCGTCAGTCGGAACTCTTCCATTGAGGGTCAAGTCTGGTACGAGGGTGCCGACAGCTATCTACCGCAAATTCGAGATGGTTATAGCTCGCATTGGGACGACTCGGGTATGCGAATGGGCCGAGGCGGTTGTAGCCAGGTCCCAACTTCGTTGTGGCACGGATATCCTGAGAGTGATGATGTCTACATCCTCGGCTGGAAACGTGATGATGTGCCCAACAGGATTGGATTTGGATACGGGTACGATGGTTTCGGATTTAGCTATGGAGACTATTCCTGGATGGGCCATGGCGGAATTGCAACGAGCTATGAATCTTCTCAGATGATGGAGGTCACTCAAGTTGAGACCACCATGACTTACGATGACAAGGGTCGTATGGTTGAGGAAACGATTGATTCGGGTTCGGACTGGGGCGAAGAACCTCCAGCCGCTCGCGTGACGCGTACTCGCGTATTTGAAGACGACTTGATGGTTGAAGATTCTCTGACGGCGCAACTGAACGAAGGTGAGATGCTTAACTTCGAAAGTCAGGTTTTAAGCTTTGGCTATGATGATACTGGAAAGCTTATTGAGCGCACGGCCCAAAGCGATGGTGTGGTTAATCATCAAGGAACTTGGACTTACGATACTGAGGGACGGGTGAATGAGCACGCGATATATGGATTGTCCTGGAACTCGCAGGGAACCGACGAGGAGACTCTACCATTAAGCGGAGCATTTAGAGATGTATACAGTATTGATGGTCAAACGTTGGAACGGAGTCGTGAGCAAAAAGACCTGCAAACGGGCGAGTGGTTTGTGGATAGAACTGAGACCGTTACTCAAACCGAAGATGGTGAAATTGAGCAAGATAACTATTTTAGCTCTTATCTTATTCGGGACATGGAAGGATTATTGACCGAGGTAGGGCACGGATCTGCCTCCGAACCGACAATGTTTCTTCGGATAAAGCGAGATTCACTGAACCTTGTCGAGGAATCGGGCAGGTTGGACAGTAGCGGTATGGGCGCCGTGTTTAGACGTTACACATACCAGTGCTCAAACCGCTAGTTTAGCTACGGATAAGAACACCGTTTTGGTCGAGATAGGAACGAACCAGCATCGTTGCTTCTTGACCAATGTCTTGCCAGTGAAAGGCCAGGCCTGGTGTTCTATCCCAGTGCTTTTCTAGATCGTACTCATTGACCCGAACGATTTTCGCTTTCAGACCCAAAGGAAGCGGGGTTGCCGACTCAGTTGAATCTGACGCACTGAACATCACCGAAACACTGGTTCCAGGCGTAAGTTCATGGGACGTTTCGGCGAAAAGGCCGGTCTCAGATGCATCCAACACGGGAGCCGTCCAAAAACTGTCTCCGGTATCATAGATCACGGTAAGTTCATTGATTTGGTAGCGCGGTGCGCCGACTTTATCTGCCATCAGGTCTGCTCCTGTCTTACTGCGTTCAGAGTCTATATGAACTGCTCGTGGGGTTGAATTTTTCTTCGAAAACAATCCCGCTTGTTGGGGTGCCATGGAAATACTACTCACAATCGATACTCCCTGATTCTCTGCCACCAACATCTGGTGCGTGTTCATTGAAGAGACCTTCTTGTGACATGTTTAAGTCATGGATTGTAGGTCTGGACTGATTCACGAGTTCGCTCTCACCTAAACAATAGAACCCTGAGTCATCAATTTGGGTAGATTGATATTTCGGATCATAAGAAAACTCGAAGAATTCATCGGGTAGGCAGTAACAATTATAGCAGCTGTAATAGCTGCACATAGATTCATTGTTGTAGCTGTTGTTGCCGTGGGCAGAGCTACTTCCAGCACTTGTATCGGTGTATTCGCAATCTTCACGGGTAGCCCAACTGACACCTGATGGCGCCGCGATTGCAGCAAAACCACTTTCGGTGATGGAGTTATTGCGTGCACAGACATCTTGAGATGGCCGATTAGCATTGCCCATGAAGGCAAGTCCGACGAGGTTTGAAGCCATGGTATTATGAACGATGCTTGGGTTTCTTGCCCGGCGCAAAACAATCCCCAGACCCTCGTTCTGGGCGACGACATTGCCAACGATGAGAGTGTTGCGAGCATCTTGGATATAGATGCCGCCACGGCTCTCGTTCCATGACTCGGTTCCGCCTCGAACAACATTGTTTCGAATAACGTTGTCATAGCTTCCGTTGCCGGTGATGGCGATCCCGCGCTCATTGTATCCGTTAACGGTTGAGTCTTGAACCAAGTTATCATCTCCATCAATGGCGATGGCTCTCTCTGGCTCATTTCCTGGTTCACCGGTGATGGTAACGCCAATGACTTGGTTGTCGTCCGAATCGAGGTCGAATACTCGGTCGGCTCCATTGTTCACAACGATATTTAAGTTTGTAAAGGTGTGACCATCTGACTCGGTCTCAAAGAGTTTATCTGCTGAGAGTGTGATGGTTGTACCAGGTTCTTGCGTGATATTGAGTTGTCCCTCCGTCCGAATGGTCGGCAGGTTCTCGTCTACATACAAGTCACCCACAATGACATTGGTTGTGCCCGGACCCGTTCGGTCGATGATATCAATGAGGTCATCGACAGTGGTAGGAATGGCGCAGCTTGAGAGTGGGTCCATCGGGTCAGAACCGCAATGAACTTCCATGCAGTCGACCATGGCAACAGCTTCCGCATCGCCGTCGCTATTGGTCACACAGTCAGCATTGCACGCTGCGATATTGGGCATACAGTCATAGGTTCCACAATAACCATCGGAGTCCGCATCGCTGCAGTCAACATTGCAATAAGGGTTGTTTTCATCGCAATCAGCATCACCGCAGAATCCGTCCCCATCTTGATCCCAGCATGTGTCGCCATCGTCACAGATACCGTCTTCATCTCCATCGGGTCCATCTTGATAGGGATTAAAAAGTCCGCCGGCGCAGTCATCGCATGTATCATCATCGGTATCCGCACATTTCATAGAGTTGAAATCGTCAGAATCTGACATACTGTTGATGCAGCCGCTGTTGTTACCGGTACCGTTTCCTAAGCCGTCCCCATCTACATCGGTGCAGGTGTCTCCCACATTGCAGATACCGTCGTGGTCGTCGTCTTCACCATCGTTCCAGATTGCGTAGTCTCCACTGGAGCAATCGTCGCAGCCATCGTTGTCAACATCGTTGCAAGCAAATGCATTGTTATCATCTAAATCCATAATGGAGTATTCACAGCCAACGTTGCTCAGGGTTCCTGTTCCAATGCCATCGCCGTCTGCATCGGTGCATGTATCACCCTGATTACAAATGCCGTCGCTGTCATCATCAGGTCCGTCGTTGTTCCAGTTTAGAGAACCGCCAAAGCAATCGTCACAACCATCTTCATCAAAGTCAGCACAGCTGTAGGAAGATGAATCGTCAAAATCAGTGCGTCCATATTCACAGGAGGAGTTACCATTGACACCGGTTCCCAAGCCATCGCCATCGGCATCCACACAGGTATCATAGTCATCACAGAAGCCGTCATCATCGGCATCGGGACCGTCATTGTTGGGGCTGAACTCTCCGTAGCGGCAGTCGTCGCATCCATCGGAGTCTAAGTCTATGCATCGGTTCGGGTCGTCGTCAGCCACATCTACAATAGATTGCGCGCAATCAAGATTACCGCCGGTGCCATTGCCGAATCCATCCTGGTCCAAATCAATACAGAAATCGCCTTGGTCACAAACTCCGTCATTATCGACATCCACGCCATCGTTGGACGGAGCGTAGGTCCCGCTAACACAGTCGTCGCACGAGTCTGAGTCTGAGTCCGTGCAGGACGTTGCATCGTTGTCATTAGAGTCGGTGTAAGGAAATGCGCAACCTATGTTGTTCAGGTTTCCATTGCCCAGGCCATCCCCATCATAATCGGTGCATGTGTCAGCTAAATCACAGATCCCATCGTAGTCATTGTCGGAACCATCTTGTAGAGGATTCCAGGACCCATCGCTGCAGTCGTCGCAGTTATCTGCGTCGGTATCAATACACGCGTAGGGAGTTGAGTCGTTGATGTCTACCTCAGGCCGAGCACAACCAGCGTTGTTGAGTGTTCCGGTTCCAAACCCGTCACCATCCGCATCGGTACAAGTGTCACCGAAATCACAAATCGAATCCTGGTCCGAGTCCGTTCCATCTTCCAGCACATTAAAGCTACCGGAACTGCAGTCATCGCAACCATCTTGGTCCGAGTCCGCGCAGCTATAAAGGTTGTTATCGTCCAAATCAGCGATGGGAGATGGGCAGCCTGAGGTGTCAAAACCAGCGTTGCCGAGTCCATCACCGTCAAGGTCGGTGCAGGTATCTCCAGCGTCGCAGATACCGTCGTTATCGAGGTCACTGCCATCTTGATCCGGGGCAAAGACGCCGCTGCTGCAGTCGTTGCACGTGTCGCCGTCCAAATCGACGCAAACTGTGTTGTCATCGTCATTTGAATCAAACTCGGGCGTTAAGCAGCCGCTGTTATCAAGTCCTTCAAGACCGACTCCGTCTCCATCGAGATCGGTGCACGTATCGCCGCGGTCACATCGACCATCTTCATCTCGGTCAGAGCCGTCGTCATTGGGCGCCCAGGCACCATTGCTACAGTCATCGCAGGTATCATTGTCGAGGTCGGCACAGACCGTTGGCACGTCGTCATTGAGGTCCGTTACCGGGTGTTCGCAGTCCTGGTTCTCGAGTGTACCGGTTCCGAATCCGTCACCGTCAGCATCGGTACACGTATCGCCCGCATCGCAAATGCCGTCCCGGTCGCCATCTGGACCATCTTTGGAGGGGTCGAAGTTACCGCGAGCGCAATCGTCACAACTGTCGGTGTCGGTGTCCGCGCAGATATAGACGTTGGTGTCATCTCGGTCGGTCCCTGAGTATGTGCATCCTGTGGTGCTGTACCCAACTCCGCCAAATCCGTCACCATCCAGGTCAACGCAATCATCATCGAGGTCGCAGATGCCATCAGCATCAAGGTCAGTGCCTACGACCAGTTCTGCGCCTTGATTGTCCGATACGCAGAGTGTTTCGGCGTTCAGTGCAACGTCGACATCTACAAGCTCTTCTGATTTCAAAACAGTCTCGGCAAAACCTGCCGCAACCGGCTCACCGTTGGAGTAACCAATGATCGTAATTCGAATTGGCGAATCACCCATGCTGTTGGCGAAGAGGAGGGTAAAGGTCTGTTCAGAGCCTTTAATTTCCTCCGCAGGATCCGGTAAAAGAGCTGGTTCAAATGCAGGGTTACCGTTGATGGTTTGTCCCGAGACGTGAAGTTGGTCAAGTTTTTGGCTTGCGTCAAATGTTACTTTGACATTGAGCCCTGTGACATTCTCTTCAACAACGTATTCAATAGATTCGCAGCCCATGAGACAAATTGAGGCTATAACGCTTATGAGAATCTTGCGCATAAAATTATCTCCGATCGATGGTTCCTAGACTTCCAGAAGGTGCCACTATTTGCTGATTGGGTGAGGATTGGGTCAGGACGACCGCAGAAATACTGGCCGCAACAACCGAAGTTGCGATGCTCCAGAACCACCATGTTTCATAAACAGATTCAGGCTGGTCATTCATATTCGCGACCATTCCAGTTGCCGGTATTGTGGCTGCTTGGAGAGGATCTTGGTTTGGGACTACAAGTGGGGCCAATGGCAGGTCATCTATAGGCGTCGCCTGAATAACCTTGGTAATTGGAGCGGCCTTCTTTAGAGGAGGCGCTTTTGCAACCACGGGGGTGGCTTTAGCCTTTTGCGACGTGACTGGCTTTACGGGCTTAGGCTTTACTGCCTTTGCAATCACTTTGGCTTTGGCCTCTTTTTGTTCAAGAGAAGCTTTTCTGATCAGCTCTTCTACTTTGGTGCGGTTTCGTGCCTTTGGGCTCTCCCTTAGGTACTGATTGTATCGCTTGAGTGCCATGTCATAATTTTTAAGCTCCATGTGGCATTGACCAAGGTTGAACAAGAATCCGGGTAGGGCTTTGTAACTGTAGGCAACCTCGAATCTTTCGAGTGCTTTTTGATACTCACCATTGGCGTAATGTTTTTGACCTTGCTTAAAGTGATTTTTGGCCCGAGCCATATCGAGGTCAGCCGCCAAGGCCATCTCAGCATGGGTTCCGATTAAGGCACAAGAAACCAAAAGAGCTATCAATTGGGGAAACACATTTTTGAAATTCACGTCTGATTCAACCTTCTTATTGGGCGAAAGGATCTACAAGATCCTCGTGGGTGGTGTCTTTAGCTTCTTCTTTTTGGCTAGGCTGTACAGACACTTTAGGTTTTGCAGGGGCAGGTACTGGCTTACTTTGGACTTTGAGAGTTGCGAGGACGCGCCCTGACTTGTTGGGGTTCCACTCTTGCGAGACGGACTCGTAGCCGGGCAGACTGAATTCGTAGGACTCTGATTTCGAGTCACTTGGAATTTGTAAAGCGAAGGGCGTGACGCCTATAACTTTTTTATCTGCAACCCGGCGAACACGTGCGCCCACTGGGTTGGACTGGAACTCAACTCTTACGGGAGCAGGCGGTGGACTTGGTGGTTTGATGGCTTGAGGCGCAGGCATTGCGACCGGCTTTGGTGCGGGTGCAACAGCTTGAACGGGTGCAACTTTTTTTGCAGGCGTGGGCTTGGCCTTAACTGTCTTGGCAGGTTTAGCTTTAAGCTGAGAAACAGCACGTGTTTGTTGTGGCTTCAAACTTGAAGTTTCAACTCTGGTCTTCTTGTTGGCTTTAACGGATGCCGGCTCAGACTTTGCCTGTGGTTTATCCTTGCTGGTTTTTTCCTCGGTTTTGGCCGGGCTCAAGCTGGTACTCAGATTATCAATGGCTTCGTCCCATCGCTGCTGGGTACCATAGGCAATGGCAGCAACAGCGAGTCCCATGGTGAGAGCCGAGAAGATAAATGTACGTTTTCGCGCAGCACTCTTTTTCTTCCACTGCATGATTTCGAAATCATCGTCGTCATCGTCGTCAGAATCTCCAAGCAGAGGTTCATCATGACTAGGCTCGCTGGTCGGCTCTAGTTTTTTGGTCACTGGGCGCTGGCGCGAAATCCACTGTAGTGTTTTCGCGATATCATCGGCAGTCTTTGGCTTCTCTTGTCCCTCTGAATTTAGACAAACTTCAATCACTCGAGCGAGTTCTTCGGGTTGCTCTTCAAAATGCGAAAAGAGTTGTTCGAGTATTTGTCCAAGACTTCTCATGTCGTCGTGCACAGTCAATTCGCTGGTGTCACTGTGAAGTGCGTACGCACCAAAGTCTAGGACGCTTACTCGGCGTTTACCCTGCGCGTTGGCCAGGAGGTAAACGTTTTCCATATTCAGTTGACCGTGAAGAATTTTATTCTCGTGAGCTTTAGCGATGGCTTTTGCCAATTGCGAAGCGATTTCCAGGCAGATATCAATCTGCTGGGGACGGTAACTTGAGAGTGGCGCTCCGTTGAGTGCATCCATTGTATAAAAGGAAGGTGCGTCCAATTCATGAATGGTCTCATGAATGGTGATCAAACCGGGGTGCTGGAGGGAGCTTGCTTTTTCAAGCTGTTCGAAAAAGAGGGCTACTCGTTTGGGCTCTTCACAAGTTTTGTCATTTAGAATCTTAAGGGCGACTCTCGCTCCAGTGTTGTTGTGTTTAGCAAGAAACACGTCTCCTTGGGAGCCAGTCCCAAGATGCTTGAGGATATTGTATTGACGTAGAGTCTGACCTTCCCACTGGTTGGCTGAGAGATAGATAGGTGCCGTCGGAGTCGGAACCTCGGATTTTACTTCTTCAGCTTTAGCTGCGGCTTCTGCTTCGGCTTTAGCTGTTGCGGCTTCTTCTTCAGCTTTAGCTGCGGCTTCTTCTTCAGCTTTAGCTG
>MDSW01208121.1_pt1 | contig 15117 bp, 10 predicted proteins | sample 811171 | NCBI WGS metagenome assembly MDSW01 (sample SAMN05326641, study PRJNA326480) | marine metagenome | isolation source: seawater | place: Atlantic Ocean: North West | collected 2012 | reverse complement strand
GTCATTCGCTTCTTGGTGAACCTGATTCATCAATTCAATCCTTGTCTCTAATTGAATATCCCTTACATCTTTTTTTGGCTTCCAATGTAATTCATCTTCAATAATTGGAACTTCAGCGAGCGTGATAGATTTGTGACTTTTATCTCTTCTAGAGGCAACTGCGTTAGCAAGTCTGAAAGTTGGTTCAATCTGTTGAGGGATGGACTGGATGTCAGTTGTTGAATGTACGCCCCAAGATCCATTTGAAAGAATTCGAAGAGTTGCTGCAATCTCTTGCCCTGGAACAGCTCGATGTAAGGAACCATCTCTCAACGAAGCGGTTCCTGTTGAAAGAGATACTAATCGAACTTCGGCGTACGTTGCGCCCATCTCAAGTGCTGAATCGAGTGCTTTATTCACCTTTGATTTGTCAAGATTCCTTGAATCCACAGAGTTTGCTTTGGAAGGTGTTGCTGCCATGACCATGCAAAGACGAGGAAGAGGAAGGTCTTGAATGATTGGATAAATTATGACAAATCTGCTAAGTGAATTTGGCTCAAGTATGCGTAGGCATCCTTTGCTTCTTCGATACCACTGCGTTGTGAATCACCAAGTTCGAATGCAGGACGTATATTCATGTCTTCAAAGTTTAAGCTCTCAAAAATAGTATCAAACTCGGGACTTTGTTTCTCACCGATATATGCAATCCAGGCTTCACCATCACCTTGTGTTATTCCGACCCTATCAAACGCGAGATTCATGTTTTGTGTTCCTGCTATTAATCGAATAAACTCCCCATCAATGGTTTGACTTCGCATGAGAGAGCGGTCTTGATTAAGAAACGCTTTATTTTTTGCAACCCATAATTGAGCGTCACTGACGACCGCAGTTGGTGCAAGCAAAACAAAATATTCTGAAGGTCTTTTTTCAAGCCAATTACCAACAAATTCACGAGGTTGTGAAATTTGTTCTACAAATTTAACTCGACGGATAGGGAACTCCGGTACGTCCATGATAATCGCAGTCCTTATGATTCAAGAAATATGCTCTTCACCTGGTAGCGGCTCATCATCAAATCTCGCTTTTTCAGTCAAATGGTTTATTTTGTAACTTTTTACTTGGTTAAGCAAATTCTCAACAATCTTAGGGCCCCAACCGCGAAGTGATTTGAGTTTAGAAAGCTGATTTTTACTCATGCTTAGTAACTGAGAGGGTTGTCTCACACCCATTGATGCTAACGTTCTCGCTCTTGCTCTTCCTATCCCTTTGAGTGAAACTAAATCCAATAAATCTGGTTTACAACCGGACCGAATTCTTTGACGCAGCAAATCTAATTCTCTTGATAATTCATCGATTGTTTCCTGATGATGACCTGCAAACACATCATCGATACGCAAAAGTTCTCTAGATGCATACAATAACCAAGTTGAGAGGTCAATTCGGTAATAGATATCTCCGGGTGAAACACCAAGCTTTTTCTCAATCGCTCTCAGTTCATCCTCTTCCATCCACATTTCTAGACACCAAGCAGATTTGACTTGTCCGAGGTGATTTTCTTCTAAGACAGCTTTGTCAAGATACTCGTCATTATGCAAACTCGATTTTAGACTTAATTCACTATCTGGAGATAAATCAGAAGATTTAGCCCACAGGGCAAAAAAATCAGGAGTTCTCGTCACCAAATGCGTTAACCCAAATGTCGTAACAGCCTCAATACCCCTTACTCTTCTTCTCACCGCTCTTCTCATACCTTGTAACAAAATTGATGCAGATAACGGATCAATGTATAATGTAGAAACCCTGATACCAATATCTGTTGCTTTGTACTTTGTTCCTATGTGAATGGTTCGAGGTTGGCTACTTTGGATTAATTCTCGGTAAGCACTCGCCTTGCTAAACCCAAATTGTGCTTCGGTAGAACGTGATGGCTTAGACAATGATACACCAACAGAGCTTTTTGCCGCCAGAGCCCATTCTGGTATTTCATCATCCCATTCTTCAACCGAATCAGTTTCATTTCTAATTTTTTCATCGACTCCTGTTGAGCGGATGAACCTTTGATCGACGAGCCAATTTAGCATTTCATCAATTTGCTCGCTTAATGCAATATCTCCATAACTTTGACCTAAAAATGTTGAAGAAAAGAATAAACCAATCTCTTTTCTGGTTTCAAGCCCACCATTAGCAATCATTGAGAGTAGGTGAAATCTAAGTGCTGGTTCATGTGATAATTTAGAGACTACTTCTTCAACATCCCCATGGATATATCTCTCAGATAACTCATCTGCGTGTTCAAACTGATCATTTCCTTTGGCAAGAATCCATGCTTCCCCGGTTTTGTCATATTGTGGCCTACCTGCTCGACCCATCATTTGTCTGACCTCCATCACGGGTAGAGGTCTCATGAATCCACCATCCCAACGCTTAACATCTCTAACAAGTACTCTTTGAGCAGGCAAATTTACGCCTGCTGCGAGAGTTGGCGTTGCAATTAATGCCAAAATTTTCCGTTGCCTGAACCCATCTTCAATTAATTTCCTCTGAAAACTTGTCAATCCTGCATGGTGAAATGCCACCCCTCCTTTGATGACACTCGCAAGCTCATCGCCCATTGATGAAGAAGCATTAGACTTTATTTTTTCACTGAGTTTTTTGGCTTCATCTAGCAGATTTAGATCTTTTTTGATGAAAAACTTATTCAATCTTTCAGAGAGTTTTTTGGCTTCAGATTGTGCACTTTTTCTGGTGCCTACAAAAATAAGTAATTGACCGCTGGATTCAATTGTATCCTTGAGTACTGCCCATGAAGGAGAACTTTTTGGCCCACTAAGCGTACGCGGTGGTTTGAGATGAGAGTTATTGTTTTGAGATTGAACTAATCTGGGTTCGACCTCAAGTTGAGCCATAGTTGCATATTCTAAATCGATTGGACGCCAATCCGATTCGATTAATTCCGCATCCAACCAATTCGCCAATGCTTTTGCATTCCCGACAGTAGCTGATAAGGCTACAATCTGGGGTTTGTTTGGGAGTTGAAGGATTCTTGTCATATTGATTTCTAATGTTGGACCTCTTGATACATCATTCAAGAGATGAAATTCATCTGCGATTACGATAGACACATTTGCTAGAAAGGAGTTATTTGTTCGAATCATCGAATCTAACTTTTCAGAAGTACATACCATAATATCTGAACGATGAATCCCATAGCCTTCTTCACCAGCATCTCCAACACCTAAAGAAACACGGATGCCAAGTTTCTCTGACAGTGCTGTTAAATCCTCATATTTTTCTCTCGCAAGTGCCTTGAGCGGCACTATGTAGATCGCTTGGGTTCCTGGCTTCATCACAATGATCTGTTTGATGATCGATAAATACGCCAATAGGCTTTTTCCGCTTGCTGTTGGAATGCAAATTAATCCATTTTGGCCTTTCATTAGGGGCTCTAAAGCCTCTTTTTGAGGAGGGAACAAATGACTTATGCCCCATTCTGATTGTAAAAATTCAGCTACTTCGCCTGGGAAGTTATTTGACTTGAGCATTGAAACAACCCCCTCCATGTATTGAGTGAATTGGCAACAGTCCAAAAATCAATGCTTTTGAGCCGACACCCATAAGGAGTCATTACCATTGTCCTCCCACATGGGAGAAGACCAAGACGCTGTCGATGAAAGACTTTCAGTGTTTGAAGATGAACCAGATTTGAACGATTGGTTTGAGGTTATTTGCGGTGCTGCAATGGCAATGATCGGTATTTTTCAACTCATGTCTCCAGGGAATTTAATCAATCCTGAGGTGATGAGGTGGTTTGCGGCTGCGGTCATTTGTGCTGGTGCTGCATGGGCTGGTCATGGATTAAAAGACATGGCAGTAAAAGAAGTAAGGCGATCCATTGTTATGTTGGAGATGGGTACAAAACAAGGAAGCGTTGACTACGGATTGATTCGAGACGTTATTTTACATCCAAATGCATACAAGGATTTCTTGCTCAAAGAGTATGAAAAAGCATTTGATGATGGCGTAATCACGGATGAAGAATTAGACGAACTAAAGGCATTCCAAATAGCCCTTGGCATCTCGGATAAGGAGGCCGCAGAAATGGCACTTAATGCCGCGATTAAATCTGCATTAAAAGATGGAAAGGTTGATTCCAAGGAAGCAGAAATGATAGAGAAGGCTGCCCAAGGTGCAGGTATAGATGATGATGGAATCTCAAAACTACACGATGCTCTTGCTGATGGGGAGTTGGATGAGGAGGACAAAAAACTCCTCGAGAAACTCATTGAAGAATCGGAGTAATCACTTTCTTCGGTTTAACATGTAAGCATATCCACACATGAACATCGCAAAGCACCATACTACTCCGTTCAGAGGGATGATGCCATCTGGCGACTGGGTTAATTGTAAGGCATATTTGGAAATCACTAAATCACCTTTATTTTGATAACTAAACTCAAGTTCCTTCTTTGCACAATCACAAAACGACAACTGTAAGTTATCTGGATATAATAACCGAACAAGCTCTTGCCACTTTGAAGCCTCTATTTGCTTAGGTTGCGTTGACCAAACTTGTGCATCGAATGGACCGGCAGTTCCAATAGAACCTACCATCTCATCTTTGATTTGAATCATGTGAGAAGATGGTTTCGATTCAGAAATGAGCATCACTTCAATGATACGGAAATCCAAAATAAGAATCCTTGAAGCTTCGATAATGAAGGATATAATCTCGGTTTCAACTAAATCATAATCTAGGACAATGTCTTTTGATTCAAGGAAAGAAAAGACGTAAGCCTCGATATCAAAATTGACCAACTGAGGCGAAACATAAGCAAATTTTCCATCCGATAAGATGTGATAACGATCGATATTTAGAATCAAATTCATTTGCATTCCTTTTGAAAAGCCCAAGGTCTCGTCATCAAGACTGTCGCCTATGTCATCAATTGTCATATGATGTTCCCAAATGTCTTCGATTCTGTTCTCAAGCCATACATCGAAAGAGAAGGACTCATCATGACTCTCTTGAATCACTTTCACAACGGGGTGCAAAAGACCGGAAACAATGAGTAATGACAAGCCAATCGTCAAAATCCATTTCTCATTTTTCCTTAGCTCGTTTTCTTTGAAGGAAAAAAGCAAAAAAACGAACACTCCAAGGCTTAAAACCAGTAATATCTCGTCGAAATATCCAACACTCACATCAATCGTTTCCTCTATATCTCCAGAAGTGATGATCGAACGATAATTGGTGTCTTGGGAAAAAAAATCTCCAGTTGAACCAATATCGCCTTCAAGAATTTGGGTACCAATCCAATTGTAAGTTTGGAAGCGATTTTCCACCCCTTTCAAACATAGTTCGGTCTCTCCAGAAGGAATGTCCCTCCATGTGGAAGTAATTCGAGTACCTCCGTCTACAATCGTTATTTCATCTTCAGGATAAGGAGCAATATTCCCATTCGATTTTTTCAATTCCCAGCGACGTGGGAGTTGTTCGATCTGGTCTGGGACTTCGTCCCATTGTGTGAAAACTTTCAAAATTTCATGATCGGTCAAAGTAACTGACCAACAATCGACATCATCAAAGACCAATGCTCCAAGATGCTCTGTATCAATATCTGTTGGTTTGGGAGATGATTCGGATGAAGGTTCATCTTGATTTGCAGATTCGACATCGGCAGACCATTCAACTTCAAACTGCAGATAAGATGCTACTTGTAAATCAAATTCCCAGTTTCCTGGAGTGTCTATCTCAAACATGAGGATTAATTTGACTTGTTCTTCTGGATAAAGAATATCATTACCTGTTTCAAATTCCAAATCATTTATTCTATAGACATCATTTGTCAAGATATTATAGTCGGCTTCTTCTTGGTAATTTGCCGAATTACCACCTGCATTTACTTCAATGACTATTTCAGGTTGCCAATCTCCTTGATCGGCTGCTTCCATATGAAAATCGACTTGAAGGAAGTGTATGTTATGAGAAAGAATGGCTAAATCTGTTTGTTTGGGGTTCATTTCAAATTCAAAAAGTAATGAAACAGGATTGAGAGGAGAGGCTTGGTTTATCGTTCCTGTGAGGGTTTCTTGACCAGAGAATTCATCTGATAAATAACAATCATCCAATGATTCACACATGAGGTACATCGTGGTAAATTCCGAATTATCTGTTAAATTAGCAGAAACATTCCACCCAATCGTTGAGATGGCAAACATCAGAAAAACAAGCCATCGCACAACCATTTGTATAAACTAATGGTTCATGAGTTCTGTGGGCTTCTGTGAACGTCAACAAGTGTTTTCTTACAGTGTCGGCATGCATATCTCCCGTTACTTCTTCTTTGTCGTAGATACACTGTATTACAAGAATGGCAAGTCCAATTCCATTCATATTTTTTTGAACGAAGATAGGTTGTGAAATATTTTCCAAGACCCTTGCTTGTCTTGTCTGGCCAGCATGCTTCTATTTTTCGAAAGTCCTTATCATGACGAATATAGCCACAGGCATGAATTAATTCGTGGTACATCACCCAGACTCCATAAGATCTCCAACTCGTCTCAAGCAATTCCGGATGAAGAGATATCTCTCCTACCTCATCAGGCGTTCCATAAACTGGCATCCCTACCTTCCATTTTGTTGAACCATGGCGTATAGTGGCAGACCGTTTGAGAACAGTTAACGGAATCAAATCAATACTTGCAAGCATATTGCTATTGACAATACCTAATCCAAAGAGAACTTGACTCGCAATATTTCGAAATCCCTCAAGTTGAAGAAGTTGCTCAAGCGTGGGTTTTGCCATTCTTTAGGACCACCGATGATATGCTGGATGACCTTCCTTAACAGCAACAAACATACCTTCTCCTGAAGCACAAAGTTTGTCGCCGTCATGTAAATGAATTTCTACTTTTACGCGGTCATCCAATAATTCTACTACCTTTGAGGTGATCTCAAGAGGGTTATTTATTGGAGTTGGGCGTCTTAATTTAATTGAGTAATTTGCGGTAACTGTACAAGGTGGCTCTGAATGATTTGCTTGCTTCATCAGTGCAATGGCTGCAGTCCAGTTCCCATGGCAATCCAACAAAGTTCCTATGATTCCCCCACAAAGCATGCCTGGGAATGCCTGATGATGTGACTGTGGATGAAAAATTGCCTTGAGGCCATCGTCGTGGATATGTGAATCAATTTGTAATCCTTTTTCATTGGCAGGTCCACACCCGAAACAAATAGAATGGGGGGCATACTTACGTTGAACGCCTGTCTCCATACTTTCCGAAAAACACCATCGGACATAGCCTTGTCGCCATCACATTATTGGATGTGCAGATTTTGGGAGGAGGCATGGGTGGCTCAAAGAAAGTAAGAGTTGCACATGAGTTGCCCACTGACCGAAGGAAAATCATCAAAAAAGCCTTGGAAGAACACGAATCTGAAGCTCGACATGACTGGGACAGAGAAAATGAATGGAAACCTGTAAAGTTCTTCCGTAAGACTGTGAAACCTGGGCAATCAAGAACCGTCCACTTACCGCTGTTGGATGTATCTTTGGGAGATAAATGGCCAATTCCAATTACAATTATTCATGGCACCAGACCGGGACCTGTTGTCACGATTGTTGGAGCTTTACATGGTGATGAACTTACAGGAACGAGCGCCTGTACAAATCTTCTTTCTCCTAAATTTCTCGACACATCTGGACCACTGGACCCTCAAGGAGTAGCAGGCACTATTCGGATAGCTCCACTTATTAATCTGCCAGGATATAGGGAAAAATCAAGATATTTTCCAGATGGAAGAGACATAAACAGAAACTTCACGGGTCGCCCCTCTGGTTCAACCACGAGCAGAGTTGCGCATCAAGTATGGAAACATCTGATAAAAGACACAGATGTAATTGTGGACTTACATGCAGCAGCTAAGGGAAGATCGAACATGCCACAAATCCGAGCAGACCTCTCACATCCTGAATCAAATCTTCTGGCAAAAGCCTTTGGCATTGAACTCATTTTAGATAGCAGGCCTCCCAAAGGAAGCCTCCGAGGCGAGGCGAATAAAGTAGGAATTGCAGCGGTGACATATGAAGGAGGAGGAGCGGATTTTTTAGACAATCAAGCCGTAAATGTTGCTGTTCACGGTTGTCTAAACGTCCTCAAGAAGCTAAAAGTTATTCCAGGAAACCCAATCAGGCCACCATTTCGTCTCAATGCAGGAGGATCAAAATGGCTGAGAGCGGGCGAGGGAGGCCTGTTAGACCTATTTGTTGAACCAGGTAGTGTTGTGCAAAAAGGAGATGTTGTTGCAGTAATTTCAGATCCTGCAAGCCCGGGTTTAATCGTAGATATTGTTGCTCCAGAGGATGGCCTAATGATTTGTACAGCAACAAATCCTTTCACTACGGCAGGAATGCCAGTGGCGCATTTTCTTGCTGTTTCAAAACATATTGAACTATTGAAAACAAAGCTCGATGATCAGAATAAACTCATCATTCAAGGAAGCGATAATGAGCCAATCTGGAGAGATATTGAAGAGGTAAATGAACTCAATTTAGAAGGAGAATGGTCTGGTGGAAATGTTGATGCTGAATGGCAATCTATCAATGAAGAGATTAATGAGCACTCAGGAGAGGCTTCTTCCGTAAAATGAATCAATGGCTGCAATAACTTCTTCACGTTCCATCAATCTTCTTTGACTTTTTGCAACTTCAAATAACTGGTCCACTAGATTATCTTCAACTTCATACCCATTTGATTCAAGCCACCAAACTATATTTGAGCGACCTGCCATATGACCAATTCTAATTTTTTGTTTGAGCCCAAAATCACCAGCTGGAACACCCGAATATACTCTATCTGCCAACCAATCATCTCCCTTCTTCATCGCTTTAATTACGGCTGATGCATGTACTCCAGTACCGGTTTCAAAAGCATCTTCACCAAATACAGGATAATTCCTTGGCAGTGGTACTTCGATGTATTCATTTGCCTTCTGCATATATTCATCCAATAAAGTAAGGTCTTGATTGATTGCGCCCATGAGAGATAAATTCACGAGAGTTTGGTCGAGTGGAGCATTTCCTGCTCTCTCTCCAACTCCAAGTGCAGTGCCATGAATCACGTCAGCCCCTGATTCTACAGCAGCGATGTTGTTTGCGACCCCAAGGCCTCTATCTTGGTGGCCATGCCAATTTACCTCAATTTCTCTTCGTTGAAAACCTGCATCTTTAATCACTTCTTCATCAATAAATGACATCAATTGCTTTACTCCGTTCGGAGTGACATGTCCACAAGTATCACAAACACAAATACGTCGCACTCCTAATTCCATTGCCCTTTGGTAAATCATTTTGATATCATCAGGATTCGATCGAGTTGTGTCCTCGGTTACAAACATGACCGGTATGTCATGATCAACCGCAAAAGTGACAGCATTTTCCATTGTTTTCATGAGTTTTTCCATCGTCCAACCCTCTGCATACTGACGAATTGGACTTGTACCCAAGAAAGCACTCGCTTGAATTTCAATTCCATATTTTGATTGTAAATCCACTAATGGTTCAATGTCAACTTGTAAAGTTCTCACTGCACAACCTGGCCTAATATTGTAATCATTTTCAGTGATATGTTTGAGCATTGCATCGATGTGCTCCAAATGAAAAGGACCTGCGCCCGGTAAACCCAAATCCACTTTTTGGATTCCAAGTTTCTCCATATAATCTAATAATTCTAACTTTTGTTCAATGGTGGGATTCCTAGCACTGGGGCTTTGCAAACCATCCCTTAGTGTTTCATCATCGAACCATATGCCATGAGGGTGATTTTGATGGTCACGATGGTACTCATAATCAACGGAGTTCCAATCATAAATCAAGTTTGAATCATCCATAGTCTCACCCGGGCTATTCTAGACAACCCCTTCAAGGGTTTGAACCTCACGCTTTGGAAATCATTCTTCTTCGTGTGATTCCGGACCTGTAGCGTCCTGTTCACTATTCATCAATTCTGCGGGAAGCCTTGAAGAAAATATTAACTCGTCAGTAAAACCAGATTTGTCATTATTCCTTAATTCCATGACCCTCGTACCTCTAGTTGATTTGCCAGAGGTTTCCTTGGTTTGAGAGACCATCAATCGAATCATCATTCCTTTTTTGGTTAGCAAGAACAGATTATCATTCATGTCTGGGATCATTCGGACACTAATGATCTCATCATGATGGATTTCGTCTAGCTTCATTGTTCTGACTCCTTTGGCACCAGGCCGAGTTTTCCTGTAACCGTCAGTGATTTGCTTCACATTACCTTCTTCATCATATTTTGGATTGCCATCCGAATCTATATCTGGCATTCTTCCACCAGTTCCGATTCTACTTCGTTTTGCCATTCCATATTTCGATATAGTGAGAATCTGTGTGTCAGCATTGGCTATTGAAATCATCCCAACAACCTCACCACCACCACCGTTGATACTTCCTTTTTTGGTTCCTACTTTAATGCCGTAAACCCCTCCAGATACTCGACCGGAGGCTCTTATATCGGAGCAACTGAAACGGCTTGCATAACCTGTGCTTGAGATCATAACTACGCTATCATCGTCTGTGGATAATCGTACATTGATCAACGCATCATCGGGTAACTTAAAGCGAAGAGCATATTTTCCATTCCGATTGATTTTGACATATTGAGACAAATCTGTTTTCTTAATCAAACCTAATTTCGTCGCAAATAGCAGGAAATAACCTGAAGGAGGACGTTTCTCACCTTCTTCAAGATCAATGTCAATGCATTTTTCTCTTACTTCATCGACCAATGATTTCGACAGAGGCAATATTGTCACAATATCTTCTCCTTCCTGTAGTGAGCCAAGCAAATTCTTGATATGCGTACCGCGACTATGTCGACTTCCAATTGGCGTTTCCCACGCTCTTAAACCATACACTCGGCCCATGTTGGTGAAGATTAGTAGTCGGTCTTTGCTAAAGCAAGTTACAATCGATTGAGGAGAATCTTCTTCTTTGGTAGATACTCCTTTGAGGCCTTTTCCACCGCGATTTTGTAGTTTAAATGTTTCAACTGGTACGTGTCGGATATAGTTATCTTGAGTTAATGTAATGGCAATAGCCCGCTCTTCAACAAGGTCCTCTCTATCCATTGATAGCGGCATTGCATCGACATAAGTTCGGCGTTCATCCCCGTGTCTATCCACCATCTCAGTTAATTCTTGAATGAGAATATCTAATCTTCTTGTATGCGATGAAAGAATATCATTTAAATCGGTGATTTTACCTTGCAATTCATCGAATTCATCACTTACTTTCTTCACATCAATTTGGCTTAATTGGTATAGCCTGCGCTCTGCTATTGCTTTGGCTTGTTCAGTTGTGAAGGAAAATGATTCAATGCCTGAGAGTGTCACATCTCCGCGCAGAATTGACTCAAAATGATCACGGCTTGTGCTCATCTTCCCTGCTGCCAGCACATCGTCAATTCGGTCTTGTGCTTTTACAAGACCTTCAAGGATGTGGGCGCGTTTTTCCGCTTTGGCCAAATCGAACATAGCCCTTCTAGAAATGATGTTTTCTCGGTGTGTGGTGTGTGTATGTAACATCACAGGAAGGGTGAGAAGAACTGGTTTACCATCCAATATTCCCATCATATTTGCAGAATAAGATTCTTGTAAGCGGCTTGATTTGAAAAGTTGATTGAGGACAGCGTGAGGATCGGCATTATTTTTTACTTCTATAACAACCCTGATTCCTTCTTTTGATGATTCGTCACGTATATCTCTGATACCAACAATCGTTCCTTTATTGACCAATTCTGCAATGTGGATTAACATATCTGCTTTTTTGACTTGATATGGAATCTCATGAATGATGATCCTCTTGCCATTTTCATCATCAAGTACATCACACTTGGAACGAATATGAAATCGGCCTTTTCCCTCTCGATACATGCTTTCAATGCCTTCAATCCCGTGAATTGATGCCCCGGTTGGGAAATCAGGCCCCTGGAGATGCTCCATATATTCTGAAATTTGTACTTCTGGCATAGAACCGTTCGTTTCTTGATCTAACATTTTCTGAACGTGTAGCTTCACAGCATCAGCAACCTCGTTTAGATTGTGCGGGGGGATTTTAGTGGCCATCCCAACAGCAATCCCATCGCTACCATTAAGCAATAAATTTGGAAGACGTGATGGCAATACACTCGGTTCCATTTCAGAATCATCAAAATTAGGTTCAAAATCAACCGTGTCTTTGTCTATATCTGCGAGCATATGTTTTGATATTCGATCAAGACGACTTTCTGTATATCTCATTGCTGCAGGAGGATCTCCATCAATAGAACCAAAATTACCTTGACCATCAATAAGCGGATAGCGTAACGAAAAGTCCTGAGCCATTCGAACCATTGTATCATAAATCGACTGATCGCCATGCGGGTGGTATTTACCCATTACTTCACCTACCGAACGGGCGGATTTACTGAATTTCTTTTCAGAGGTATGTCCGCCTTCATGCATTCCGTAAAGCACTCGCCTGTGTACTGGTTTGAGACCATCTCTGGCATCTGGGAGAGCTCTCCCAATAATCACAGACATCGCATAATTGATGTAAGAAGATTTCATTTCCTCGGTAATTGTGTGATTGAGTACAATCTCGTTTGATTCAACATTTCCTTCATCGATCTCTTCATTTTCTTCAGATGTCAAGATTTGTCACCTCCTTAGCATATTTTTCGATAAATGCCCTTCTTTCAGGAACATCCTCTCCCATCAAAGTTTCAAACAATTGGTCGGAGATTTCCGCGTCTTCTATGGTTACCTTGAGTATGGTCCTTGTTTCAGGGTCCATGGTTGTAGACCATAATTGCTCTGGGTTCATTTCACCAAGACCTTTGTAACGCTGCACCCCAATGGAGGCATTTTCATTCCCTGCTTTCAAATCTTCAATAATCGCATCTCGCTCTTCATCAGAATAGGCATATTTATTCACCCTTCCTTTGGATAATTGATAAAGTGGAGGTTGAGCGATAAACACATTACCGTTTATGATAGCAGGACGCATGAAACGCCACAAAAAAGTAAGCATCAGGGTACGAATATGGGCTCCGTCTACATCGGCATCCGTCATCAAAATGATTTTTTGATATCTTAATTTTTCAACATCGAAGGCTCCCTCTTGATCAGGGTCATTTCCAACACCTGCACCCAATGCTCGGATGATTGTTTGAATCTCTTGATTTTGGAAAACTTTGACAAGATTATGTCGTTGTCTTTCAACGTTGAGAATTTTCCCTCTAAGCGGCAATATTGCTTGTATCCTACGATCTCTTCCTGTTTTTGCCGAACCACCTGCAGAATCTCCTTCAACAAGATAAACCTCGCATTCAGAGGGATCTCTCGATTGACAATCTGCCAACTTTCCAGGCAAACCCCCTCCCTCAAGCACTCCCTTTCTGCGAGTCAAATCTCGTGCTTTTCTTGCAGCTTCTCGTGCCTTTGAAGCCAATAATGCTTTATCGACAATTAATTTTGCTGTCGAGGGGTTTTCCTCAAAAAACTCTCCTAATTTCTCATAAACAACTTTCTGAACAATACCTGAGACCTCGCTGCTAACCAATTTATCTTTAGTTTGTGACGAAAATGAAGGGTCTGGATGTTTGACGCTCACGATAGCCGCTAAACCCTCTCTTACATCTTCTCCAGATAGTCCGTCGGATTTCAAAAGTTTCTTTCTTTTTGCATAAGTATTCACACAACTGGTAAGTGCAGTTCTGAGTCCAGAAAGATGCGTACCGCCGTCTCGGTTACGAATAATATTCGTGTAGCACATTATTGATTCAGAAAAAGCATCAGACCATTGCAATGCTAAGTCTACCGAAACCTCTCCCTTTTCTGACATAGCGGTTCCTGAAATCTGAATAACATCTTCGTGCAATGCGGTTTTCCTGTGATTGATTTGCTTGACGAATTCACTGATTCCTCCTTCATAGAAATGCGTTGATTCGTGGCTCTCTTCGCCCCTTTCATCCGAAATTATGATATTCAAACCTGCATTCAAAAAAGAGGTTTCTTTCATACGTGAGTCGATAGTATCAAAATCAAATTCGATAATATCTGAAAATATAGTCAAATCTGGTTTGAAACGGATAAGCGTTCCTGTTTCATCCGAGGTGCCGATTTCTTCAAGGGCTTTTACTGGAACTCCTGCCTCAAACTTTTGGAAGTAAATTCTTTGGTTACGATGGATGGTTACCTCCATCCATTCAGATACAGCATTGACCGCTGAAACTCCCACTCCGTGCAAACCCCCGGACACTTTATACGAACTATTGTCAAACTTTCCGCCTGCGTGTAATTTTGTCATGATGACTTCGGCGGCAGAAATGCCGTACTTCTCGTGGATAGCCACTGGTATGCCTCGTCCATAATCGCGGACAGATAAGGAATTATCTTCATGCAAGTACACTTTGATTTCTGACGTATGTCCAGCAAGATGCTCGTCCACAGAATTGTCTACTACCTCCCAAATACAATGATGCAAGGCAGTTCCGTCATGAGGATCTCCTAGGTACATCCCCGGCCTTTTTCGGACGGCTTCCAGACCTTCCAAAACCTGTATGCTCTCAGCGCCATAATTCTCTGTCATCTATCCCATCTCTGATTAATGATACCGTGCTTCGCCTGCAATATTGAAGTGCGATTAAATGGAGCACTGCACCATAAAATATTGTTACCATGTAAGGTTATTGAACCCTTTGGATTTTTTAAAGAAAATACGTCTATTTTTAGGCATTCGTTCTATAAAGAGGGCATGAAACTATTCTTCCGCAATTGTTAATGAAGAAGTATAAGTCGCCCGACTCATGTCAGAGACTCAGATATGTGTATCTCTTGATGGGACCACCCTCCAAAGCATCACAGATGAAGCTGTAAGAGCCAATCTTGCAGGCGCAGATTTTATAGAAGTGAGATTCGATAAGATGTATCTTGTCCAACCCGACCTTTCAAATTTTGATGAAGAAGAAGGAGAGACCCCCTCTCTACCTCCAATTGATGAATGGGAAAGAAAAAAGGTTGATGACATCGTACCTAAGGAACTTATTGATTCAATTCTTATCGGGATGCCCCTC
>MDSW01184589.1_pt1 | contig 15127 bp, 1 predicted proteins | sample 811171 | NCBI WGS metagenome assembly MDSW01 (sample SAMN05326641, study PRJNA326480) | marine metagenome | isolation source: seawater | place: Atlantic Ocean: North West | collected 2012 | reverse complement strand
TCCCCTTCTCCCCGATATCCCCGTATGATAGATCTATTTACCGCTCCCTCGTCTTTTTCCGTTTGTTCGCTCGACGGATTAATCTTTGAGCGTCAGCAGCGCGCACGCGCCGCGTCGGATCCAGTGGTCTCCGCTCTGCTCGCACGGCAGCCTGATGTCCATGACGAAGTTCGTGGAGTGCCCCGTGGTGCTCAGGATCCCGCGCCTGTCCGCGGTTTTGTACAGCGGGCACGAGTAGTGGTTATATTTTTTGAACGCCGTCACGGGCGCCGGGATCATGTGGATCCCGGGGCACGCGACGTACAGCGCCTTGGGTTCCGCCTCGCACAGCGACTTGGCCTCGGCGCTCCACGCGCACGAGTCCAGGTGCATGCCGAAGCAGTACACCCCGTCGTCCGGCTTCTTGCCCTCGTAATCGCTCTCCTGGCCCTCCAGGACGGCGTAGTCGAAGTCCACCTTGTCGATCTCGATCTTGTGTTTCCTCGCGAAGTTCTGCTTGGAGCCCGTGAGGAACGCCTGGGTGAAGAAGAAGGCGTACAGCGGAAACGTCGCCGGCGCGCCCTCGGCGACCCACCGCTCGAAAAACGCCGCGCGCTCCGTCACCTCCTTGAAGTACGACCCGAGAGGTTTCAGGCTCGGGAACGACTTCTTGAGCCACAGCGCGGGCACCTTGCCGTCGTAGAGCGCCTTGCCGACGGCGTCGAGCTCGTCGCTCATCAGCACCAACCCCTTCACCGCCTTGCCGAGGTTCGCGAGCGAGCCTCGAATCACCCTCAGGAGCGCGTTGACCCGCCCGAGCTCCTGCGTCAGCACCGTGTTCATGGACTCGAGGTAATCCACCGGGTACGTCCGCTCCGCGAGCTCGACGTCGAAGTCCGGCGGGCACCGCGCGAGTAAATCCGCCGCCACCTCGCCGATGACCTCCTCGGGGCTCTTCCCGCCCCCTCCGCCGTCGCGGCTCTGCGTCGACGCGAAGGCGTCCAGGAGCTCCTCCGCGTCCTTGACGTCCTTGCTGATGTCCGCGTTCGCGTGGAACCCGTACACCTCCGGGCTCGCGATCAGCGGCAGCGTGTTGACGTAGTCCAGGTAACTCTGGTACTCCCCGTGCGGCGGCGCGCGGTAGATCCCGCTCGGGCTGAACGCGTACTCGTCGTCGAGAATCTTCGGGTCGTAAAAGAGGCGCAGCGCCGACATCACCGTGACGCGGTCGTGACCGTCCGTCACCTTACCGCCGTAGTTGCACTCCCCCGCGGTGTACAGCAGAGTCTCCCAGGGCACCTCGTCGTACTCGTCCAGGAACATCTTGAGCTGTCGAATCGAGATGCGCAGGTCGTTCTCGTTGAACTCGTACGGGATGTTGAACCCGACGGGGCCGTACTTGCGCCGCTCCTGCATGCTCGAGTGGAAAAACGCCAACCCAAACACCATCTTGCGCCACGCCGCGTCTTTGCCGCACGTCTCGTAAAATTGCATGTCCGACAGCGGGTCCGAGGTGAACGTGCGCGTGAGACCCGCGCGCAGACCCTTCGGGGCCTCGTTCGTCATCTTGACCGACGTCTCCAGGATGGACACCGGGAAGATCGGGCTCGGGTAACTCGTGAGCCACAGCCTGAAGTCCTCGTGCACGTCGGGCCTCTTGATGCCGCTCTCGCACACCTGCTCGAGCTCGGGCATGAACGACTTGGCGAGGTGGCAGTTCTGGAGGACGACCCAGTGCCCCTCGCGCGCGCCCTCCTCGATGCACCGCATCGCGAACGGGCCCTGGCCCTGGCCCAAGCTCACCGCCTCGACCCTCGTGCTGCGCTCCTTCCCCTCCACCTTCCGCTTCTTGCTCTCGGCGAACTTCAGGAGGTTCGCCATCGGATCCGAGCCGGCGCTCAGCACGAAAACCAACGGCGTCCCGGCGCTCGAATCCGCGAAGCACGCGCCGAGGTCGAACGGGAGCGGGTCGACGTACCGCTGGCCCATCTCCGCGCCCACGAAGTCGGTGATGGCGGGGACCACCTTGTCCGGGCGGAACGCGCGGGTGACGAGCATCCGCTGCAGCGGAGTCAAGGCGCCGGGCGCGTCGAAGGGCGGGGGGAGGCGTTCGCTCTGCGGCGTCGGCGAATCGTAAAGCACCTTCCACGCCTCCGGGTCCAGGGCGACCGCCGCGGGGAGGTCGCCCCGCGCCGCGACGGTCGGGAGGGTGTCGCGCATGCGAAGAATCTCGCCCCAGGCCTTGTCGGAGAGCCACGCGGGCGCCGGGTTGGGCTCGGCGTTGTCCCCCGTGGAGATGCCGCCCGTGAGGAAAAAGCGAAGCTCGTCGCCCTCGATGCCCTGCCGCCGAACCTCCTCGGGTTCCTCCGAGGCCCCGTCGGGAGACTCCTCGTCCGAAAACACCATCTCGTCCCCGTCCTTCGGCTCCGATCCGTCCTCCTCGTCCGACTCGTCGTCGTCCGACGAAGGGGCCTTCTCAGACGCGGCTCCCTTCTCGGAGGCTTCGGAGCCCTCCTCGCCGACCTCGCCGTCGCCCGAGCCCGCCGCCTCGAGCGCAGCCTCCTCCTCCGCCGCCGCCGCCGCCGCCGCCTCGGCGGCGTCGCGCGCCTTGTTCTCCTCCGTCGCCGCGAGGAGGACCTTCGTGGTGATCAGGAACGAGAAGAGGAGCTTGTCCTTCTCGAACAGAGAGCGACACACGTTGACGTACAGGAAGAAGGTGAAGTGGTCGACGATGTGCTTGAGTCGAATCGGCACGCGCGGGTCCGTGGGGGCGTCCTCGATCCCGCGCAGGAACAGATCCGTGAACCACTGCAGCGAGTACTGGTACATGTCTCCGATGTTCGCCATGTCCGCGACGCAGAAGAACATCAGCGAGCTGTGTTTGGCGACGGACCTGTACCCCGCGCGCGTCTCGTCGATTTTCGCCTCGGTGGCGTCGGCGATTTGTTGCTTCTCCGAGATTTCGTCCGAGAGAACCTTGGACGCGCTCAGAATCTTCACCGCGCCCTCGTCGTCCAGGATGTTCCCCTTGCTCGAGCTCAGAACCTTCAGGATTTGGTCCTCGATCTCCTTGAGCTGCTTCTTGTTCGCCGCGCCCTGGACGATGAGCGCGTTCTTCTCCTCGGCGAGGTCCGGGCGCTCCTTGGCGACGACGACGCCGAGGAGCTGGTCCTCCAACCCGTCGAGCGTGATCATGAAGTTGAGCAAGCTCACCTTCGTGCACATCTCGGGCGTGTAGTGCGGGTTCCTCAGCTTCGTCGTGATGTAGAACTTGAACTCGTCGTTGTACTCCACCGCGTCGTCCCCGAGCTTGATCATCGTCGCCCCGCCGGACTTGAACGTCTGCTTCAGCAGGAGCGGCTCGAGGCTCGCGTCCACCGTCTCGAGGACGTTCTCGAGCAACACGGGCTTCCCGAAACGCACCGCCATCTCGAGCGAACGCATGTACGTGTCGTCGGTGAGCTTGATCACCACGAGCCCGCGCGCCTTCTCCATCTCCCGCACCCACTTGTTCGCCTGCCCCTGCGGGTCGATGAACAGCGGCCAGCGTCGGCCGTACTGCACCATCGTCCCGTTCTCCGCGCTGAACGCGTCCTTGGGCAAACCCTGGATGTTCCACTCGCGGATGCGCACCGGGTCGCCGAGCGTCTTCACGAGCGAGTAGCTCCCGTCGCACGCGATGCCCTTGGAGCGGCACAGCTCGATCCACTCCGCGATGATCAGCTCGCGGTACGTCGCGCTGAACGCCCCGAGGTACGCGATGACGCCCGAGGACAGTAACGCGTCGCCGGTGAGGCGCTCGTACTCGACGGCGAGGCGCTCCGACGCCGCCGTCCAGCGAATCTTCTCCCCGCCCAAACCTCCGATGAGCTTCTCCGCGCGGACCAACCGCACCTTGCACAGCTCCATGTCCGCCTCGAGCTCCTCGCTGTACGTCTGCTTCGCCACCAGATCGTCGTTCAGGGCTTGCACCTTGTCGATGACTTTCTGGAGCTCCGCGCGCTTCTCCGCGAGTTGCGCGTTGACCTCCGCGAGCTCCGCCTCCGCCACCGCCTGCGCCTCGCGCTTGGGCGTGATCACCTTCATCGCCGCGTCGTACTTCACCACCGCGTGCACCCACTTGCACAGACCGACCATGGCGCCGGAGATTTTCTTGAGCTTCTTCGGGTCGAAGTCCGGGTTGTTGATGTACTTTTGCAGCTTCTTGATGATCTTGGGCTTGATCGAGTTGATGTCAAACTCCGTCAGCGAGCGCTTGAACGTCATCTCGCCGAGCATCTTCTGGCTCGTCGGCCAGTAGTCGTCGAACATCTTCCCGTCGTCGGGGTTCTTCCCGCGCACGGGCTTGAGGTTCTTGATGACGCAGATCGCCTCCAGCACCAGACGCGTGAGCTTGTGCGGGTTGTTCCCCTTCTTCACCTTGGCGATGTCGTCGCCGCTGATTTTCGAAACCGCCTTCTTCGCCGCCTCGACGAGCGGCTCGGCGGCTTTGACGTCGGCGTCGCACTCGTCCGCGATCGCCTGGACCCTCGCCGCCTCCTCCGTCGCCGCCGCCTCGTCCTTCGCGACCACCTCCTTGATCTTATCCGCCTCCACGGTCTCGGCGTTGATGACGACCATCGCCGCCGCGGTCTCCTCCCCGGCCTTGATCAGCTTCGGCTGCTTCGCCACAATCTCCTCCTGCATCACCGCGACGCTCTTCTCCGTCGCCACGAGCTTCTCCAGCCCGACGTCGTACCGCGAGCGCACGTCCGACACCTCCTTCTGCTTCTTCGCGAGCAGATCCTTGTAGCTCTGGATGAGCTCGAGGTAACTCGTGGGCGTGACGTAGAAGTGCCGCCTCGCCTCGCTGAGAAACCGCGCGGATAAGTCCCCGACCCCGCTGTGCATCGCGACGCAAATCTCCGCCAGCGGCGCCTTGGTCGCCTCCTCCACCTTCACCTCGGATAAAAACTCCTTCGCGACGTTGTGCAGCGCGTCCTGGGGCCACGCGCTGAACCAGTCGATCGTCGTGCACGTCACGAGGCTGGGAAACTTGCGCAGGCGCTCCCTGAACGCCTCCCCGACGGGGGAGAAGGCGAGGACGACGTGCAGATTTCTCCGCACCTCGGCGACGAAAAAGTTTCGCATGAGACTCTTGTTCCCGGCATCGATCCCGGCGGCTTTCGCTCGCCCCGCGATGGTTTCGAAAATCGTCACCATGTCCCCCGCCTCCATCAGGTTCGGCACCTCGCCGGTGTTCAGGATGTTGGAGATGTCCTCCACGAACCCCTCGTTCGCGATCTGCGTGTCGCTGAACAGGAAGACCGTCTGCTTGTTCTCCTCCCCGGCGAGCTTCATCATCTTCTTGAGGTCGTCGCGCCACTCGGGTCTTCCGTACGTCTTGGAGAGTTCAATCTGGAACACCGTCTGGTTCTGAGTAAACGCGGCGAGGCGCGTGAGGCTCTGCCGCCCGCTCCCGCCCACGCCGACGAGCAGGGCGTGCCCGCCCGGCTGGCTCAGGACGCGCGCGATCCGGCACACGTGCTCCAGGGCGAACAAAAACAGGACGAGGTGCATGGGTTTCTTCGAGGAGGCGTTGAAGTCGTCCAGGTATTCCGCCACGACGTTCTTCAGCGCGTCGTACTGCGTCACCTCCTGGTACGTCATCGGGTCCGCGCCGGGGACGAGGAAGTTCCCGAACATGAGCCGCCGGAGCTCGGTGAGGTCCACGTCCCCGTCCTCGTCCTTGTCCAGGTGCGAGAACACCTTGTTGAACTTGGTGCCGAAGTGCTTCTCGGTGAGCGTCTTCACCGTCTCGAAGAACGTCGCGCGATCGGGGTCGTCCGTCAGTCGGTCGGCGAAGACGCGGAGAGATTCGTGCACCCACAGCCGCACGAGGGTGGGCGCCTCCTCCACCGCGCTCGATTCCGTGGCGCAGATGCCCTGGAACACCTTCGAGACGTCCCTGAGGTTGAACGTGTAGTGCGACTTGGTCGGCGTCGGGAGGAGCTCGCGCTGGACGGCGTCGTACAGATCGACGGTGCCCGCGACGAGCGCCGACGCGAGCTTCGCGGGCGCCGCGGGAATCTCCCGCGTCCGCACCCACCAGTCCACCAGCGTCGAGAAAATCTTACTCAGCGTCGTCTCGTCGAAAGGCGCGACGCAGACGAGCGAGAAGTGCCGCAGGTACCGGTTCGTGACGTGGTTCCGGCCCCCGCCCGGCGGGCCCATCGCCGCGCAGAACTGCGTGTCATCGATGGTGCGAAACGCGAGCTCTTTCCGGTCGTACCACCCGCGGTAGTCCATGAACTGCCGCAGGAGTTCAATCGGAGGCTGCGCGCCGTACTCCTCAACCTGCGGCATGTTCAGGTCGTCCACGAACACCACCATCTTCTTCCCGTGCGGGGGGCCGTACACCCCCTTCCTGCGCTTATTCGGCATCGCTCCGTCCACGATGTCCTGCGTCGCGTTCGCGGAGGTCTGCGCGGAGAAGTTCATGAACTGGTACTGGTACGTCTCCGGGTCCAAGCCGCCGGCGAGGTGGCGCTTGACGTACGCCGTCTTTCCCGTGCCCGTGGCGCCGACGAGGAGGAAATTCACGCCGTGGCGCGCGAACACGTCGATCAGGAACGTGTACCGGATCGTGTCCAAGGTCGGGACGATGATGTCCGTGTAGTTGGCGTCCTCGGGAATCTCCTCGTCGAAATTTCCCGTCTTGGTCCAAGGCGTCCACTTGGACGTCGTCTTGTCGAAGACGTAGTCGTACACGGTGGAGCCCGGGTCCGACGGGAAGAGCTGCGAGACTTTCCTCGGCGCGCCCGTCGTCCACGCCTCGAGGTCCTTCGGAACGTCGCCCACGAGCAAACCGCGAAGGGTCTTGTCGAACCGCGCGCGGCCTTCCTCGTCGACGCTCGCGCCGACGCTCCACACGAGCGCGAAGAGAAACATCGAGTCGAGCCAGGTCTGCGCGACGGCGGGCTTCATCGCGCCGACGACGTCGTCGTCCATAAACTCGGGATCGAGCAACGCCTCGAAGAGGCGCATGAGCGACCGCGCGAGGTTGATCTCGTGCATGGGCTGCGGCATCTTGCACCGCTTCGTCGCGAGCCTGAGCGTCGGAGGCAGGAGCCAGTCGAACATGCCGCGGAGCTGCTCCTTGTGCGCGTCCGTGACGGCGGGCGGGAGGGTGTCCAACCACGACAGCAACAGGGGGCGCCAGCCGAGCAGGCTCGCCTGGACGTACACCATCCCGCACCGGCTCACCGTCGCCGGCGACGCCACCGCCAAGTCTTGCACCTCGAAGATCATGTTCATCAGGCCCGACATCTGGATGATCTCGCCGCTGTTCAGGCAGAGTTTCTTGTTGTCGTCCAGGACGGTGTTCATGTTCTCGATCCAGATGGCGTCCACGGGGCCGTCGAAGACGACCCACTTGCGGTCCGGGCTCTCGTCCCTCGCGGCGCCGCGAAACGTCACCGCGAGGACGCCGTCCGCCCACTCCTTCGAAACCGGGTCCTCCGCGCCGTACAGCTGGTTCATCGTCACCGACTTCGGGTTGATGCAGTAGTACTTCACCTTCTGCTCCCCGTTGAGGCCCTTCTCGTGCAGGGTGCCCAGCGCCTCCGCCAAGACGCTGATGCAGCTCGACTTCATCCCGAAACTCTCCCCGACGATCATCAACCCGTGGCGGACGACGATCATCTCGTACAGCTGGATGATCTTCTCGAAAAACGTCTCCAGGGGCTGCAAATTCTCCTTCTTCGCCCCCGCGCGCATCGCGTCCAGAATGTTCACGTAATCGATCTCGTTCAGCTTCACCCCGGGAAACAAATCGCTCAAAATCCCGCGGAACAGCGGGACGTCCTGGTCCAAGAACTTGGGCAGGTTCACGTCCGTGATGGCGCGGAGCATGAGCACGTCCTCGGCGCTGTCCGTGTACTTGCGCTTGAGGTTGCCCGCCGCGCGAAGGACGGAAATGACCGCGCGCATGCCGTAGTCGTAGTGATCCTGGCTGGAGAGCTGCTCCGAGCACAAGCGATACGTCTGCACGAGCTTACGCGCCATGTCTCTCGCCTCGAGGTATCCGTACGAGTACAGCTTGATCTCAGCGATCATCGCGTAATCGGGAACCATCATCGCGACGTCGCGGAAGAGCGCCTTGAGGTTGTCCGGCAACTCGCTGCGCCCGGCGTATCCCGGGTTCATCGTGATGAACACGTTGGCGGTGCGGATGAGCCGAAGCTCGACGCCCTCGAACACGAACTGGGAGAGGTTCGCGGCGACGGCGCGCTGGATGCACAGCACCTGCTGCGCGACGACGGACAGCACCTCGAGCTCGATGCGGTTGAACTCGTCGAAGCAAGCCCACGCGCCCGACGCGGCGAGCCCCTTGAAAAACTTCCCCATCGCCTTGTAGTCCAGACCGTCCGAGCAGTTGAAGACGACGCACTGGATCGCGATCGCCTTGGACAAATCCTTCGTCGTCTCCGTCTTCCCCGTCCCCGCGGGGCCCGCGGGCGCGCCCCCCAGGTTCAGGTGGATCGCGCCCATCAGCGTGCGGTAGCACCGATCCGTCAGCGGCGTGATCACCAGCCGGTCCGAGTTGCCCAAATATTCAAACCCGTAATACGCCTCCGCGTTGATCATGCGCACCTTGAGCGTGTCCTCCTCCCAGAAGTACCGCAGCTGCGCGAGCCACTTGAAATCTTTCGCGTCCGAGACCCCGTCCTGAGCCATCTGCTGCACGACGTCGCGCGCGTGAACGTCGATGGTCACCAGCGCGGAGAACGTGCACCGCTCGAGCGGCGAGAGGTCGCCCCGGACCGCTTCCACGATGTTCCTCAGCTGCGCGTTGCTCTTGGCGCCGTACTCCTCCAGGCCCTTCGGCCCGCCGGTTTCGATCGCGCGGGTCACCTCCGCGGTCCAGTGCACCTGCGACCCCGCGATGGCGACCTGGCCCGGGTTCTCCCTGATCCAATCCTCGCGGTTCTTCGTGGCGTACTCCTCCACGCTCCGCGCGGTCACCGCGTGGATGCTCTTCTTCATCACCTCCTCGAACTCGAGCATCCACAACTCCACCGCGCCCGTGACGCTCGGGTCGATCTCGCGAACCAAAGGGATCCGCTCCCCCTCCACGCTCACGATGTCCGTCATCGTCACGCGCTCCGTGAACACCACCTTGTCGATCGCCTCGAAGCACTTCTTCATGAACGGCTGTATCTCGAGCGGGTCCTTCGCCTTGGACAAAATCTCCAGGAGCTCGTCGTTGGAGAGGAAGAAGAAGCGAGGAAACGCCATCTTCTTCATGTCCAGGAAATCGTTCAGGCCCTTCTCCACGACGTCCAGCTCGCGGTTCGCTTGGAGCAGATCCTCCAGGAGATTCGGTATGTCCGGCGCGGCGATCGCGTCCGGTCGCGCCCTGATCGCGTCCACCATGTTCCGCCAGCTCGCGTCCATGCTCTTGAACGCCGCGCCCTCCGTCGGAATCTGCTTCATGATCTCGTCCGAGTTGAAGATGGGCTCCAGGTACAGCCACTTGCTCTGGCACTTGAGCCACTCGTCCACAATCTCCTGCAGCCGCTGCAGCCGCGCCTCCCACGGTCCCGTGCGATCCACGAACGGCTTCGCGAACGGCGACGAACGCATCGCCTGCGTCTTGATGATGTGCTCGTCCAGCAGCGCCTGCGCGTCGTCGATCGGCGCGCCCTCCATGATGCACGTCCCCGTCTCTTTCCACTCCTTCAGACCGAAGCGCACGCCGCCCCACTTCGCCAACATGTCGTCCAGCGTCTTCTCCATGCTCCACTCCCGGCTCGCGTTGTCCGACACCTCCGCGAGCCGCTCGAGGTGCCGGTTCACCTCGAGCGGTTTCTCGATGAGTTTCTTGAGCGTCGTGTGGTCGTCCGCGCGGAGCTCGTACCCGACGACGTCGACGATCTCCGTCATCTTTTCCCAGTGGCGCTCGCGCAGGCCCGGGTTGCACACCGTCGCGATGAGGGGGACGTACTGCTGGAACTCCTCCACCTTCTTCAGCACCAAGGTCACCACCTTCATCGGATCCGGCCGCCGCTCGGTCCCGCTCTGGAAATCCCTCAGCAGCTTCGACATGATCCGCTTCGCGTCCGCCGTCTCCTCGTCCACCTGCTCCGGCGTGAGCAGCGAAAACGGATTGTTCTCGAGCCAGTCCTGGTGGTCCTTGTACACCTTCAGCGTCGTCGTCCACAGGTTTTCGTACGGCCGAAGCGCGTTGTTCAGGGCGTTGAGCGTGGGCCCGTACTTCGTCGGCGCGAACGAGAAGAGCCGCTCCTCGATGTTGATCTCCTCTGACGTCGTCTGCGCCTCCGCGACGCTTCGCGACAGCGCTAACACCCGCTCGGTGATGTCCGAGCGGTCGGTGATGCCCTTCTCCCCGCCGATCTCCGCGAACGCCTCTATGTCGCTCTTCAATCGCTCGACGAGCTCGGCGAAATCCTTCCGCCGCTTCTTGATGCCTGCCTCGAACTTTCGGTACTCCTTCTCCGCCGAGACCGACGCCTTGACGAGGATCTCCTTCATCCTGAGCGGCCACCCGAGCGCGACGGAGTACAGGCGGAACTCCTCGTCCGGAACGCCGCAAAAGTGCTCCGAGAGAAAGTCGAACCTCTGCTCGTTCGCCGCGATGTCGTTTTTCAGCTTCTCGAGATCCGCGGGGAGGAACTTCATGTACTTCTTCCGATCCACGCACTCCTCCGCGGACTCCGAGTCCTTCGTCGCCCTCATCTGCATCTCCTCGAACGCCTTCCCGACGCTCGCGTTCACCTCGCGCGCTTTTTCCCGCACGCGAACCGAGAGCCGCCGCGCCGCCTCGCGCGCGATCCCCACGAGCTCGTCCCGCAGAGGCGTCGCGTCCACCTCGTACGCGCCGCACCGCACGCGCCCCATCGCGATCCCCCAGATCGTCTCCGCCTGCTCCTCGAACCGCCGTATCTCCTCGCGGTACGTCGCGAGCGTCTCGGACGTCTTCTCGAGCGCGTCAGCCTTCGACCCGACGTTCTCGACGTGCCCCTCGACGTCCAGCGCGAGAAGCTCCCGGACGTGCGGATCGAACAGCGCCGCGAGCGACCGCGGCGCCAGCGCCGCGCGCTCCATCACCTCGCGGATCCTCGCGGGCGCGTCCAAGATGGGCATGTTGCCGTGAATCACGGTCCGGCGGGTCGGTCCGTCGAAATATTTCGAGTCGTTCGGCGTTTTCCCGACGAAGTCCGAGTCCTTCGTGACCTTCTCGTCGCGCTCGGCGTCGTCGAGCTCTTTGAGCTCGAACGCCGAGACGCGGTCGAGAGGGGCCCCGCGCCGGGACGTCGCCGGGTCGCTCCCCGCCGTCGGTATGCCGACGACGGCGGCGACGAAATTGTGAAACGTCTCGATCGCACTCTTCTCGAACGCCTCCAGGGGCGGGTCGAACGCCGCGACCGGCTGCTCGTCGGTCGCCGCGGGTTTCGACCCGACGAGTTTGACGAGGAACGCGGGCGTCTCCGCCCACAGCAGTTTTTTCGCGAGCGGGTCGCACGTCGAGTGCTCGTCCGAGTATCGCCTCGCCTCGAAAAACGCGACGTACTCGCTCGCGCTCCGCGCCGTCAGCTCGCGCAGCTGCGCGCTCTGCCGCATCGCGACCGCGGCGTAGTACGCGTCCGAGTCCCCGTTCACGCACGTCGGCGGGTTCCGCCTGAAGCACTCCGCCGTCTGCGACGTCCACGAGTTCCACAGCGCCGAGCGCGTCCGCTCCAGCGTCTTGCTCTGGTGCTCCTCGAAAGCCGCCAGCGTCGCGGGGAGCATCCCCACGAACGCCTCGCTCGTGACGTCGACGAGGACGCGGTGCGCGAACTCGTCCGCCCAGAGGGCCTCGAGCTCCAGCGCGTTCGGGGAGAGCGTCTGCAGCGTCCACGCCACGTCCTCCCTCGCCGCGTCCACGTTTTCCGTCCACGAGCGCGGCAGCTCGCCGCGGGGCCGCCGCGCGTCGTCCGCCGTCGGCGCCGTCGGAAACAACCCGTCGAGGGCGTCCAGATCCAGCCGGACGCGCTCGCTCGGGTCCGCGAGGGCGTAATCCACGATCGCGCGCTTCACCGCGCGGACGTAATCCTCGCGCATCTCCTCCAGCGACGCCAGCGCCTCCCGGTCGAAATCGTCCCGCGACATCGCCCCCGCGACGGACCGAGGCACGAGCGCCATGACGTTCTCGAACCACTCCTGCTTCGGCGGCGCGATCGCCTCCTCCTCCGACACCCCGCGCTCGACGTGGTGGTAGTACCGAACGACCGCGTCCGCGACCGCGCGGCGCTGCGCGTCCGTGAACGACCGGCGGTCCGGGTCCGACGCGAGCGTCCGGCGCGTGTTTCGCCGGCGACGGGCTCCGGATCCGGCTCTTCCCGCGGATTCCCCCTCCGACAAAAAAGCGGGTTCGTGTTCGTCGTCGCGCTCCTCGTCGAACGGGTTATCGGGGCTCCCGAGGCGCTCGACGTGGCCCTCCTTCAGCGGGACCACCGGCACGCCCGCGGTCGGGTCGATGACGGCGCCCGTCCGCGGATCGCGCGGCGGCGAGCGTACGTCCGGGTACGGCGGGAGCGGCCGACGCAGAATCTCCTCGTTCGTCAGCGGAGGAAGCGTCGCCTTCCTCCCGGGCGAGCCTGAGCCGCGCGCCCCGAGCCCCTTCTTCGGCTTTCGCCGCGTTCGCTCGAGGGCCAGGCGCGCGGTCGGGGTGTAGTTCGCGGCGATCCTGTTCGTCGGCGCGTGGGAGTAGAGGTCGGAGACGTCCCCGAACGTCGCCGCGCGCGTGAACGCGCTGAACTCGTTGAGCACGGGCGCGAGTGCCGCCGCCCTCGAGGGAGGCACCGCCGCCGCCAACGCGCGCTCGTGCGCGAGCGCGAACGACGCGGAAACGTCCGCGTCGGGGCGCCGCATCTCGTCGTCGGCGATCTTCGTGACGACGCGCGGGTGGGGGACGCGAGGGTCAGAGGGGCGGGGCGAGACGCGAGGGTTCGATCGGACCGAAGCCGACGATAACGCGCGCGCCGCGCGGAAGGGTCGGACGCGCGCGGAATCCGGGCTCGTCGGGGTGCGCACCGCCGCGGCCTCCGTCTCCAGGAGCTCCGGCATGACCTCGCGGAGGGACCAGAACAGATGTTCGTTCGGGTTGGGGAGGGGCTTCGCGAACGGATCGTCGTCCGCGACGTCCGGCTGCGAGGGCGAGAGCGAGAGGGCGGGGGGGGGATGTCGAAGGTGAGCACGAGACCCGCGCGGGGCGTCAGCCGCGGCCGCGCGACGCGCGCGCGTCGCGGCGCCGCGCCGCGCCGCGCAGGGCGCGCCGCGCTCGATCGCGCGCCGTACCGTCTCCGGATCGAGAGTCGCCGTCTCGGACATCGCGAAGCCGTCGTCGCGACGCGCCATCTCTCCCGCCCGCGCCGGACCGACCCGCGAGGCCGGCGCGCGCGAGGTGGCCTCGCCGCGCGCGCCGAGCGTGTGGGCGCTTTCTCCCCGGGGGCCGAGCGGCGATGTCCGGACGTCTCGTCGCGCGACCCGCTCGCGCGACCACCCGCCGAGAGCGCGCCGCGGCTCTTCACTCCCCGCCAGCGATCCGCGTCGCGATCGCGCGGCGCCAGAGAGGCTGGAAACCCGCGGGCGCGCGGGTGTGCGCGCGAGGGGAGGAGGGGCGGGGCACACGATTTCCAAATCCGGTCTTGGCTGCCGTTGGGTGCGATAGGTGCAGCCTCCGCGAGAGCGAGCAGCAGGGTCCCGTCGGCGAGTCCTCTCTCGGTCGGATCTCTGCTCGGCGAGTTGAACGCGGGAACGAAATAGATTCCTACACGTGTCGGGGTGAAACCCTCAATCTTAGGGTCATTTTTTGCGTTTTCGCGTGTTGCGCTTCGCGTTTTCGCGGTTTCATAGGCCTCGCGGGTCAAACCCGGGGTTTTGACCGGGGACTCGCGATGAACGCGCGAAAAAATCTGCCGATACGCGTATCCCTTCATCGGGAGATATTGAGTGAAGTGGCGTGGAAAATGACAAAAATCGCGGAAAAAACGCAAATATCGGAAGCGACGACGCGCGCCTCGGTCGCATAATCGAACGCGTCGCGAGCGCGTCCGACGCTCTTTCACGGTGAGGCTTCCGAAGGAACGCCCCGCGCGGACGCTTCCGGTATCCGCGCGGCGAACCCGCGACGCGACGCGCGCGCGCGCGACGACCCCTCGCCGCGTGCTCGGCAAACGAGTGCGGGAAAAAACCGTCGGCACGCGGGCGAACGCCGCGATGGCGACCGTGACGACGACCGCGTCTCACGGGCTCGTCGCGGGCGCCCAGGCGACGACGCCGCCCGCCGATGACGGCGCGTGCGCCATGGAACTCGACGAGCCCAAGCGCGACCGCCTCGCCGAGGAAATCATCCTCGCCGCGTACCGCAAGGACGCCGCGACGGTCGCGTCGTGTTTGAAGCGATGCTCCGCGAGCGCCACCGCGGAGATGAGCCTGTCGCGCGCGGCGGCGGTGGAACTCCTCGGCGAGAGCGTGTACCTCGGCAGCCACTCGTGGAGCACGCAGGAGGGGTTTCCGGTGATGTATTTCGCGGGTGCGTTCTCGTCGCGACCGCTCGAACCCGCCGCGCGCCGCGCCTCCCCGGGCGGGGGCGCGGGGCGCCGGAATCACCCGAACCCGCCGATGTTCGTTTTTCCCGCGAAAGCGATCGCGTCCGCGTCAGTCGCGTCGTTCGCGAACCGTTGGATCTCGCCGCGTTCGCGCCCACCGCGGCGCCGTCGAGGCGGGAAAAAACGTCGCGATCGCTCGACGCGCCCGGGACGCGCGTCGCGGAGACGTCCCTCGCGCGCGTCTTCGTCGTTCCGCGCGCGTCCGCGCCCCCGCGGCGTCGCGCGCGCTCGCGTCGAACCCACGTTTTTTTCGCGACCCCCGCGCAAAAATTCTCTCCGGCGAAATCCAGCTGGAAAAACTCGTCGCCCTTTTCGCGGCGATATTTTCGATATTTTCCACGCGGCCGAGGGCGCGCGCCAGAAGCGCGTGAGGTGGTCCAGCTCGATTTTCCGAGGAGAGCTGTGTCGTCAATTTTTTCTGTCGCGCGAAAACGAAACTCCTTGACGTTTTTCTCGTCGATCGTTCGCCCCTCCCCCCCCCGACCCTTCCTCAC
>MDSW01113829.1_pt1 | contig 15128 bp, 6 predicted proteins | sample 811171 | NCBI WGS metagenome assembly MDSW01 (sample SAMN05326641, study PRJNA326480) | marine metagenome | isolation source: seawater | place: Atlantic Ocean: North West | collected 2012 | reverse complement strand
TCGATCGGCGGCGACGGCGACGACGCGGCGACGTCGTCGACGTCCCCCTCCTTCTCCTCCGCGCCGCCGCTTTTCGCGTCGTCCCCGCGATCGACGACGTCCAGCCCCAGCGTCTCCACCCCCTCCGGCCACGGCTCCCCGCACCTGCGCAGCCGCGCGGCGTGCACCCCCCGATTCAGCGCCAACATCAGCTCCTGGACGAGCGCGCGGCGTCGCGTCTCCGCGGCGCGAGAGCCGAGGGAGTACGTTGCCGGCGCGTCGTCGCCCGCGCCGTCTTCGTCCGCGAGTAAATCTTTCGGGACGGTCGGGAACGGCGTGAACGGCTTCTCGCAGTCGAGCTTATCGTGCTCGCCGTTCGAGGTGACGCTCGACATCTCCACATGCTTGTCCCAACTCCAGTCCTCGACGTCTATTCTGATGCCGTAGTGCAAGAGAAACGGATCGAACGAGTCCGCGTCCCACGGCGCCATCCCGGCGTACAGCTGGCACGAGTGCTCGACGTTGTGCTCCAGACCCGCCATCGCGGTCCCGAACACGTACCCGTACATCTCGCATATCCACGGCCGAGGCGACTGCTTCGTGATGTACACGTCCCCAGTGCCCTTAAACGGCCAGTGCGCGCGAGGGTCCTGTCGCACCCTCTTCGTGTATTCGAACCACAGCGGCGCCGCCTTCAGAAGGTCGCTCCTCCAGAAGATCTCCCACCCGCCCGCCTTGGCGAGCCGCGGTTTCACGTCCGCGGGCACGAACATGTCCGCCATCTCGTTGTCCACGCCCTGTAAGTACCCGTAGTACCCCGCGGCGACGAGCCCTTCTCTCGCCTCCAAGCCGTCCAACACGCTGAGGGTCGTTGCCCATACGAAGCGAACGTCGGGGTGGAGTTCAAAGGCTTCAGAAGCGGAGTTGAAAGGCGCCGAGGTGTGTCGGGATTGAAAGCGGGGGTTGATGGGCGGAGAGATGCGCCGCGAGATAAAGTCCTTAAGGATCGGCGTTCACCACGCCGACGCGGTCGTACGGGGACCAGTGTGAATCAGAACGCGCCTGAGCGGCTTGCGGAGGATCATGTCCGCGTCGAGCTTCACGACCCACCGCTTGTCCGTGGTGTTGTGCTCGCACCAGTGCAGGATGCTCCCCGGCATGTTGTACGCGCTGTACGCGTCGTTCGGGTCCACGTTCGTGTACAGCGGCGCCCTGTGCGTCGGCACGGAGTCGACGTACGGGTACGCGTCGTGGTCGTCGCAGCCGAGGAGTCGCGTGATCGCGCCGGGGGACCCCGCGGCGACCCAGGAGTAGTACACCGCGACGGACTGCCACTCCATGTACGGCTTGCAGTCCGCGCTGAAGATGTAGTGGTAGTCGTCCACCTCTCTCTTTCCAATCACGTCGTCGTCGTACGCGCGCGCGTCGAAGGCGGCGGGCGCCGTGCCGTCGTCGGTCGTCAGCGGGCGCGCGGCGTTCATCGCGTCTCGCGTCGCCGGCGCCTTCTCCTCCGCGGACGCGACGACGCACAGGGAAGACGCGAGGAGGAACAAGGCGAGACGCGCGGCGAGGCGAGGACATCGCGACGTCGCGCGCATCCTTCGCCGACCGCCCGTGCGGGGGGCGCGGAAGGCGTCTGACGATGAAGCGACCGCGAGCGTGATTATTGTGTTTTGGTTTTCGCGCGACTTATTTGTACTCGTCGAGTCGCGGAGACGCTGAGCCGCCGTTACACCGTCGTCCGTCGTAAAAATTCGATCCACTCGCCTCCCGGTCGTCGTCGTCGTGCGTGCACTTCACGTCGATCGAATCAAAACCCGCTGTCCGGCCCCAACACCCCGGTCATCTTCGCGTACATGATCAACTGGTCCTTCACGCCGGCGCCCGTGCGCGCCTCGATCAACACGGCGGCGAAAAAACCAACCATCGCCCACCGCGCGTTGTTCAGCTCCACCTTCTTCAGGTACGCCATGTTAACCGCCTCGGTCTCTTTCGGCGTCATCGTATCGTCGCTCTCGTCGATCGTCGCCATGGAGGGGTCGATCTGGTCCCCCGCGGCGGCGAGCGTCGCGGAGAACTCCGTCGCGAGATGCGCCCCCTCGTCCGCCGCGTCCTTCCCCGCGCGCTCCGCCTCCGCGCGCGCGCGCTCGGTGGACGCGTCTAATCCGAAGAACCGCTGGTACCGCCGCCGCTGCTTATCGCTCACCTCGTTCGCCGCGAACTGCTTGAACGTGACGAAGCACCCGGTGAAGGAGCTCCCGAGGAGGAACGCGATGAAAAATTGAAACAGAAACTCGTTCGGGACGCCCTCCTGCACGAGCCCGAGCTGCGCGAGGATGCCGTCCCCGGTCAACAGCTCTTGGATGCACCCGGTCGCGAAGCCGCCCATCGCGGTTCTTCCGATGAACAGCTCCGCGAACGGGGTGAACCCGGCGATGCCCTCGCTCGTGTCGAAGCCAGCCTTGCGCGCGATGACGTACGGGAATCCCCGGAAATCGATGCCGCTGCCGCCGTCCGCGCGGACGTCGAGACCCCCGGCGCGGCGCGCGCGGGGGCGCGTCGCGGACGTGGACGCGGGCGCGAGCGCGCGGGTCGTGGGCCCGGAGACGCGCGCGCGCGAGCTCAGCGCGAGCGCCTTCGTCGCGCGTGCGGAGGCGACGGAGGCCATCGTGTCGTGGTGCGGCGCTTCGGCGGAAGCCCGGGGAGGGAAGAAGAGATGGATAGATGCGGCGGAGAGCGCGCGCGGAGTGCGGACTGCGGCGACGACGACCCGGTCGACGCGCGAGAGAGAGACGGCGACGGTCTTACGACTTGGACGCGAGAGCGGATGCGAGCGGCGAGGCGCTGCTTGCGTCGGCGTGCGGTCGCGAGTGACGCGCGGACGCGAGGCGCGCGCGTTAAACGACGGTTCGCGGACGAGAGGCGGCATCGACGTCATCGCATCCGAACGCTTCGACACCAGACTGGACACTCGCGTCTTCGAACCTCTCGTCGTTTCTGTTCTAACTCTACGTCGCGCTATCGTTCACCGCTCACCGTCCACCGTTCGTCGTCTCACGTCGTCTCGCGTCGTCGCGCGCCCCCCCCAGCCCCCACGCGCACCCTACTCCACCTCGAGCCGCCGCCGCGGCACGTACTCGCTCGCGTCCCCGCGCTCGCTGAAGAACGCCGCGCCGGCTTCGTCGCTCGCCTGCGTCTTCGCGTCCGACACCACGTGCCTCCCGAACCCGCCCACCTCGCGCGCCAACGCCTCGCGGTCGTCGAAGCGGTCGATGAGCCGCGACAGGCGCGTCCACTTGTGCCCGTGCGTCATTTGCACGTACGTCTTCATCCCGGGGAGGACATCTTTCAGCATCGCCTTTCGCGTCGCCGCGGAGGTCCAATCGATTTCGCCGCCGCCGCCGTCGGGACCGCTCGCGCGCGGCAGGTCAAAGTGTCGAACCACGCACCGACCGAGCTTGGACGCCTCCACCGCTCGACGCGACGGTTCGTCGCCGTAGAGGATCCCGCGGTTGATCCCCGCGTACGCGCGCCAGTAGTCCTCGGCGGAGAGGTCCACGGAAGGCGACGCGAGCGCGGCGTGGAACGCGTGGCGGCTCTCGGGGAGGTGCTCGAGCTCCAGGGGCGGCGACGCCGCGTCCTCCTCCTCCGACGCCTCCAGTTCCCCCTCCTCCTCATCCTCGCGCGTCGTACCCGTCGCGGGGGGGGTCCGAAGGTCGACAAAGGAAGCGTCCGCGAGGGCGTCGTCTTCCTCCTCCTCCTCCTCCTCCTCCTCCTCCTCGTCGTCCTCCTCCTCCTCCTCGTCCTCGTACGCGTGCCCGCGGTCCGACGCCGCGTCCGGCGTCTCCGCGTCGGCGTCGTCGTCGGCGTCGGCGTCGTCGTCGCGCGCGCCGCCGCCGCCGCCGCTCGTCTTCCCATCGTCCGCGTCCTCGCCACCCTCCTCCGCCTTCGCCGCGGGATCGACGACGCGCTCGACGCGTCTCCACGCGGACAGCATGCTTCGCGTCGCCGCGTCCGTCGCCGTGCGCTGCCCGGGGGAGTATCCGTTCGGGAGCCGCCGCGCGGCGAGTAAACACGCGCTCCACGCGCGGTGCGCGCGCACAGCCTCGAGCTTCGAGTCGCCCAAGATGATGAGGTGTCTCCTCGCGCGCGTCAGCGCGACGTTCACGCGCTCGTCCGTGAGGAACCCGTGAGGCGCGCACGCGCTGGACGCGCCGCCGCCGCAGAGGGATAAAATTACGACTTCCTTCTCCTGGCCCTGGAACGCGTCCACGGTGGCGACGTGCACCTCCGCGTCGTCGGGCTCCGTCTCGGGCTCGGGCGCCGCGACCGCGTCGCAAACGCTGTCGGGGTTTGCGCACGCGCTCGGCCCGCCCGCGCGCCTCGCGCGGTCCAGCGCGCGACCGAGCTCCTGGCGTATGCGCGTCGACTGCGCCTTATACGTCGCGATCACGCCGACGTCCTCCGGGGACGTCCCGAGCGCGCCCGCGACCGTCGCGGCGATCGTCGCGGCGACGCGCGCTTCTTTCGGGGAGTACTTCGAATACGACCCGGGCTCCACGCGCTCGTCCCCGGACGTGACGTTGATCCACATCAGCGGCGGCAGCGTCGTGGGAGGCGCGTCGGCGATGTCGCGGTCGGTCGATTGACGCGTCTCGCCCTCGCCCGCGGCGACGGCGAGGACGCCCGCTCGCGCCGCCGCGTCGCACCCGTCGAGAAGCTTCCCGTCGTAGAAGAGCGCGTTAGGGATGGAGGAGAGCGCGGGGTGGAGCCGGTACTGCGTCCGCAGGAGCGTCGGGACGTGCCCCGCGGACGCGAGACGCGAGAAGAGCCCGACCGCGAGCGGGTTTCGCGTCGCGTCGTCGAGCGCGCCGCCGCCGCCGCCGCCGCCGCCGCCGCGGTCCGAGTCCAGCGTCGGCGGGAGCTGCTTCGGGTCTCCCACGGCGACTAACGCTCTGCATCCGAACCGGGACATCGCCATGAGGCTCGACGGTTCCGTCATCTGCGAGCACTCGTCTAAGACGCACACGGAGAAGGTCATGCCGTTCATGACGGAGTTCCCGCACGACGCCGTCGTGACGCCGACGACGCGGCATTTTCTCAGGAACCCCGCTCGTCGGTCCGCGACGCCATCCTTCGCAGCCTGGAGCTCCTTCGATAAGAACGCCCTCTCCCTCGCGGTGGTGGCGTCTTTGATCATCGCGCGAAGCTCCGCGAGGTGCGCGGCGCCCTTCCCTCTGGAGTTTCCTCCCTCGTCCTCGCCGCCGCCGCCCGTCGCGCGCTTCTTCCCTTCCTTGCAGTGCAACGAGTGCGGCAGCACCGCGTGATCAATCTTCCGCAGCGATCCGACGCGCACGAACTCCGTGAACCCGCGCGTCATGAGCGTCGTCAAGACGCGGTCGACCGCGACGTTCGTGTGCGCGGAGATGAGTATCCGCGCGGGAGATTTCGCCGCGCGCAGACGCTCCGCGGCGCTGATGATGAACGACGCCAACGCGTGCGTTTTTCCGCTCCCGAACGGTCCGTGAATCAGACGCACGGGGGACACCGTCAACGCGTCGCGCGGGATGCGCCGACCCGCCTCGGCGGCGGCGAGGAGCGCGCCCGCGACCGCGCCGGCTTGATCGTCGTTCAGACCGTGTCGCGCTTTCAGACCGACCGCGTCCGCGAGGATCGCGTCCTGAGACGCCGCGTCGTCCACGAGTTTCGAGCCGAGCACGTGCGGCCACAGCGGGAACGTCTCCGGCGTCGCGATCGCTATGTTCTCGTGCTCCGCGATCGCTGTCGACGCGTTGAACGCGCGGATCGCGTACACGGGCTGCTTATCCCGCATCCCGTGCCGGGGTTTATCCCCCAGCAGCTTGATCTCCATCTTGCCGGTGTTATCTGGTCCGTGCCACGCCGCCTTCGCGACGATGGTCCACGGCGCTCGGTTCCGGTCCCCGGGGCCAACCTCGGATAAGACGGGGACGTGGAACGTCGGGGTGTTGCTCAGGACCCACACGTCGCATTTGGAGTATCCTTTACGTCGTTCGGACGGGTCGTTCAGGGTGAGCCACGTCTTGCTCTCCGTCGCCGGTTTCGGTTCGTCGTCGTCGTCGTCGTCGTCGTCGCGGTTTTTGTTCTTTCCCCAGTTTTTCTTCCCTCCTCTACTCCAGTCCTTGAACGGTTTGTACGTGTCGAACCTCAACGAGCAGTCCGAGTAGTACTCCACGTCCGACCTGGAACTCCTGAGCTCGTGCGCGATCGCTTTCGCGGAGACGCTCGCGCCCGCGGCGCCGCGCGCGCGCGCGGCATCGCCGCCGCCGCACCGAGCCGCCGCCGCGTCGAGACCCTCCCGCGCCGCCGCCAACCTCGCCCTGAGGTCGTCTCGTATCGCCCCGCAAAAGTGCGCCTGATACGCGGTCGTCGTCGGAAACGCGCCGTTCGCGACCGTCGACGCGCCCGCGCGCGTGCGACTCGATCGATCGCGGCTCGGGAGGTCGAGCTTCAGCGCGAGGCCGTCTTCTGGTTTGACCCCGCCCGGTCCCGGCGCGACGTTCGCGACGCCGACGCGCGGCGCGTCCGCCCTCGGGCGCTGCGCCGGGGGGTTAAACGCGCGCGACGCCGCCGCTGGAGGAGGCACCGCCTTCGCGTCGTTCTCCCCGTCGCCGCCGGGGCCCCATCGCCGCATCACCGCGATGTCCGCGCTCGCGTCGTCGACGTCGCCCGCGCCCGCGTCGCGCCAGTCGCCCCGTGCCGCGCTCGGCGCCGCCGCCGCCGCCGGCGGCTGCGCCTTGATCCCCGCGGTCAGGCCGCTGAGACCGCCGCCGCCGCTCTTGATCAGCGCCGCGAGTCCACCGAGACCGTTGGAGCCGCCGGATCCGCCGCCGGCGCCGGCACCGGCGGCGGCGGCTGGCTCGGGAGGGTCGATCACGATGGGGTCGTCCCTCGGCGTCTCCGCCGCCGCCGCCGCCGCCGTCGTCGCCGCCGCGGAGGCGTCCGTATGGTCGTACGCCGCCCACTTGCTCTTTCTCTTCGCGAGCGGGACGACGTTCACCACTGGCGCGGTGGCGTCTTCATCCGCCGCCGTCGCTCTCCGCTTCGCCGCCCTGCGCGCGTCCTCCGGATTCTCTTCGAAGTGCTCCGCGTAGAGATCGTCGAAACCGCCGCCTCCGCCGCCGGCGACGCGTCCGGGCAACAGCTTCGGTATCAACGCCGCGAACTGCGCTTCGATCCTCGCGGCTTCCTCCGCGTCGATGAACTTCCTCCCCGGCGCCCCGGCCGCGTCCGTCTTCTGCGTCTTGCTCGCGCGCTCGGACGACGGCGACGGCGGCGACGGCTTCGGCGGCGCGCGCGGCGGCGGCTTGAACGGCGCCATCGCCGGCAGCCGGAACGCCGCGCCCGTGGGGGGCTTTCCCGCGGTCGCGTACCGCGCGCCGCCGCCGCCCCACGGTCGCTTCGCCGCGGCCGTCGCCTTCAGCGCCGTCGCGGACGTGGACGCGCCGGCGGCGGCGCTGCCGTCGCCGCTTCCGCTTCCGCTTCCGTCGTCGCCGCCGACTTCGTCGTCCGGCTGGACTTTGAACCCTTCGAAATCCGCGATGACGTCGCCGTCCTCGAGCGCGGCCATCTCCTTCTTCGTGAGCGGCCTTCGCCCTAAGGAATCCCCCATCGGTCTCGGTGGCTCGTCGTCCGCGTCCACGCGCCACAAACGCGCGATGTGCTTCCCGTCGTCCGTGGTCTCCACGTCCACGACGCCGTCCTCCCACGAGATCTTAAACTTTTTGTGAAGGTCCTTCGTGAACGTGCACCTCCATCGCCTCGGGAGACCCATCGTCGCTCGCGGCGGCGGCGACGTTCGTCCGCGGGGATGGTCAGCGACGGCGCGATACTCGCGCGGGGGTCATCGACGCGCGACGCGCGTGTCGTGTGTCGTCCGTCGCGGCGGCCCCGTCGCCAGATCTCGCGCGTCGTGAACTGACAGCTGCTCGCCGGGTTCAAACACGGCGAGACCGACGAAAATCTAGGACAGGACGACGACCAGAACGCCACGCGCCCGCGGCGGCGCGCGCCTCCACGATTTGATTTCGCCGTCGCCGCCGCTCGGTCCGGGGCGAGGCTCTCGCGATGGCGGTCGCGAGGCTCCAGAAAGAGCTCAAGCTCCTCGCGAAGGACCCGCTCCCGTCGATGCTCGCTCGCCCGCACCCGAATAACCTCTTGGAGTGGCACTACTGCCTCGAGGGCGCGTCCGATACGGCGTACGCCGGAGGGACGTACCACGGGAAGATCATCTTCCCCAAGGAGTACCCTTTCAAGCCGCCGTCGATCATGATGTGCACGCCTTCCGGGCGGTTTCAGCCGAACACGCGGCTGTGCTTGAGCATGTCTGACTTCCATCCGGAGTCGTGGAACCCGATGTGGAGCCTGTCGAGCATCATGAGCGGTCTGCAGTCGTTCATGGTGGAGTCGACGCCGACGCAAGGGAGCGTGAACACGACAAACGCGGAGAAGCGACAGCTCGCGGCGGCGTCGATGGCGCACAACGTCAAGAACGCGACGTTTCGGAAGCTGTATCCAGACGTGATCGAAGCGCACGCGGCGGCGGCGGCGGCGGCGGCGAGTGGCGGGGGTGGCGGCGCCGCGCGCGGGGGGACGCCAACGCGGGTCGCGGGCGGGTGGACGACGTTGGAGATGGTCAAGCACGCGATCGTCGGCGTCGCGATCGCGTGGATGGTGTACAAGAACGTTCGACGACTGACGAGCGGCGAGGACGACGACGACGGTCTCGATGCAGTTTTATAGTTTTTACAAGCAAGGCAGGCGTCTGCCGTAGCGTGCATTTGTAGACTAGAGAGTATTTAACAGCGCGTGTAGCGTACAGTGCGGTCGTCGTCGTCGAATCGAATCGAATCGAATCGAATCGAATCGCGCCGAGGTTCCATCCCGTCTTCCCTAAGACTTCCCCAAGAGCTGCAGCATGTCTGCCGCGTCGGAGAGCTCCGTGGTGTCCGATTTCCCCGCGAGCCGCGCCGCCTTGGCCGTGCCCAACCCCCCCCGCGCGCCGACGCCCGCGCTCGCGCCCGGCCGCGCGCGTTTGCTCCTCGCGCCCTTCACCGCCCCCGGCGCTCGTTTACGCCCGCCGCCGCCCGCGGTCGTCGTCCGGTCCGACGCGTCGGACTCGTTCAACGACTTCGTGGACTTGCCTCCGCTGCCCGACTTGAGCCCAGACTCGCCGCCGCCGTCCGAGCGCGTGTCCCCGCTGTTCGTCGAGCACGGACCGCCGCCGTTCTGCTGCGTCATGCCTTGGGCGTACGCGTGCGGTGGGAGCGCGCCTTGCATTCCCATCATCATCTGCGACCACATCTGCGGCGTCGAAGGGAACGTGCTCATGCTCGCCATCATCGACGCCATCATCCGCGGATCGTTCATCATTCCCGGGAACGCCGACATCATCGCCGCGAACTGCGCCTGTCGCTGCTGCGCCTGCTGCTGTTGTTGTTGTTGCTGCTGCTGCTGCTGCTGATGCATGAACCCGCCCGGACCCGCGTTTGGGTAATGACCGCCCCAGCCCATGCCCGTCGCGTGGGCGTGCGCCGCCGCGGCTTGCGCTTGCGCGTGGAAACGCTGCGCCGCCGCCGCGTGATGGTGTTCCTGACCTTGCCGCGCGGGACCCGGCGCGTCCTGTCCCGCGTGTTGGCCCCCTTGCGTCATGGAGTGACGCTGCTGCTGCTGCATCGCCGCCTGCTGCGCGGCCATCATCTGGTGGTACTGCGCTTGCTGGTGCTGGTAGACGGCCCACTGCTGCTGCTGATACCTCTGCTGCGGCGTCGCCTGCTGGTGCTGTCGCTGATGCTGTTCGCCGCCGACGCTCGCGGGCGCGAGCGTAACCTGCCCCGCCGCGCCCGTCGCGGGTCCCGCGCGCGTCGTCGCGTCTTCCGGGTACAATACCAGCCGCGGCGGGCATTGAAACGACCCCGGCGTCGTCGTCGTCGTCGTCGTCGCCGCGGTGTCCTGGGAGCTCAGACTCCGCATCATCTCGTGGTGCGGGAACGCCGCCATCGCCGTCGGCGGGAACGGCGCGGGAGGGACGACCACGCGCGGCGCGAGCGGCGCGAGCGGGACGACGCGGTGACGGTCGCGGTCGCGGTCGCGATCGGTTCTCCCGCTCGCGCCCGCGTCCGCGCCCGCCGCGACCAGCCCGCGCACGTCCATCGTCGTCGTGCACGCCTCGTTCTCTTCATTCGCCGCCCTCGTCTCGGTCCCGCGTCGCTCCACGGCGCGGTCGATCGCGACCTTGACGTCCGCGAACTTTTTCCACGCCTCCGCCGGGTTCGCGGACGCCAACGCCGCGGCCGCGTTCTCTCGGCTCCACATCGGAAACGCGTCGACGCCGGCTGGCGCGTCCATCGTCGCCGGTCCCGTCCGCTCCGCGTCCGCGTCCACGCCCGCGGCGAACGTGCCGCTGTTCTGGCGCCACCGCGTCGGGAGCAGCGGTGCTTCGTCGCACGTCAGCGCCGCCGCCGCGATGGCGGCGTCGGGCGCGTCTTCCTCCTTCGCCGTCGCGGCGGCGGCGGCGGCGGGCGCGACTGGCGCGATCTTTTCATCCTCGACGTCCTCGCGCGTTGCCGCCTCAGCCGCGCCGAGCGCTTCCGCCGCGGGCGCGGTCGTCGTCGTCGGCGGCGGCACCGGCGCGGACGTCGTCGGCGGCGCGGACGGGGACGGGTCCTGTCGCGAGAGCGGGAGCGAGGAGGAGGGTGACGCGGCGGCGTCAGTCTGTCGAATGGAAATGGAATATCTCGTCGAAGACGGCGGTCGAGGCGCGACGCAGATATTTCGCGCGCGTGCCACGAGGGCAGCGCTTCGACGAAAGGCGAGCGCGTTCGCGCGCGCCGGGAACGCGCGGAGGCGTCCCGCGACCGGCGTCGCCGAGCGATTCCACGCGGCGGAGCGTTCCCGCGGCGCGTCCGCGGCGCGACCGAGTCGTCGTCCGGGCGCGCGACGTCGCGTGCGCCCCGACGCGCGCGTCGATTCGCGGTGGCGACGACGCGCGAAAAGTGGCAGACGCGGAAGAAAAGCGCACCTCGCGCGCGGACGCGGAAACGCGCGCGGTCGCGGTCGCGGGCGCGTCGCGCGCCTCGACGGCTTCCTCGGGCGCGTTCGGCGCGTCCTCGAGATCGTTCTTCGCGCTCGAGTTCCGCGTCGATCGCCTCGACGCCGCGGGTTCCGAGCCGCGATGGCGCGTCGCGCGCGCCGTCGACTCGGACGCCGTCGACGATTTCCCCGCAGGCGCCCTCGCCGCCGCGCGACGCGACGTCGTCGCCGGCATCGCGCGACTGCGATCGGTCGCGCGCGTCGATCGGTCTCTGCGCGTCGCTAGGCGCGCGTTTCGGCGTGTGAAAGCGCGTGCGACGTCTCGGAGGCGTGCGCTGCGCGTGTGATGCGGCGTCGCTTCGACTTGGGATATTTGGGCAAAAAGAGAAAAGGTAGCGCTGGGGCCTGAGCTGGGGCGGGCTCGGCGAATCACGTCGCGCGGTTCGGCCAGGTTCCGCGGGAAATTTTTTTCGCCGGTCAACGCGCGACACAGCGCATTTAGTCAGAGTCGCGTACGTGTACAACTACCGCGTACGCGTCCGCGCGCGCGATCGCCCCGATTCCCTCTCCGGCGCCTTGGCCGCGGCCGGTCAGATCCCCCCGCCCGCAACGGTCAACGACGCGATGGCCGGCTCCCCAGGGCGCGCCCCCCAGGGCCGCGGGCGTCCGGGCGACGGCGCGAGCGCGTCCGCGGCGTCGCGGTCGAGCGCGGACGGCGGCGCGGTCGTCGCGTCGGCGTCGCCGCCGCCGCCCGGGGGCGCGCTCGACGCGGTGCACGCGCTGCGGTCGATGGCTTCGGAATGCGCGCTCGACGGCGTCTCCGGCGCGCTCGCGGCCGCGGCCGCGCGGCTGCGCGTGACGCTCACGCGCGAGGACGGCGTGGACGGGCACGAGGTCTTGGACTGCATGGTCACCGCGCTGGACGAGATGCGCCGCGTCGCGGAGTCGGCGTCGACGTCGTCCCCGCTCGCCGGCGCGCCCGAACGCGCGGCGCTGCGAGACCACGCGCGCGCGCTGGACGCGAGCGAGCGCGAGCGCGACAAGTACAGGGCGATGCTTCTCGACGCCGAGCGAGACGCGGAGTCCCTTCTCGCGATGAACGCGGCGCTCAAGTCCGAGCTCGAGATGCAGGCGGCGATGCACGCCACGGACGTCGCGTACGAGCACAAGGGCGGCGACCTCATGGCCCGCGAGCTCGAGGCGACGCGCGCGCAGCTCGCCGTCGTCAGCGAGGGGTTCCAGCTGTTGAAGAACGAGCGGCACGAGGCGACGACGGTGCTGAGAGCGCAGGCGACCGTGCGCGCGGCCCTGGACGAGGAGCGCGCCGCCGTCGCGAGGATGCGGCGGTCGCTGAGCGAGAAGCGAGGATCCGCCGGAGGATCCGGAGACGCCGGAGACGCCGGAGACGCCGGCGCCGGCGGCGCGTCGTCCTCCTCCTCCTCCGACGACGTCGCGGCGCTGCGCGCGGCGCTCTCCGCGTCCGACGAGCGCGTCGAGGCGCTGCGTCTAGATTTACAGAACGCGCGCGAGTCCGAGGCGAGCGCGATCGAGAAGCTCAACGCGGCGAGGGACTTCGCGGCTGTCGGCGACGACGCGCTCGCGGCGGCGTACAACGCGGAACTCGAGGCGGCGACGTCGCGAGCGATCGCCGCGGAAGAGGCGCTGGAGCAGACGCGCGCGAGGGCGGCCGCGCTCGAGGAGGAGATCGCGGACGCGCGGCGGGAGAAGGAAGCCGCGCTTCGACGCGCGGTCGAGACCGCGGAGGAGATGCGAGAGGTGAGGGACGCGGCGGCGGCGGCGGAGCGGGGATGGAAAAAACCGACGACGAACGCCGCGAAGGCGTCGCCGTACAAAGTGCCCACGAAGTCGCCCGCGAAGAAGCGCGACGTCGACGACGCGAAACCCGACGACGTCGGCGACTTGCGAGTCGAGCTCGAGCTCCTGCACGAGTGGAAGCACGCCGCGGAAGGGGAGATGTCAGCGTTGCGCGCGCAGTTGAGGAACGCGCGCGACGCGAACGCGCGGCTCGAACGCACGGTGATGCACGCGGGGCGCGACGCGGTACACGCGGAGAACGCCGCGCTGGCGCTTCGGCGGCGGCGCTCGGAGTTCGCGCCGTCGATCTCGCCGATGGAGAGCGACTCGACGCACCTCCCGAGCATCGGCGAGGAGGGGGAGTACCTCGAAGACGCGACGACCGCGGAGGCGGAGGACGAAGACCCGGGGGCGTTGCCTTGGACGGACGATACCGGCGCCGCCGCGATCGACTCCACGTCCGCGGGGATGATGCGCGAGATGTGGGCGGAGCTGCAGCACATCCGCGGGTGCTACAAGTCGCTGCATAACAAGTACGCGCGGCAGTCGCAGCGGTTCGTGAGGTTAGAGGAACGCCTTCGCGTCGTCGGCGGCGGCGGCGGGGGGGGACACGACGACGGCGACGACGACGGCAACGCGCTCGCGGGCCCGACGGACAGCGCGCGGTCGTCCGTGATCATGGGCGAGCTCTCCGACGGCGAGATGGATGACGGCGACGCGCGGTGGATCCCCGGGACGCCGAGCGCGAGGGCGGTCGCCGCCGCCGCCGCCGCGGTCGCCGCGGGGATTCATCACCGCCCCGCGTCGGGGGAACATCACGACGTCACGGAAGTCGACGAGGGGATGGACGGCGAGGATGAAGTTCTCGCGGAGTACGTCTCCACGACGCCGCCGCGCGCGCCGCGAGGGCACCGCGCGACGCAAGAGGCGCTGACGATCGCGAGGCAGACGTCGTCTCATCGACCGGACTCGGCGCCGCCGAGCGAACGACGGTTCACGAACTCGATGCGACGACGCGGCGAGCGCGCGGCGCCCGCGGAGGCGGTCGTCCGCGCCGCGAGCAGCTCGATGCACCGCCCGGGGAGCGCGCCGAGCAGCCAAGACCGCATGACGAACAGCAGTCTGCGACGAGGGGAGCCGCCCGCGAGCGCGGCGGCGAGGGCCGCGGCGGCGGCGGCGGGCGCCGCGCGTCCGGGATCCGCGACGCCGTCGAACCTCCGCGTCTCTCACGCAGCCTCGAGCACCGCGCCGCGGCCTCCCCCGAGCGCGCTCTCCGCCGCGGCCGCCGCGAGCGCGAGCCGCCCGCAGACGGGGCCGTCGTCGCAGCAGCGAAGGACGCGGCGGCCTCAGACGGCGGCGCCTTCGACGTCCGCCGCCGCCGCCGCCGCCGCCGCCGCCGCCGCCGCGGGCGCGCGGCCGCTCACCGCGAGCGGCGGCGCGCGCCCGTCCGCGCGACGCCCCGCGTCCGCGGACCCGTCGTCCCCGGACCGCCGGACCTCCCAGAGCGTCGTCACGTATCCGCCGAACGCGGCGGCGACGAAGTCGATCCGCGTCGGGGAAGACGACGACGACGGCGACGGCGACGACGGAGACGGCGGCGCGTTCGAGGCGGACGCGTTCGATCACGACGCCGAGAGAGCGATCGCGGCGCACCGTTCGCAGTCGTACGCGTCGCCTTCGAAGGACATCATCCCTCGCGCGTCCCCGGGTCGGCCCGCGGTCAGTGCACGCCGGCCGGCGACGTCCCCGGGGCGCGTCGACGGACAAAGGTCATCGCCCGCGAAGCGCGGCCCCGGGTCCGGGTCCGGCTCCGCCGCGGCGTCGTCGGAGAGACCGGCGTTCCGCCCGGGCGGCGTCGCGCGCGCGAGGCCAGCGACCGCGGCGGCCGTGATGCTCGCGTCCGAGGTTGGGTTCATCGCGGACGAGGAGATGACGTGGCGCGCGCGAGCGCAAGGAGGAGGGAAGACGCGGTCGCCTGCGCGGTCGAAACCGCCGCCGCCGCCGCCGCTGACGACGCCTCGGTCGCCCGCGTTCGCGCCGCGGCCCGCGTGCTGCAACCGCGCGAGCTGCGCGTGTGGGCTTCTCTCCGCGGACGCGGCGACGCGAAGACGGGCGAAGCAGGCGAGGCGATAGCGAGACCGTCGTAGACTTGAAGAGAGACACAAACAGACAACTTAAACTTTGAACCCATCGCGATCTGCGATCTTGCGCACTGCGTCCGAGTCACCGCACTGGCACTGATGAGAATCAATGCGCCCCCGCTG
>MDSW01024549.1_pt1 | contig 15128 bp, 10 predicted proteins | sample 811171 | NCBI WGS metagenome assembly MDSW01 (sample SAMN05326641, study PRJNA326480) | marine metagenome | isolation source: seawater | place: Atlantic Ocean: North West | collected 2012 | reverse complement strand
TGGGCAAGAGCTCGCGCCGCTCGAGCGTCCGAATGAGCTCCACCCACGCGTTCTTATCCCGCCCGCGAGCGCCGGACGCCGCGTGACCGCCGAACGCCGACCCGGCCGCGCCGCCGCGGCCCGGGTGTTTATTCCCGGCGTTCCCGGACGGTTTGCCGCCCCGGCCCCGCCCGCCGGGACCCGCGCCGCCGCCGGTTCCTCTTCCGCCGGGACCCGAACCGCCGCCGCCGCCGCCCTGGGCGGCGGTGGCCATTTCACCCTCCTTGCGCCGCTTCGCCCTGTTCATCGCGTCGAGGGCTCTCTTGTACCCGAGCGGGAGGAACGTTTCCCGTTCCCCGATTTTGTAAAAGTCCTCGTCCTTGTCCCCCCCAAAGTACAGGACGTGCTCGAGCGGGACGGGGCGCTTGGTCGTCCCCGTCACGAACACCTTCTTGCGCTTCGTGCGCCCGACCCAGTCCGCGAACTCCCACACGTTCGGCACGGTCGCGCTGAGCAGGACGAGGCCGACGTGCTCCGGGAGCATGATGATCACCTCCTCCCACACCACCCCGCGCTCGGCGTCGTTGACGTAGTGCACCTCGTCGAACACCACCCACTCCACGTCCCTGATGAGGTCCGCGCCGCGGTACAGCATCGAGCGCAGAATCTCCGTGGTCATGATCAGACACGCGGCGTCCGGCCGGACGCTGACGTCGCCGGTGAGCAGACCGACGTCGAACCCGGCGCGTTGGAAGTCGCGGAACTTCTGGTTCGAGATGGTCTTGATCGGGGAGGTGTAAATCACCCGCGTGCAGTGCTTCGTCGCCAGCGCGAACGCGTACTCCGCAACCGCCGTCTTCCCGGCGGACGTGTGCGCCGCCACGAACACGCTCTCCCCGCGCTCGAGACGATACACCGCCTCCTTCTGGAACGCGTCCAGAGGGAATGGGAAGCGGTGCGCGAGGACGGGCGCCTCGCGGCGAAGCGAGGCGTCCACGTCGCGGAGGCGATCGAGCACGGCCCAAGAGTCCGAGCTTTTTTTCGAGTCCGAGCGTCGAGACGCGCTTTTCGTCGCGTCGCGCGCGTTCGCGATCGCGGAATCCGCGGACCGGAGCACCGCGGACAAAGAACGCGACGCAGACCCCGTCGCATCCGCGCCGGCGTGCTCCTCCTCCGCGCTCGCCTCCTCCTCCTCCGCGTCCTCCTCCTCCTCCTCCTCCTCCTCCTCCTCCTCCTCGCTCGTCCCCTCCTCCTCTTCTCCGGCGCCCTCCGCCTGCCTCAGCGCGTCGAGGAGGGCCTCGTCGTCGTTCAGGCTGGACCCCCGCGCCGCGTCCATCGCGGCGATATCCTCCAACACCTCGACGCGCGCGGGGGACGCGTGCGCGTCGTCCTCCGAGGTCGTCCAGGGCGACCGCGGGAACCCGTCCGGGGCGCCCGCGTACCGCCCGGACTCGTACTCCGAGAGCCACGACGCCGACGCCGCCTCGGCGGCGACGGTGCGCGCCTCCGCCGCCGCCGCCGCCGCCGCCGCCCACCCGGCGCCGCCGGGCGTGAACGGCCTCTGCGCGAGCGACCCGCGGACGAAAGAATACGCCGCGTCGTCCGGGGCGCCGCCGCCGCGGCGGCTTCGGTCGCCGCCGCCGCCGAGGCCGTCCTCCCCGACGTCCGCCTCCGCCCACCCCGCGTCGTCGACGAAGCGCGCGGAGGAGGGTTTGTTCGAGAGATCATCATCCTCGGCGCGGCGAGATCCGAAGTCCTCGCCCGGGTCCTCGCCCTCGGCCGAGTCCTCTCCGGCTCCGCCGCGGGGCTCGAACGCCCAGAACGGGTCGTCCACGAGGCTCGGATCGAACGGCGGGAGGGTCGGCACGACGACGGTCTTGGACGGGGCCGGGGCGAGCGCGGCGCGATCGAACGAGGCGGAGGCCTTCGTGCCGTCGGGGCCCTCGTCGATGAGCCGCGAGGCGGCCGCGGCCGCCGCGGAGACGTCGCGCTCCGCGAGCGCCTCGAGGGTTCGCGCGCGCGCGGACTCGGCGCGGATCGAGTCGAGCGCGTCCGCGAGGTCGAGGGGGTACGGAAGCGCCCGGGCACCCCCGGGCGTCGGCGGGGCCGAGGGAGACGGGGGAGCGTCGTCGTCGGCACCGCCGACGGCGACGCGAAGGTGCACGTCCCCGCTTCCCGTGGGCGCCAACTCGAACCGAAGCGTCTCCAGACCGGGAAGCCGATGGACCCCCATCGCGGACGGACGAACGACGAGAGGGGGGCGTCGCGGGGGCAGGAACCCGCGCGCGACGCGCCCGGGGACCTGACGGCGACGGGCCGGCGAACACGACGAGAGAAGGTTTTCGCACGCGACGAGACGATGATGACTTCCTTGATCAGACTTTCTACTCAAGAGATCGTGACGGCCAACAAAAATGTCTCTTCTCTGGTCAGAGAGCATCGCTCGCGTCGCTCACTCCCTCGCGCGCTTCTTCCCCCCTCCCCCGCCGCACTCGAACGTGAGTCCGAGCCCCGGCTCGTCCGCACCCACCTCACCGTCGCCCCACCGCTCGCGGAGACGCTCCGTGAGGTACTCGCGAAGCGTCTCCGCGCACGCCGGCTCCAACGCGGCCATCCCCCCGCCGCCGCCGCCGCCGCCGCCGCCTCCGCCGCCTCTCTTCTTCTTCCCCGCGGCGTTCGTTTCGGCGAGGATATCGTCCCACACCCTCGCGAGCCTGGTGAGAAGCTTCTGCGCGATCTTCCGATCGGCGGCCCACGTCTTCTCGGGATCGGACTCGGCCATCGCGACGACGGCGGCGAAGGCGGCGGCGAAGCGCGCGCCCGCGTCTAGTCCTCCCGCCTCGGCGCCGGCGACGAGCTTCGCGGCGAGGTCCGCGCCGGCGCCCGGGACCGCCTCCGCGAGGGTCATCGTCAGCTGCGCCGTCTCGAGCGCCTCCGCGGCGGCGGGGGGCACGAAGACCTTCATCGCGCGCTCGAGGCGTTCTTTCATGCCGTCCGGCGCCCACTCGTCGTCGGACGCATCCGACGGATCGTCGTCGGAACGATCGGAACGATCGTCGGACGCGGACACCTCCGAGGGCTCGTCGTCGATGGAGCGCTCCGACCCCGAGTCGGAGTCCGCGTTCGCGTCGGAATCGTCGGAATCGTCCGAGTCGGAGTCGTCCTCGACGCTCTCCAGCATGACGCAGACGAGGCCGGTGGCCTCCTCCTTCTCGAGGACCGCCTTACCGAACGCCTCGGCGGCTTCCTGATCCTCCGCCGCCTGCATCTCGCGGCCCATCTGGGCGAACAGATCCTTCGTCGCCGCGAGGGCCTCGGCGTGCATGCGCGCCTCGGTCGCGGCGGTGTACTCGGCGACGCGCGCGGAGCGGCGCGTGGGCTCTCGCGACGTCGGCTTCTTCGGCATGGCGGAGTCGAGGGCGGGAGAGAACGCGCGTCCGAGAGTGAGGCGGCGGCGCGGGCGAGAGCGAGATCTCATCTCGGCACCGCCGCGCGCGAGTTTTGAACGACTACGCGCGGACCCGCGCCGCGCGCCGCCGGCGCGCGCGCCGGCAACTGTTGAGAGTTTCGTCCACCGGGCAGGTCAGCCGACCGGCGCTTTCTCCGCGCGATCCCTCGTCAGACGCGAGAGCGCTCTCGAGCGCGCTCTCCTCGCTCGCGATGTCTGACGTCGGGGCGTCCCTGGCGCAGGCCGTGGAGGAGGCGGCGGGGGCGTCGAGTAAGGAGGAGGCGATCGCGAAGGCGCTCGAGTGCCCGTGCGTGGAGGGGCTCAAGACGTCGTCGTGCGGGGAAAGTTTCGTGGAGGCGCTGACGTGCTTCATGCGCGCGGAGGAGTCGGAGCGAGGGGAGGCGTGCGTCGAGCCCTTCGTCGCCCTCCACGCGTGCATGGTCAAGCACCCCGACGAGTTCGAGGCGTTCACCGCGGAGCTCGTGGAGAACGAGAGGAAGGAAGGCTACGACGCCCCCGGCGACTCCAAGTCGAACGAGGCTGGATCGTGATCGTGGAGAGCGGCGGCGGGGCACGAGAGCGGCGATTCGAGAACGACGTTGGATCCCGTTCGATTCGATTCCGCGTCGCCGCGCCGTCGTCGTCGCCTCTCATCTCTCATCTTCGCTCCCTCACTCCCCGAGGTTCATGGCGGCGATCATCTCCCCCGCGGTTTTCGCGCCCTCCTCCGCGGCGTCGTGCTCGGGCGTGAACAGCGGCTTCGGCGGCGGCGCGACGTCCACGAGCCTCCCTTTTTTGTCCAGCTTCTTCACGAAGGGCACGAACTCGATCCCGCACATGTACGGCCTGAGCGCGGGGGGCACGACGAGGCCCTCGGGCGTCTGCCAGTTTTCGATGAGGCAGCACAGCGAGCGCTCCGTCGCGGTGAGCGTGCTGTTGAGGAGGTGCACGTACGACTTCTTCTTCTCCGGGCCTTTGCCGGGGGCCCCGCAGCGCACCTCGAGCCTTCTCGACTGGAAGTCCGTGCAGTTGCTGCACGACACGAGCTCTCGGAAGGTCTTGCTGCTCGGGAACCACGCCTCCAGGTCGTACTTCTTCGCCGCCGCGTCGTTGAGCTCGCCGGAGACGATGTTCACGACGTGGTACGGAATCCCGAGGGACTGGTAGAACGCCTCCGAGTTGGCGAGGAGCCGCTCCATCTCCTCCCAGCTGTCCTCCCCATCCGGGCTCACGGCGACGAACTGTTCCACCTTCTCGAACTGGTGCACGCGGAAGATGCCCAGCGTGTCCCTCCCGTGGCTCCCGGCCTCCTTGCGGAAGCACGTGGAGTACCCCGCGAACCGCATCGGGAGCTCCTTGGGCTGGATCCAGCGCTTGCGGAGGTACGAGCAGCACGTCTGCTCCGACGTCGCGATGAGGTACTTATCGTCGCCCTCGCCGGAAACCTTGTACAGCTGCTCGTCGAAATCCGCCAACTGCGCGCACTCCGCCATCCGGTCCTTGCGCATGAAGAAGGGCGTCGCGAGCGGTGTGTGCCCGCGCGCGGCGAGGAACGCGATGGCGTAGTTGATCATCGCCTGGTTCAGCAGAACCCCCGCGCCCTTGAGGAAGTACCCCCGCCCGCCCGCGACGTCCGTCCCGCGCTCCGTGTCCGCGATGTCCAGCATCGCGATCAAGTCCACGTGGTTCGGGAGACCCTCCTCCGTTCGCTTGGAATCCAATCCGAAGGAGCGGTACACGACGTTGTTCTCCTCGTCGTCGGAGACGGGGACGGAGTTGTGCACGAGGTTGCCGATCTTGCACAGGAGCGCGTTCACCGCCGCCTCCGCCGCCTTCTCCTCCTCCGCGATCGTCGCCATGCGCTCCTTGATCGCCTGCACCGCCGCGATCGCCTCCGTCGCGTCCTCCTTCGCCACCTTGAGCTTGGAAACCGCCTTGTTCGCCTTGTTGAACTCGCTGTTGACGTTGTCGAGCTCCCAGCGCTTGTCGCGCCACGTCGCGTCCGCGGCGATCACGTCGTCCACGTCCTCGACGCGCGCGAAGCGGCGACGCTGCGACTCGCGGACGACGTCCTGCGAGGGGGACGAAGACGCGGGCGGTGGTGCAAGCGCGCGCGGCGAGAGAGAGTGGGGAGGGGGGGGCGGTCAGGGAGACGCGCGGGACGCGTGCGGTGCGAGAGGGGGAGAGAGGGGGGAGGTTGGGGAAGGGAGGGGTGTCGGAGGTTGGCGCGAACGGAGACGCGGCCGCCATTTCGCGCATCTTTCGCGCCGGCGCGTGCGGGCCCGCGATCGCGGGGGGACGGGGGAGGGCGGGGAAGCGCACGCACCGGGTCGCCGCCCTTTTCGGGGCGGAAGAGGTTGATGTCGAGCATGTCGAACGAGTCTGAGGCGCCGGGCCGGGCTCGGGGCGTGGCGAGGAGTGGATAAAGGGAGCGCGAAGGCGCGACTGAGAAGCGACCCTGGCCCGTCGCGCCGGCGCGGATGTCCGGCGCAGTCTTCGGCGTGCGGCGCGCTGAGGGCGTCAGCCGCTCACGGCGTCTCGCGCGCGGCGCTGCCGGGCGCCAGTTCTGGCGCGCGCGGCACGACGCGCGAGCGCGCGCGCGTCCACGCCGGGGGCGGCGCGCGCGGGCTCGCGACCGAACGCGCGTCTCGCGCCCGGCGTCCCCCGCGAACGACACCCCTCGCTCGCGCGTCCGTCGCGGATTCCCGGGCGTCTCGCCGCGTCGACGCGATGGAGGAGGCGTTCAGGAGGGTGCCGTACGAGGGCGCGTGCCATCACTGCGGGAAGATGGGCCACATTGCGCGCGCGTGCCCGAAGCCCCGCGTGTGCGCCAAGTGCGGCATGAAGGGCCACATCGAGGCGCACTGCGGCGCGACGCAGACCTCCGCGAAGGAGGCGCTCGCGGCGCGCCGCGCGCGCGTCGTGTGCCTCCGCTGCGGGCGCAAGGGCCACGTGCGCGAGACCTGCCCGGTGAATAACTTCCGGTGTCGCATCTGCGGGCAGAACCACCGCGTCGTGGACTGCCCGAGCAACGGCGCGACGGTGCACAACATGATCCGCGCGAAGCGACAGGAGAGCCGCGCGTTCGCCGCCGCGAAAGCCGCCGCCGCGAGAGGAGACGCCGCCGCGGAACGCAAGCGTCGGCGAGAAGGCGCGTTCGCGTCGCCCGACGCCGGCGCCGCCGTCTCGAACGCGAACGCGCCTCGACTCGGCGACGCCGCGAGCGAGAAGAAAAGGCGGAAGACGACGACGGGGGGAGTGTTCGACGGGGCTCGCATTCGCGTCGTCTCGGGAGGGTGCGCGGGGGGCGGGGGAGGGAAGGTGCGGGGGGAAGCGGAGAGAGGGTCGACGGCTGAGGGAGGGGGGGACGGAGGGGCGGGAGCGCCTGCGGACGCGGGCGGCGGCGGCGGCGGCGACGAAGGGTTGGGCGCGCTCGAGGGGCTCATGGCGACGTACGATAGCGAGGGCGAGGAGTGAGAATAATGGCGGAGGGCGAGGGCGAGGTGATGAAAAGACCCGACGGCGTCGCGCGAGCGGTCGACCTCGGCGGTCGACTCGTCTCGGCGACCGATCCGTTCGCTCGTTTTATTACGTCTCGCTCGTTCGATCGCGTCCCGCTCCGCGACTCCGACGCTTCGATCCGCTCAGATGGCCATCTGGTCGCCGAAGTTGCGCATGAACAGGATGGCGCCCACGAAGAGACCCGCGGCGCGAAGCAGGTTCTGCGAGACGGGGGGGTCGGAGACGAGCGGGGGAGAGGGGGAGGAGGGTCAGGGGCGGGCGGGATGGGGGTCCGAACCGGGGTCCCACGGCGGCGCCCGCGCGTCTCGTCGAGGGACGGGGAGGGGTGCGAGCGGGGCGCACCACGGTGCTCTCTCGGTTGGGTCCGGAGAGTTCCCTCTCCATGAGATCCTTGACGCTCTTGACGCCCATGGTCGCGCGCTCGGTGGTTTGCGAGGGCCCGACCCGCGATCGGTGAGGTGGTCGTCGAGCCTCGTCGTCGGGCGAACTCGCTCCGACGCGCGCCAGCGCCAACAGTTTTCCACTCGCGCTTCGGCGTTGCCCTTCGCCCTCGAGTCCCTCCACCCACCCGCGCGCGGGCGTCACTGCGATCGACGCGAGGCGCGCGACGCGACCGCGGATCGAATCGTCCCGACGCGGGCGCGGAGCTCCCCCCCCGCGCGCTCTCGTCGTTCCGCCGCTTCGGTCGCTCTCCGATCGGTCGCGCGTTCAAAAACCGACCGCGGAGGGGTCGTTCGTGAACCAACCCTAAATACGGAGCGATGCCGCAGTTCCAATACGACGACGGCGTCATGCCTCAGGAGGCGGGCGGCCCCACGACGCGCGCGAACTGGAGTCCTTACGTGCGTCCGAGCGCGCCCCCTCCGCGCGCGTGCTCTCCCACCCCCCGCCGTCCCTCTCGAGAAGGGGGGGCTCGCGTCCCTCCTCTCGAGATCTGACGTTTTTCGCGTGCCTCCCGATCTGACGCGCCTCGCGATCTGACTCGCCTCCCGTCGTCCCCACGCGCGGTTCGCCCCCGTCACGCCCCTCTCTCGTTCGTCTCACCCGTAGGATAACAACGGCGGCACCGTTCTCGCGGTCGCCGGCGAGGACTACGTCGTGTGCGCGGCGGACACGCGCATGTCCACCGGGTACTCCATCATGACGCGCGATTACAAAAAGATCGAGAAGATGAGCGACCGGTGCGTGATGGCGAGCGCGGGGTTCATGGCGGACGCGGCGACGCTCAAGAAGACGCTCAAAGCTCGGTGCGTGACGTACGAGTTCCAGAACGACAAGCCCATGGGGTGCGTCTCGTTCGCGCAGATGCTCTCGAACACGCTCTATTACCGCCGGTTCTTCCCTTACTACACCTTCAACATCGTCGCCGGTCTCGACGCCGAGGGGAAGGGCGCGGTGTTCACCTACGACGCGGTGGGTTCGTACGAGCGCACGAACTACTCGTGCCAGGGCAGCGGCCAGAGCCTGATCATGCCCGTGTTGGACAACCAGCTCAAGACGGTCTCCCCGCTCGTGCTGCCCGCGCAGAGCTCCGCGACGCCGCTGAGCGAGGCGGAGGCGGTGGATCTCGTGAAGGATTGCTTCGCCACCGCGGGAGAGCGGGACATCTACACCGGCGACGGCGTGGACATCTGGATCATCAACAAGGACGGGCTGAGGGTGGAGCACCAGGACCTCAAGTTGGATTAACGGAGGGTGAGGAGGCGAGGAGACGCGAGAGAGAGGAGAGAGGCGCCGCGACGAAAATTGAGAATCGAGTCAAGAGTCGGCGAAAATATTTGAGTGAGACGGTGTCCGCCCGCGCGCGCGCTCCAGAAGTCAGTCGTCGCGCCTCGTCCAGGCTCTTCACCCCACTCGTTCCCGCGCCGGTGCGCCCGTCGGACGCGCGGTCGTTCGCCTCGCGATGGCGACGTCGTTCGGCGCGCGTCTCCTGGCGCTCCCCACGATGCGGTACGCGGCGTCGCGCGCGTGTCCGTTCGCGTCGCGGCTCGCCCCGGGGCTCCCCGGGGCTGGACCCTCGGGCGCCGCGACATCCTCGTGTTCGCGACGCGCGCCGGCGGCGGTGCCCGGGCTCGGCGGCGCTCGAGCGCTCGTCGTTCGCGCGGTGTCCAACAGCAAGAAGGCGAAGAAGGCGCGCGCCGCCGGCGGGAAGAGGAAAGCGGGGGGCGCTCGCGGTCCCCCGGGAGGCGCCCCGCGGTCGCGCCACGGCCCGAGCGGCGCGAGGCGAGCGGAGGGGACGACGCGCCCGGACGCGGCGGCGACCAAGCCCGTGCGCGAGGAGCTCGACATGGCGGAGCTCCGCATCGACTCCCTCCTGAACGAGCTCGTGGACGGAGGCGAGGGCATGAGCAACCGCGCCAAGTTCCGAGCCTTACCCGTGGACGACGGCATCATGCGCAGGATCAAGGAGGTGCGACGCGTCGCCGCGGCGGACGCGCCGCCGAACCACCCTCGTCCCCCGCCCGCCCCGCCGCGCCTCTTCCTCGGCGTGCATTATTAGGTCAACCCGGGAAGACGCGAAAACGCGTCTCTCCCGCCGCCGCCGTCTCTTCTCGATCGTCTCGCGGCGTCGCGCTCGTCCCCCGCCGACCTCTCCTCGCACCGTCCCCCGCTGAACCGAACCGTTCGCCCCCCTTCTTTTGCTCGAAAATCCCCCACTCCCCTTCTCAGCGCGAGTTGTGCACGACGGCGTCGCAGGCTGGCCGCGAGGCGCGCAAGCTTCGCAACAAAGGCTCGGACACGCGCGTGACGCGTCGCTACGCGCTGTACGGCGACGTCGGCGACGCGCAGCGCGACGTCCTGGGTTTCAACGGCGGGGTCAAGGCCGGGGTCAAGTTCATCGCCGCGGCGACGGACGAGCGGAGTTTACCCCCCTCGGGCGACGACCCCGCGGACGCGATTCCCGAGGTGGCGTTCGCGGGTCGGTCGAACGTCGGCAAGAGCTCTCTCATCAACGCGGTGACGCTGTCGAGCGCGGCGAGGAGCAGCGACGTCCCCGGGAAGACGCAGTCTCTGAACTTTTACGACGTCTCGCGGCGGCTGAGGGTCGTCGACATGCCCGGGTACGGGTTCGCGTTCGCGAAGCGGGAGCGCGTGGAGGCGTGGAACCGCCTGATGGACGCGTACTTGACCAACCGCGCGAACCTCAAGCGGGTGTACGTCGTGGTGGACGCGCGGCACGGGTTGAAGGCGCCCGACCGCGAGATGCTCGCCTTCCTGTCCAAGTACGGCGGCGTCGCGTACGGCGTGGTGCTGAACAAGACGGACCTCGTGAAGCCCGCGGACCTCGCGCGGCGCGCGTTCCTGATCAGGGAGGAGCTGAGGGTGGCGAAGCGGGCGAGGGCGGAGGTGCACATGGCGAGCACGAGCACGGGCGCAGGCGTCGCCGAGTTGGGCGCCGAGATCTTAGCCTTCGCCAGGGAGGCGGCGCCCGGGGGCGCGGACGCGGCGAACGACCGAACGTCCGAACGCGTCACCTTCGCGCCGCGTCCCGACGACGACGACGACGACGAAAATGCGCGCGAGAGGTCGTCTCGAGGAGGCGTGGGGGGAGGGGCGTCGTCGCGAGGAGGGCGCACCGCCGTGGACGAGGCGTTCGAGCGCGCCGGGTACGACGGCGCGGACGATGAGGACGAGGACGGATCGCGGTCGTACGCGGGGGGGGAGTGGGTGCCCGGCGGACGGCCGAGCGGGGCGAGGGGCAGGCGCGGCCGGGGGCGGGGGAGGAGGTGAGGCGAGCGGAGAAGACCGTGGCGGGGGAGAGGAGGCGGGGGACGGAGACGCGAAGAGGAGCCCGCGACAGCTGTGCGCGTACGCCCGGTGAAATAGAGTGCGAACATACATATCAAAAGTGCATCATGGACTTTATTGTGGATAGGAACCGTCTCCTGCATCTGCGTCGCGGGCGCCCGGCGGGGCACCGCGCACACCGGCGGGCCCCGCGCGCGCTCGCGCGGGTCGGGCGCGGGCGTGCGGGTCGCGTCGGCGCGAGGCGCTCGCCGCGGATGCTGCGAGCGCGCGCGGCGCCGCGGGCGGGGCCCGTGGGGAACGCGCCCTCGCTCATCGGACGCGTCGCGCCCGCGGGGCTGCGCGCGTCGCCGAGGGGGCGCTTCGCGACGGTCGGTCGCGCGACGTTCGCTCGCGGGGTGCGGCGCGCCGCGGACGCGGGGCGCGGCGAGATCGCCGCCGACGGCGTCGCCGACGGCGTCGCGGACGGCGTCGCCGACGGCGTCGCGGACGGCGTCGCGGACGGCGTCGCGGACGGCGTCGCGTTCGAGCTTCGATGCGCGGCGACGAGGGCGCTCGGGGTCGCCCCGCCCGTCGGCGCGTCTGAGTTGGAGTTCCTGCGCACCGACGCAGCCGTGCGCGCGTCTCTCTCCGGCGGCCCCGAGGCCCCGACGCGCGTGGTCCCCCCGCCCGCGGTCGCCGCGTCCCCCGGGGACCCTTCGGCAGCGGGACCACCCGTCCAGGTCTGGCGCGTCAAGGCCCCGGGCTTCGGCGGGCGGCTCTTCTTCGTCGGCCCTATAGTCGAGCTCTTCCCGGTGAACGAATTCGCCGTCGACGCGTTCGAGCTCGCGCGCTCGCGTCGCTCGGGGGAAGAAGAAGAAGAAGACCACCCGCGCGGCGCCGTCCTCGCGCTGAACATGACGCGCGGCGAGATCGAGGGCACGCCCGAGTCCGTCGTGCGGTGGATCAACCGCGCGTACCGCGCGGAGAGAACGCGCACGGAGGTGACGGTGGACGCGCGACGGATGACGGTGACCGCCGCCGTCGACGTGAAGGTGCTCGTGGGCGTCCCGGCGGCGTTCCGGTTCGTGAACCGGGAGAAAATCCGAGCGGGGATGACCGAGGCGCTCACGCCGAAGACGGAGGAGGCGATCGGGAGGGTGTGCGATGAAGTCACCGCCGCGTGGGTGGAGTGGGCGGAGGGAGGGTGGAGGGCGGAGGACCGCGCGTAGAGCGAGTCGAGAGATTCTCCGAGCAACATTTTTTATTCATCATGAGGTGTACCATGAGGTGTACGTCGCGGGCATCGCACATGACGCGGTGAGCCCGCGGTGTGTCGGGCGGCTAGTCCCCATGCCCTCCGACGCTCCCGCGGGGGGGGTCGCGCGACAGGGTGTGATTCTAACAAAGGGAATTTCGTCGCTTTCGATATTAAAAACCAAAAACTTAGACTGTTTGCTCACTGAAAGCGCCCTCGCGTTCGGCCGTAGGACCCGTTCGACGATGGGGCACGCTACTGGTAGTCCCGCGACTCGACGGCGGGTACAGTCTGTTTATGCCACCACCGCTTCGATCGTCTCCTCCTCCAGACCGCCGGGGCTCTAGGCCGTCGTCTGGGTCTGCTCGGTCGGCGTCGTCATGTCGTACCTCGACGACTGGTACTCCGCGGTCGCGCGGAACATCGGCGGCGGGAGCACGAAGCGTTTCTTCCACCGCGGCTACGGCGACATGGCCTCCGCGGCGAAGATTTTCAGCTCCGTCGTGGACGAGATCGCGTCCGGGGCGCCGATCGCGCCCCTTCGCCCGACGTGGGGCGACACGACGCGGATCGAGCCCGCGGTGTCGTCGTGCTTCGGCCCCGGCGCGGACGCCGCGCCGACGACGCGGCTCGCGACGTTCGAGTCCCCCGCGAGCGCGCACCTCCCGGGCGCGTCCAGACGGGGCGAGCTCATGTTCGTGTGGAAGGACACCGATCGCGCGCCCACGAAGATCGCCGTGCACCTCCCGACCACCGGGGACCAGTTCTACTACTTCCGCAAGCAGATCGCGCTCGATCTGCTCAAGCACGACATCGCGAGCGTCATCCCGATGTTGCCGTACTACGGCCCGCGGAAGCCCCCGGAGCAGTACGCGCACGTCCTCCCGACGGTGGAGGCGTTGGTCGCGCAGGCGTGCGCCGGCGTGACGGAATCCGCCGCCGTCGCCGCGTACCTCGCGGAGACCTACCCGGTCGCGCAGACGGTCTTCACCGGCGTCAGCCTCGGCGGCGTCCTGTCGATCGTCGCCGCGATGTATTACGCCTCGAGCGCGACGCACGACGTCGGCGCCGCGCCCGTCGTCGCCCCCTCTTGCGCCACCGCGTTTCTCACGGGCGTGCTACACAACCGCCTGGCGTGGGACGTCCTCGGGAGGGCGCCCGAGAACGTCGCCGAGGACCTCCTTCGGGTCATGCGGGAGGAGGACGGAGCGAGCGGGGGAGTGGAGGACGTGGGGAAATCGGAGAACGTGCGGAAGGAGAACGGCGAGGCGCTGAACGAGACGGAGGCGGCGCTCGCGGCGGCGATGGAGTGCCTGTCGCTGCCGAAAATCGCGCGGTTGACGGAGGCGCGGCGGCGGGCGCTCGGCCGGGGCGCGCCGAAGCTCGGCGCGGTCGTGCAGGTGAGCGCGGCCGGGGACAGGTTCCTGGGGAGCCAGCAGGACGAGCTGCAGGCGACGCTGCGCGGGCTCTGCCCGGAGGCGGAGCGCCGGGACATCGAGGGCGGGCACATCTCGAGCATCCTCTTCGGGAGGGAAAAAAATATCGTCCCGGCCGTCGTCGCGGCGTTCCGCGCGCTCGACGCGCGGAGAGGCGGAGAACTCGACCACGCCCCGGCGACGGTCGCGCCGACGCCCGTCGCGTCGAATCGCGCGTGACGGACGACGCGGCGAGAGTAAGTGTGATACGCACCCCGGGTGTCTTCCCCGGGGGTCCGCTCCGAAACCTTCTACTCTCTATTTCACGCCGCCCCCGCCTTCTTCTTCGCCCTCTTCTTCTTCTTGGACACCTTCGCCACGATCGCCTTCGCGAGATCGTCCTCGTCCCCGGGAAGGTCGTCCCACGTCGCCTTCTTCTTCGCCCTCTTCTTCGCCCCCGCCTCGTGGCGCTTCGCCGCGGCGTCGAACGCGCCCAGCACGTCGTCGTCGTCGTCCGACGCGTCGGCGGCGGCCCTCGCCGCCGACCCACCGCCTCTCCCCGGGGGTTCGTCCCCCTCCTCCATCGCGTCCCCTTCCCCCGCCGCGTCCTCCTCCCCCTCCTCCTCCCCCTCCTCCTCCCCCTCTTCCTCCATTTCGACCGCCTCGTCGTCCTCACCCTCGTCGTCTTCGTCCTCCTCGCCCGCGTGGTCCTCGTCGCTGTCGCTGTCGCCGAGGTCCTCCTCGAGGTCCTCCTCCGCCGCCGCCGTTTTCGTTCCTCCGCGTTCGGCGGCGGAGAGGTTCCCGCCGCCGCTCGGCTCTTCGCCGCGGTCGCCGCGGCCGGGCAGCCCTCGGTCCGGGTCCGCCGCCGCCGCCTCCGCGCCGTAGTGCCTGCGCACGCGCCTCGCGTCGCGCTCGCGCTCCCACTCCGCGTGCGCGGCTTTGAGTTGGTCGACGATGTCCTTGGCGGCGTCGGCGGCGACGCGGACGCACCGCGTCGTCTCCGCCGGGTCCACGGCGCACCCTCCGCCCTTGCGCAGCGCGCAGAGCTCGTCGTGCGCGTTGAGGACGACGATGAGGTCGCTGCCGAGCACGGCCTCCTCCCTGACGCTCGGGTCCATGACCACGAGGCCCTCGGACTCCGCGAAGAAGCCGAAGGTGACGGCGACGGGGAGGTGGTGCAGGGCGAGGGGGACGGGCTCTCGCGCGTCGGCGGGGTGAATCACCACGCGCTGGGTCTGCGGGTCCACCGTCGCCTCGGGGCGGCGGAAGCTCAGGAGCGCGGCGGCCGCGGCGAGGGAGGCGGCGCCGGCGATGTTGCCGCAGTGGTCGATGACGTGCACGTCGCATCGGACGTGCCAGACGCGCCTTCCGGCGAGGACGCAGAGGGACTCGACGTCCACCGCGCCCGTCTCGCGAACCGCGCGCTCGAGGAGCACCGCGAGCTCGCTCGCCTCCTCGCCGGGGCGGCCTTGCTCGAAGTTCGGGGAGGCCATCGGGGAGAACTCGACGTGGATCGTGACTGAGCCCTCGTTCCCGCGCCCGCCCGAGGGGGGCTCGAGCGAGGCGCTCACCACCGCCAGGACGCGCGTCGAACCCAGGCTGACCTCGCACGTCCCGTCCCCGGGGCCGAAGCGGTATGCCACGGGACGGGAATCGAAAGGCCCGCGGCCGTCCACCCGGAGGTTCTTGCGAAGCGCCTCGAGGATGAACTCGCGGTCGTTCACGCTCACGAGCACGTCGGGGTGGCCCATGATGCAAACCGAGGGGGGTGCGCGGGGGG
>MDSW01146732.1_pt1 | contig 15129 bp, 17 predicted proteins | sample 811171 | NCBI WGS metagenome assembly MDSW01 (sample SAMN05326641, study PRJNA326480) | marine metagenome | isolation source: seawater | place: Atlantic Ocean: North West | collected 2012 | reverse complement strand
GCTTGTCGTACTCGGCGTGCGTGCCGATCCAGAACCACGCGATGCCGTCCGGCACCGCAACCCCCAACGCCCGATAACGGATGCCAACGCGTACCGAGCGAAAGCGGCCAACCTGCTTGAAATGCAACGATGGATGCTGCGGATTTGCTTTTAACAACGCGTAATTCTTATCCGCCCGATTTTGGATAGACGTGGGCAATCGCGCATAGCAGGCCCAGAAGGCCGGCGTTGCAAAATGCTTCAAAGCGGTTTGGTCTTGCCGCTATCGTGGTCCGCAATCGCTGCGTCCGCCAGCGCGTCGAGTTTGCCGGATGCTACGTCCGCTTCAATCTGCGCATCCCATGTTTCGGCATCGAATGCATCGAACCATTCGCGAAACCGGCGCAATTCCGAGGCTGGCAAATTCTTTACCGCTTTTTCGATTTCTTCGACTTCAGACATGGCGTGCTCTACCTTTCTGTACTGGCTCGATTCTAACGCGGTAGCGCCGGAGCGGCGAACGACTAGGCGCTTGCCTACAGCGAAAGTTTCGCTACGCAACTGCCATGGGGTTTTCAGCCGCAGCGCGCGTCATTCATTCGCCTGTTGGGAATCAAGTAACGCGGGGCGCTGTAGCGAGGCGTCGCGTCAGGCCTCGATCACCACCAGCTTGCGCCCGTTCAGGCTCAGCAGTAGTCCGCTTTCAACGGATTGATGCGCCCTGACGGTGGTGATACGGACCTTGGCCATTTCCTCGCGGGCGGCGCGGCTACCGTCGACGACACCCCAGCCCGCGTCGCGAAGGACGGGATCGATGCGATTGGCACGGGTGTCGGCTTCGGTTTCTGCCATGAGTTTTAAGCTAAACCGCCTGAAAATGCTCGGTGCAACAAAGATTGGCGTAGTTGTGTGAGATGTGACAAGCGCACTGAATAGCGATCGCTAGACTGGCGTGTCTCGAGTTGAATCGCATCTATGCGTTCCAATATATGGCGTTGAGCGTCAATCCTAGGCATCTCAATCGGCATGTTGGAAAGCGCTTTGTTGCTTAGATTAAGCATGGTGGTGCCAGTTGCGATCGAGGTAAGGCGTTTAACCATGTTTGATCTTCTAAGGAGGTAAGCGACGAAATCTGACAGAACCTCGTTATGGGGTCGGATCACGAAGCAGCCGGTCCCGCAAATCCATCGATTCATTTCGAGTTTGACCGGCGCGCAGCGGCCCATTTCTCCCCTTCGTCCAATAATTAAATCACCAGCTTTGAGCTTATAAGCGGCCAGCCGTTCCGCAGCCTCGTATGAGATAGTCTTGCTCAGGTTCGGTTTGATTTGACCATCGACGATGTTTGCTGGATTTATAAGCGGAATGCCACCTTCGATGTAATCGGATTTATGCAGGAGAGAGCCAAAAGGCCCCGTATGGACGGTACCGACAAGCTCGGACAGGTTGCCTCTTGCCCAATCTGCGCTCTGATCTTCAAATAAGATTTCGACCGCTGCCGCATACAAGGAATTTGTATCGGATAAGTTTGCGTCCACGAGGGCGTAGGCGCGGTCGAGGGCGGCGAAGGCCTGATCCAGCACCGCGACGATTCGCTTCTGCGACTCTAACGGTGGTAATGGGATCTCGAACGCCTTAAGGCTTTTAGCTGACAGGTTTGGTTGCGCCGCGCCGCCAGCGAACGTCAAAATCATCTCCCGCGCAAGTTCACTTTGAAAGTAGTAAGCAAGGAAGCGCTGTTGGATATTGGGAGTTGGGCGAACGATAACCAACGACGAGGCGATCGCACCTTCTGTATTCCGGTCTACAAGGCCGAATTTACCTAGCGATCCCCGCAAGCAATACAGAATATCTCCGCGCTTGATTTTCCCAGAGCCGAGCCTGTGAAAATGCTCCTCTGGTATGAAGTCCATACCTGCCCAATCGATCTGGCCATTATTTAGATGCCCAGCATTTATGAAGGGAATTCCGGTGGACGTTAGTGCTTTGCGACCCGGGTAGTTTTTGCCACGATCCCCATTCTCGAAATAGCAAAGATCGCCGAGTGTGGCCGTCGTCCAGTCACTTGCTAAGCTATTTGTCAAAGCATCCCCCGGATCTCTTCCAGAATCCGCGCCGTCTCGGCATCCCGCGCCAGCATGTCGTCGATGATTTCCTCCGGGCTGCGTAGCGGTGCTTCTTCGGGCGCGTTGGGATTCTTGACCGACAGATCCCAGGTCGCCGGGTCGATGTCGTCGACGGCGACGGTCCAGCTTTTGTCGCTGTCGGCTTTGCTGGGCTGGAGTTCGACGAACTCGGTCAGGTCGTCGTCATTCAGCGGGTTGGTCTTGCCGAGGCTGCGGCCGGGGTCGAGCTGGTAGTACCAGATCTTTTTCGTGGGCGTGCCCTTGTCGAAAAACAGCACCACGGTCTTCACGCCCGCGCCCTGGAAGGTGCCGCCGGGGCAGTCGAGCACGGTGTGCAGATTGCAGGTGGTGAGCAGTTCCTTGCGCAGGTCCATGCTGGCGTTGTCGGTGTTCGACAGAAATGTGTTCTTGATGACTACGGCCCCGCGCCCGCCAGCGCGCAACTTGCGCATGAAGTGCTGCAGGAATAGATAAGCCGTTTCGCTCGTTTTGATGGGGAAGTTGTGCTGGACTTCCTTGCGCTCGCCGCCGCCGAAGGGCGGATTGGCCAGCACCACGTCGTGCCGATCCGCCTCGCGGATTTCCGTGACTTTCTGGTTGAGCGTGTTGGCGTGGGTGATGGCCGGCGTTTCGATGCCGTGCAGGATCATGTTCATGATACCGATCACATAGGCCAGCGATTTCTTTTCCTGGCCGTAGAAGGTCTCGCGCTGGAGCGTGTCCCATTCGCTGGTTGATTGCGCCTGTGGTTGCAGGTATTCGAAGGCTTCGCACAAAAAGCCCGCCGAACCGCAGGCGCCATCGTAGATCGTCTCGCCCAGCTTCGGGTCGACCACCCGAATCATGGCGCGAATGAGCGGGCGCGGGGTGTAGTACTCGCCGCCGTTGCGCCCGGCGTTGCCCATGCGGCGGATACGGGTTTCGTACAGGTCCGACAGCTCGTGCTTGGCCTGCTGGCTGTTGAAGGTGAGCGTGTCGACGATTTCGATGGCATCGCGCAGCGCATAGCCCGAGCGAAACTTGCAGATGATCTCGGAAAAGATCTCGCCGATCTTGTATTCCAGCGTGTCCACGCCGGGCGCGCTCTGGCGGAAGGTCTGCAGGTAGGGGAACAGGTCGTTGTTGACGAAGTCGATGAGGTCCTTGCCTGTCTTCGCCGTGTTGTGGTCGAAGTTGCCGTCGTCGTCCTTTGGCGCGGCCCACGCTTGCCAGCGATAAGCGCCGTCGAGAATCGGCCGGTATTCGCGGCCTTCCAGCTCGGCGTTATCGGCGCGTTCGGTTTCGCGGTCGTCGAGATATTTCAGGAACAGCAACCACGAGGTCTGCTCGGCATAGTCCAGTTCGGTGGCCATGCCCTCGTCGTTGCGCAGGGCCTTGTCGATGTTGTTGAAGGCGTTTTCGAACATTCGGTGTGGAGATCCCGGAAGAGCCTTCGGTAAGGCGGTATCGCAGTGCGCCGTATTCTGGCGTCATGGGCAAAGAGTGTCGATTGGCTATCCGGCCGAGAGTGCCGGATGACGCTCAGATGAGATCCTTGAACTCGGCGAGCCGCTCAGCGGTGACGACGAGGCCCTGGGCGGCGAGTGTTTCGAGCAGCTGTTCGGCGCTGATGGATGGCTTTTTTAGGTTGGCGCGTTGCGCCTTCGCCGCGGTTACAACTGCGCCCTCGCGTAGCGTCATCTGATATTCCACGAAGGCATCCGGATGTATGGCTTCGATGCCATAGGGCTCGAGATACGCCGCCGGGAAATCCTTAAGGTTGAACGTGACGATGATCTGCGCGCCGGTCTTGATCGCGGCGGCGAGTACGTGGCGGTCGTTCGGGTCCGGGAGCTCGAGGCCTTCGATCAGCGGTTCGTAGTGGGCGACGAGGCTGTCGGGAATGGCCTCGTTCATCAGGCGGCGCGTGCGCTCCAGCTTTCACGAGCCAGCGTTGGCCGTTTGGTGAGCAGATTTTCGATCCACTCATCGTGTATGTGTTCGGTCCACCGGGCCGCGAACAGGTCGGTCAACGCGAGGTTCAGCAGAAAGTCCCGTAACGGGGCGGGATACAGAACACAGGCATCAAACAGAACCACGAAACGCATCAGTAGCCCAGATCGTCCTCCTGGGCTTGTTGCGCCAGTTCGGCGAGCAGTTCGTGGCTTCGCTCAAGCCGGCTGTTCTTGTAGTCCACCACATCCTGGAATCGAATGCGGCGATGCGAGCCCGCTTTAGTGAAGGCGAGTTCGCCGTTTTCCAGCAGTTTGATCAGGTGCGGGCGGGACACATTCAGCATGTCGGCCGCCTGCTGCGTGGTCAGCTCGGCATGCGTGGGCACGATCGTGATCGCATGCCCCTGCGCCATGTCCGCAAGCAGATCACGCAGCAAAGCCAGCGCTTGCCGGGGGAGCACCAGATCCTGCCCGTCCAGGTTCACCCGAGCGCGATCGGAAGCGGGCCGGTCGCGAAGCAGTCGCGTCAAGGCCTGGGCGCTTTCGCGGGCAAGAGTGGCGGATTCTTCGTCGGGTAGGGCGCCGGTCGTGGATTGCGCGGACATGCACGTCTCCTGTTTATGCCGACATTGGCATTACAGTCTATTCGCAATAAACGAAACGGGCAACGTTGCGGGCGTGTGGTTCTGACTTGAGCGAATTATCAGGCGTTCGCGGTGGCCGCAATCACAGTCAAGGAACGCACCCCCTGCGCCCCGCGTACGAGCACGCCTTCGATATCGGCCGTGGCCGACGGGCCGGTGTGGAAGACGGTGTAACGGGCACCGGCGAAATCGTCGCGTTGGTAGGCGCGGTGCAGGTTGGTGACGATCTCGGCCGGATCGAGCAGCACGACGAGGTGCTGGGCGAGATAGGCGACGGCGTTGACGGTGAGTTCTTTTTCCGTGAAAGCGACGCTGCCGGTTTCGGCGACGCCGAAGGTCGCACGCAGCACGGCGATGTCGACATCGTGAAGCGTTGTCGGATCGTCGTTTTCGTTGATGCCGCGATTGCCGGCGACTTCCGACGCGTTCGAAGCGATAACCGCGTCTGCGAACGGCTTGCCGAGCTTGTCGGCGAGCGCTTCCTGCAGGGCATCGTCCAAATTCTGGCCGTCGGTGGGCGCCTGCCAGGTGCCGCCCATGGTGGTCAGTCGTTCCGCAAATAAAGCGGTGAGAGCCCCCCGGTCTTGCGGGTAGCCGTCGTCGTAGCTGGGCACGGCCGGGGCGGGTGCATTCATGGCCGGCTTGCCGGCGCGAATGGCGCCGAGGATATCGTCGCGCGCGCTCATCGGCTGTCGCTCCCGGTCGTCGTCTTTGTCTGGCCGCTCAGCCGGTTGCGCTTGTACCAGTCGTGGAAAGTGCCTTTTTCGGGCGGCGTGGGCATCTCGCGGCCTTCGCCCCAGGCGTTCATGCGGTTGTAGAGCGCCCAGCGGGGCAGGTGCTTGAGCGCGGAGTTCGTGGTCTTGATCGCGGCGCGATAGCCCTTGGGGCTGGCCAGCACCTTGCCGGCGGCGCTCAGTGCGGTCTTTTTGGTCCAGGGCAGGTGGCCGTCCTCGGCGAGCACCTGGCGCCAGCCGAAGATCTGCTCGTGGATGTTGATCTTGACCGGGCAGACATTGGTGCAGCTGCCGTTGAGGGTGGACGCGAACGGCAGGTTGGAATAGCGGTGTGCGTCGAAGCTCGGGTTCAGAATCAGGCCCAGCGGGCCGGCATAGGTCGCGCCGTAGCTCAGCCCGCCCGATCGGCGATAGACGGGGCAGGTGTTCATGCACGCCCCGCAGCGAATGCACTTGAGCGACGACCAGAACTTGTCCATGCCCAGCCGTTTGGAGCGGCCGTTGTCGACCAGCACGATATGCATCTCGCCGCCTTGCTTCGGGGCGCGAAAATGCGAGGTGTACTGGGTGATGGGCGAGCCGAGTGCGGAGCGCGACAGCAGGCGGATGAACACGCCCATGTCCTCGACCTTCGGCACCAGCTTCTCGATCCCGATGCTGGCGACGTGCAGGTTGGGCACGTTGGCCGACAGGTCGGCGTTGCCTTCGTTGGTGCAGACGACGAAGCCGCCGGTTTCGGCCACGGCGAAGTTCGCGCCCGTCATGCCCGCATCGGCGTCGAGGATTAGCGGGCGGGTCGCGTCGCGCTGGGCGCCGGCCAGGTAGTGGGCGTCGTCGTTGTCGGGATCGGAGCCGAGTTTTTCCGCGAACAACCGCGCCACGTCGGAGCGCATCTTGTGCACCGGCGGGACCACGATATGGCTCGGGTCCTCGCCGTCGAGCTGCTGGATGCGCTCGCCCAGATCGGTCTCGATGATCTCGATGCCGACGCTGTCCATGTAATGCCGGAAACCGCATTCCTCCATGAGCATGGACTTGGACTTGATCACGCTTTTTACGCCGTGATTGCCGAAGATGTCGTGGACGATGCGGTTGTGCTCGGCGCCGTCGCGCGCCCAGTGCACGTGTATGCCGTTGGCCTTGGCGTTGGCCTCGAACTCTTCGAGATAGCTGTCGAGATTGGTGAGCGTGTGCGTCTTGATCTGGCTCGCCAGCTCGCGCAGCTCTTCCCATTCCTCGATGGTATGCGCCTGCTTGTCGCGCTTGCTGCGCATGGCCCAGACGCGGGTGTCGTGGGACTTCGCGTGTTCCGGCGCGTTCAGGAACTGTTTCGCCGACCGCGCATGATCCACGCGCTTGCCGTCGGGCGCTTTTGCCGGGCGCGGCTGGGGCTCGCGGGTGGCGGTCTTGCTCTGAATGGTCGCGGCGGGATCGGGCTGATTCGTGCTCATTGGGTCGCCCCGTTGAGAATCTCGGCGATGTGCTTGAAGCGGATCGGCGCGCCAATGCGTGCGCCGCAACCGGACTGGTGCATCAGGCAGGACGAGTCGGCGGAGACGATGTATTCGGCGCCGTTGCGGCCGTGATCGGCGATCTTGTCGCGGCCCATCTGGGCCGAGACTTCCGGCTCGGTCACGGAGAAGGTGCCGCCGAAACCGCAGCATTCGTCTGGCCGGTCGATGGTCACCAGTTCGATGCCGGCGACTTTTTCCAGCAACGCCCGCGGCTTGGAGAAGTATGCGCCGTGCAGCTCGCTCGGCTTGCCGTGGCCGAGGTTGCGCAGCGTATTGCAGGAATCGTGATAGCCCACGCGGTGCGGAAAGTTCGCCCAGGGAAATGCGTCGACCTTGAGCACATCATGCAGGAACTCGACGAGTTCGAGCGTGTTTTCGCGAACGTGCTTCACTTCCGGCGTCTGCTCGACCGCTGTCAGATTGTCGCGTACCTGATGCACACAGCTGCCGGATGGCGCCACGATCACGTCATATTTGGCGAAGTTCTCCACGAACAGTGCTTCGGTGGCCCGGGCTTCCGCGTGGCAGCCCGAGTTGACCATCGGCTGGCCGCAGCAGGTCTGGTCGAAGGGGTAGTCGACATCGCAGTCGAAACGCTCCAGCAACTCCAGCGTCGCGATGCCGACGTTGGGATAGAAGGCGTCGATGAAGCAGGGGACGAACAGTCCGATTCGCATGGGGTCTCCGGCAGTCGGCAGCGATGCGCTATCGACAACGTTGGCATGCCGTCGCGCGGATCGCGCTGGCCGCGACGGCAGGAATCATCGCAGTACGCACATGATAGCGAATCAGACGTACCGCATGGTGGCGGCGCCGAACACGGGTTGCGGTGGCCGTAACACGCTATTTCGGGCCGAGAATCTCCTCGCGCAGGGCGCCCTGGGGCATGCCCTGCTTGATCGCGATCTTGCCGGCGTCGTTGCGATAGACCAGCCCCGGCGTGCCCTGGATGCCCAGCGACGACATGAGGATGTTGTTGCTTGCGACCTTCCGGCGCAGCGCGGCGGGGATGTCGTCCATCGGCTCGATGCCGCCGCGGCGATAGTTGGCCTCGTGCCTGGCGAGCGCCGCGCTCGGGTCGTCCGCGCCGAGAATGGCCGCGGACTTGGCCGTGCTGGTCGGCTTGAGGATACCCACGGGGATATGGCGCAGCTGGACCTTGCCGGCTTCAACCCACGGCCGCGCCGCCTGGTGGAATTTGTGGCAGTAGGGGCAGTTCGGGTCGGTGAAGACATAGATCGTGCGCGGCGCGTCATCCGCGCCGTCGGCGACCCAGTTCGATTGCTCCAGTTTCGGCCAGGCGCTTTGCAGGTCCGGCTTCTCGATCGCCTCGTCGAGTATCGGCTTGGTGACGTTGTTGCCTTCGGCATCGAGCATGGTGCCCACGATCACGTGCTTGCCGTCCGGCGTGAGATAGAGCGCCAGAGGCCGGTTGCCGGCGCGCGCGGCAAAGCCGGTGAGTCCGCCCGGCCCCTTGAACTGCTTGACGATGGTAACGCCTTTTTCCTCGATGCTGCGGATCGGCGCGGGCCAGGGCTGGGACAGCGCGGACAGACTGACGAGCAGCAGGGCAGACAGCGCGAGGCCGTGAACAGCAAACCGGGCAAGGCGCGGCATGAAAGGCTCCTGAATCGAAACGGGTGGCCCGACGGGCCGGTCGGCCAGTCTAGCGGATCGTCCGCGGCGTAGTCCCGGGCTGTTCGTGGCGCTGTTATGTTGCAGTGCCGCAATATCGGGGCAACAATGAGCGCAATCGACGTGGCCGTGCCGTGACATCGACCTGCGGCCACGCATGCAACGCCCAACATCATGCGTCTTGGACTGCCGGCGGATGGCCGGTTCGGGCGCTTTGTCGGGGCGGGCCGGGGTGAAGCCGGCACGCGAGGCCGCGGGGCCTGTTCGACTATGGAATCGGAACCATGAAACGACTACACGAGATGCGGACCGACGGCGGCAGCCTGCTGGCGGGCCTGTTCGACCGCCAGTTCACGACGGTGATTACCACCCAGATGGTGCCGACCATCTATACGCTGGGCCAGCTGCTGTCGGGCATCGCGACGGTTTACGTCATCTTCTGGGCGTTCCAGCAATCGCTGATCAGCGGTGCGGTGTGGCTGTGCCTGCTCGGGCCGGCCATGTTCCTGGCGCTGATCGTGACGATCCGCGTGCTGCTGGAGTTCGTGCTCACGGTATTTCGTATCGCCTTTTTCCTGGAGGCGCTGGGCGGACAGATCGAAACCATCGCCGGCCAGGCAGAAGAGATTCACGAGGATCTGCCGCGTATACGCTTCTGGCGAAGGCCGCGCGCGAAGTAGCGTGTCGACGCCGCGCGGGCGGCGCCGACAACGCCACTGCCCGGTTCAGACGCCGCCGTCGACGTCCAGGAACGCACCGGTCGTAAACTGGGCTTCGCTGAGATAGAGAATCGCCTCGGCGATGTCCTCGGGCTGGCCCACGCGGCCGAGCGGGATCACCGACTTGGCCTGCTCCGGTTTGTCCGGCAGGCCGCCGCTGGCGTGGATTTCGGTATCCACCACGCCCGGGCGTACCGCGCTCACGCGGATCTGCTCGGGCGCGACTTCCTTGGCCAGGCCTTCGGTAAAGGTGTCGATCGCACCCTTGGAGGCACCGTAGTCGATATACGTGTTGGCGCCGCCGCTACCGGCCGCATGGCTGGCCGCTGACGAGACGTTGACGATCACGCCGCCCGGGCCGCCGTAGGAGGTGCCCATGCGGCGAATGGCTTCGCGCGCGCACAGGAACGGGCCGACCACGTTCACGCTCATCATTCGGGCGACGCGTTCGGCCGCCATGTCGGCGACCTTGGCGGGCTGATCCACGATCCCGGCGTTGTTCACCAGCGCGGTGATGCGCCCGAGTTTGTCGTCCACCGTGGCGAACAGGCGCACGACATCCTGTTCGTCGGCCACATCGGCCTGGATGGCGAGCGCCTTGCCGCCGTCCTTCTCGATGGCGGCCACCACGGCGTCCGCGGCCTCGCGATTGCTGTGATAGTTCACCGCCACGGCATAGCCGTGTTTGGCGGCCATCAGGCAGGTGGCTGCACCGATGCCCCGGCTGCCGCCGGTGACGAGCATGATCTTGTCCATAGCGAAAACGCAGTCTGAAGATTTGTCGCCAGCCTAGACAAAGACGCGCCGTGCGCGCTAGCCGCGGATGAACATCAGCGCCGTCATCGCCAGCCCGATCACCACGATCCCCGCGCGGTGCCAGTGCGGCGCGATGCGATAGCCGAAGGACGCGCCGATCCAGCCGCCCAGCATCGCGCCGGTTGCCATGAGTGCGGCGATCGGCCAGTCGATGAGCCCAAACAGGGCGTATACGGTCACCGAGATCGTGGTCAGCGTGGCCGACATTACGGCTTTCATTGCTACCGACGTCAGCAGCCGGCTCTGGCCGAGCAGCCCGAGTAGCGCGATGACGATGATGCCCACGCCGCCGTTGAAATATCCGCCGTAGGTACAGGCCAGATAGAGCGCGATCGCCGCGACGGGCGTGCTCGCCTCGCGCGCTGCCAGTGCGCTCTTGATCCACGGTGCGGCAGCAAAGATTGCGGTGGCGACCAGCATCAGCCAGGGCACGATGGCCGAGAATGCGCGATCCCCGGTGGCGAGCAGCAGCGCGGCGCCGCTGACACCGCCGGCCGCCGCAATGGCGACCATCGCGATCAGCGACAGCGAGGCCGGCGGTTCGACGTCCTTGCGAAACCGAAACAGCGTCGTGGCATAGCCGGGCAGCACGGCGGTCGCGCTGGTGGCGTTTGCCACCGTTGGCGGCAGGCCGTGGAACAGCAGCGCGGGTAGCGTGATGAAGCTGCCGCCGCCGGCCAGCGCGTTGATCGCGCCGGCCGCCAGCGCGGCGGCAAACAGCAGGGCCAGTTCCAGCAAGCGTCATTCCCCGGGCGAGAAAGGCGGCACTCTAGCGCAATCGCATCCGTGCCTGTGCTCGAATGGATTCAACGGCCCGGCGCGGGTACGCGCCCGCGCCGATGCTTGTAGCCGTGCTGCGATGGTTCATGCGCGCTCGTCGCCCTTGGTCATGCGCGCGATCATGGGTTGTTTCCAGGCATAGGTATGCACGAACGCCATGATGATATGGCCGGCGATGAGCGCGAACAGGGTCCAGCCGACGAAGCCGTGCCAGTCGTTGCCCAGGTTCGACATCCACTCGATCTTGGTCGACTGGCCCGCGAAGAAGTCGATGCCCAGCGCCGAGAAGGGGCGCGTGCTGCCGTAGGCGCGAATCAGCGCGATCACCGGCACCGCGATCAGCAGCGCATACATCGCCACGTGGCCCAGTGCCGCCACGCGATCCAGGCCGCCGCTGTGCGCCGGGCGGCGCGACAGATTGAGCAGCCCCCAGAACCCGCGCAGGATCGTCAGGCCGAGCAACAGCACCCCGTTGGCGAAGTGGTAGCCGAAGAAGAAGTCGGTGATCGGCGTGTCGTCGAGAAAATAATGCAGTGCTGCAGAAATCACCTGCCAGAGCAGTAGCAGGACCATCGCCCAGTGGAAGAAACGACTGACCAGACCGTAGCCGTACGCGTGATCCATGACGCGGGTATCCATGTGTTCGATCCTCGTGCTTGCGAGTAGAGTTTCCCAGCCTAGCGGAACTTGTATGACAACGTCCTGATTTCAGGCATCTTTGATGCCGGAGGCGGCAGCCTCCGTGGCATGCCGGACTTGAATCGGTCGCGGCCCACAGGCAGATATTGGGCTTTCGCGAACCTTTGGATTGTCATGCCCAGCCTGTTCGACGGTGCCAGTGCCCGAATCGAAGCCGCACTGGCACACACGCAGATTTCCGACGACATTGCCCAGCAGCTGGCCCAGCCGGATACCGCGCTCAAGGTGTCCGTGCCGCTGCGCCATGACGACGGCGCGATGAAGCTCTACCCCGGCTATCGGGTGCGCTACGACAACACTCTTGGCCCGTCCAAGGGCGGCATCCGCTTTCATCCGGACGTGAACGCCGACGAGGTCTCGACGCTAGCGTTCTGGATGACCATGAAATGCGCCGTGCTCGGTCTGCCTTTCGGCGGCGGCAAGGGCGGTATCTGCATCGACCCCAAGCAGCTTTCGCCGGCCGAGATGGAGCGCCTGTCGCGCGCCTATATCGACAAGGTCGCCGATTTCATCGGCCCCGATACCGATATCCCCGCACCGGACGTGAACACCAACCCGCGCGTGATGGGCTGGATGATGGACCAGTACCGCATCATCAACCGCGCCGAGGAACGCGCCGTGATTACCGGCAAGCCGGTGGAAATGGGCGGCTCGGTGGGCCGCACCACGGCCACGGGCGACGGCGCTTTTCACACCCTGCAGACCATGATGCAGCGCTGGGACCGTAAGGCCCAGGGGACGACCGTGGCCGTCCAGGGCTTCGGCAATGCCGGGCAGCAGTTCGCGCGGCTTTGTGCCGATGCCGGCTATACCGTCGTCGCCGTGAGCGATTCCAGCGGCGGCATTCACGACGCGAACGGTCTGGACGTGGACGCCGTGGCCGAAGCCAAGGCGGCCGAGGGCTCGGTATCCAGCGCCGCGGGCGAGACGCTGTCCAACGCAGAACTAATTGCACTCGATGTCGACGTGCTCGCGCCGGCCGCGCTGGAAAACGTGATCACGGCCGAAAACGCCGGCGAAGTGAGAGCCGGCGTGCTCGTCGAGATCGCCAACGGTCCCGTCGCCAGCGAGGCGGACGCAACCTTGATCGACAACGGCGTGCAGGTCTTGCCCGACATCCTCGCCAATGCTGGTGGTGTCACCGTGAGCTATTTCGAGTGGGTCCAGAATCGCCAGGCGTGGTACTGGGATGCCGAAACCGTCGCCGAGCGGCTCGAGTCGCGCATGGTCGATGCCACGCAGCGCGTTGCCGACCGCGCGGATCGGCTCGATATCGACTACCGCACCGCGGCCTATGTGCTCGCGTTAGAAAAGCTCGAAAACGCGGCGCGTGCGCGCGGTACCAGCGCGTTCTTCCGCGAGGGCGCCTGACCCGCGAGACCGCGAACGGCGTCGGGCGCCATGCCCGGCGCGCGGCCGTTTTCGCCGTATTTGCGCGATCGCAGTGCAGCATCGCACGTTTGCGGTGCAGCATGAGCCGGCCGGCGATATTTTAATTTCGTCGTCGGCGCGCCGCTGCAAGCCACTGAGATACGAGATGAAACCATGTTTCGGCAGGGCGTTTCCGACGGCGGCCCGGCCGGCGATCCCTTTGTACGCCTGGGTTGGCGCTTGACGAATTCGTCGTACCGGTGGATTACTCACCCAGTCGTTGAAATCGAATTTCGCAATTCGGTTCTGCGGCCTGAAAACACGACGAACATAACCAATGAGCGCACCCGAACCGTCCACCACAGAGACGGCGGTGACGCACGAGGGGATATACATGACGGATCTACGCTGGACGAAAGTCCTGGCGCTCACGATAGTGGGCGCGCTGGTGGTCGGCTGTTCCGATAGCGGGGGCAGTGACGATAATGTGGATACTGGCGATCAGGCGACCCGCGTGCAGGACACGCGCGAATTCGCGGTTCAAGAGGAAACGTTGGCGTTCGAGGCGATCGACGGTGTCGAGACCGATCGCTGGACCGGGGTCATGGACAACGGCGCGGGTTATCGCGTCGAAGTGCCGGCCGAAGGGAACTGGAACGGCATGCTGGTCATGTATGCCCACGGCTACCGCGGTGAAGGTTCTGAGTTGACAGTGAGCAGCCCGGCTCTGCGTAGCTACTACATTAGCCGGGGCTACGCCTGGGCCGCCTCGAGCTACAGCACCAACTACTACGACGTGCGTACCGGCGTCGAAGACACCAACGCGCTGGCCAATGCGTTCGTGGATATCGCCGCCCAGAACGGCCGCACGCTGATGGCGCCGTCCAAGATCTATATCACCGGCGATTCCATGGGTGGCCATGTGACCGCGGCCGCGATCGAAGCCGAAACGCAGGCCACGGCCGCGAACAAGGTCACCTATGCTGGTGCCGTGCCGCGCTGTGGCGTGGTGGGCGGCACCTACGAGTTTGACTACCTGTTGAACTTCACCTTCGCCGCTCAGCATGTCGCAGACATGGGGCCGACGAGCTACCCGGCGACAGACTTCGACCAGGCCGCCATCGACGACGTGCTGTGGACCACCACGCCGAGTTTCGCGGCGCAGGGAGTGCCGACAGAGGCCGGCCTGCAGCTCGAAAACATCGTTCGCACGCTCAGCGGTGGCGATCGTCCGACCTTCGAACAGGGCTTTCGCGGCGGCTACTACAACGTGGTCATGGGCACCGGCGGTCGTGACGGCACCGTCAACGGCATCCTGCTGCGCAACCTGAGTGGCAACGAGGGCGTGAATTACAACCTCGACGGCGACCCGGACAACAGCACGCCTGAGGAAACGGCATTCAACGAGTCCATGTTCCGCGTCATGGCCGATCCGGCCGCCAATCCGCTGCGCAACGACGGCGTGCGCTGGATCCCGCAGGTCAACGGCGAGTTCAGCGTGCCGGTGGTGAGTCTGCATAACCTGGGCGATCTGTACGTGCCGTTCGTGCACGAGCAGATCTATCGCGAGCGTGCCGAGGCCAACGGCAGTGACGCCTGGCTGGTGCAGCGGGCCATCCGTTCCTCGCCGCACTGCAGTTTCGAAGCCGCCGAACTCATCAGTGCCTTCGACGCCATGATTGCCTGGGAGCAGAATGGCACCAAGCCGGAAGGCGACGACGTAACCACGGCCAGCGTGGTGGCGGACGAGAACTACGGCTGCCAGTTCACCACCGCGACGCGCACGGGGGTGCCGGCCTGCCCGGCGACGGTGCAGTAAGCGCCGCGTATTGTTGAACCGGTGTACGGGCCGGGGCTGACGCCCCGGCCTTTTTTTGTTTTGCCGGAGTTGGTGGGCGTTCGCGGCCCCGCGCTGTGTGCGCTCCATAGCGCGACGCCTCGGCAAGGTGTCGGTGCCGCGCGGCCCGGCGGGCCGCTAATCGGCAGGCGTACGCGCCACCGCGTCGTGCGCGTTCCGCGGGTCAGTGCGATTTCCGGCTGCTCATCAGGCTCGCCACGGTCGTCACTATCAGAACGCCGATGATGATCGACAGCGACAGCCAGATCGGGATTTCGGGCACCAGATGCACTTCCTGGCCGCCGTTGATGAAGGGCAGCTCGTTGGTGTGCAGCGCGTGG
>MDSW01005217.1_pt1 | contig 15129 bp, 15 predicted proteins | sample 811171 | NCBI WGS metagenome assembly MDSW01 (sample SAMN05326641, study PRJNA326480) | marine metagenome | isolation source: seawater | place: Atlantic Ocean: North West | collected 2012 | reverse complement strand
ATGGTCTAACAAAAAAATATTTCTTTAATGATGATATTAATTGTTTTATTTCTTTATCATTAGAAAATTTTATTCCAATATCTAGGTCGTGGTCCCATGGGATCAATTTTTTATCTCTTATAGCTCCTAAAAGTGTTCCGCCTTCTAACCAATATTCAACGTTGCTTTTATTTATTTCATTGGTTACTTTTTTAAGTAAATCTATTGCGTTTAATTCATTTTCTGAATTTAATTCGATCGGTTGTATTGGATAGTACTCTGCTAGGAGAGAGTCTTTATTGTCGATTGTAAACTCCTCCCAATTGGAGGGTACAGAGACTTGTATTTTTTTACAAAGCACTTTTTCAATTGTTAGTGGATTTAAACACGTAGAAGAATAAGCAATATTTCTTTTTCCTAGACTAGCTTCCCATCCATCACTCGTTTTATTAAGAACATGTATCCATGCAAATGCACCTTCTTTTTCAAAAATGGAGCTCTTTTTTCTAATTTTATATCGACGTGCCCCGCGTACTTTTTTAGGTTTTACAGTAATAAACTGTATTAAGCATCTTAGTGAAAATAGAATTAGATTTATTGCTTTATGTTCAAAAATAAAAACATGGAGATTGGGGGAATATTTGTTGACATCACCTTCAGATAATCCTATTAGAGATTCGTTTGCTAAAACATATGGGATATTAGATTTATTGAGGTTATCAATAATTTGATATATAGACTTATCTCTCATAAAAATTTATTTTAACATACTATTAATATTTGAAAGGTCATCTTGAAAATCAATTTCCATACATAAAAAGTCACTTATATCCGTTGGGATGATTTTCAGACCATCTTTGATGGAAAGCTCAATTGCTTTTTCAAAATAGTCTTGATTATTACATTCAATTAATTTTTTTCTAAATAGCGTTAAATCTGATGAAATTATTTTATTAATTCCTACAGCTTCTCCTAGTGCAGGTGAAACAGATTTGGAGACATCCTTCAGCGTACCATCTTGATTTATGTTATATTTTATTTCTTCTTCGCCTACAGAATTTGTATTAACGGCCATACAAGACTGAGGACATTCTATAATACTTTCTAGTAATTTTTTTTCAAAAACAACATCTCCATTAAGCCATAGTATATCTTCATTTTCAATTTTTTTTAATGCTTTTAATAATGATTTGGATGTATTAGTGGTATCATAAAAATTATTATAAACATATAACAGGTTGGGAAAAGCTTCCATTATAATATCCTTTTTATAACCAACAACAACTATAATATTATCTTCACCTATATAATCTGACAAGTACATTACCTGTCGATTTAAAATAGTTTCATCATTTTTCAATTTAGTTAATGGCTTAGGGTTAGAATTTCCTAATCTAGATCCTATTCCTGCCGCTAGTATTATAGCTTTCATTTTGCTTCCTCTAAAATTAATTTTGCTAACTGATAATCTTGCATTGTTGTAATTTTAAAATTATTTTCGGAGCCTAATACAGTATTACATTTTATTCCCATTTCATATACCAGTCTGATATCATCAGTTACATTAGTTGAATTATTTTCATGTGCATTTAATATAGTTTGGTAATCAAACCCTTGGGGAGTTTGCTCTATATACATATCGTCTCGAAGAGGCATCTTAATAATCAATTTATTTTTTGTTTCTACTAGAGTATCTTTAGATGGTAGAACAACAGATATCGCCATCGAATTATTTAATCCTTCAAGACATCGCGCTATTGTTTTTGTATCTATTAGTGCTCTTGCTGAATCATGTATTAACACTTTTTTTGTATTATTTGGACAAGCTAGAAGCCCATTGTAGGAGGATTCTTGACGTTGACGCCCTCCTTCTACTATTTTATGTTGAGGGTATATAGCTTCAACATCAGATAAATATTCCTTTGGAACTACTATTATAACATGATCTATTTGACTGCAATTAGAAAAAGTAGAAACCGAATAATCTAAAATAATACGTCCATTTAATTTATGAAATTGTTTGGGAATTTTATTATTAAATCTTGTTGAGCTTCCCGATGCTAGTATTACTGCACAATTCAATTTAAGCTCCCAATTTGCATTCTTTCTCCGGTTAAATGATAGTGCTCTATCATTTTTGCAATCCTTAAGGAAGATTTACCATCACATTTATAACAGGATTGTTCCGCCCAGTAGGCCCTTTGTTTTTTAAATTTATTAACTTCTGAAAGAGCTTTTTCAATAGTTTCTTGTATCTTTTCTGGAACAGTAACTTCTCCCATTATCCAATCTTCATCTAGGTATGCAATTTTAAAGGGTCTTTTATTTAGATCAGCTTTTTTCTCTTCAATTTTGATTAATTCGTTTTTTAAATAGATATTTTTTTTTCTGCGATCTTTTTCAGGAAAGCAACCAGGATAGTTAGTTAGTTTTAATTGAATTACTGGTTTATTTAGGATGCATGCTTCAGCTAAAACGGATGATACATCACTAATAATTATATCACATATTTGGAGGTATGGATTTATTCCATCTTCCTTTGAAGGAATAGTTGCATTAAGTTTTTTTGCATAACGATAGTCTTGAGTATGAGGAACAGCAATTAGGTTCTTTATATTATTTAGGCACTCAATATTCCATATACCAGAATTTTTATTATACTTACCTCCCCAAGAAGGAGCAAATAGAACTATAGGTTCATTTTGATTTAATTTGAGTTCTTTGATTATTTTTAATTTATCAAATTTCTTATTAATTAGATTATCTAGTTTAGGATATCCGCCAAGCAATCCATTTTTAAAATTGGGATTTATTGCATGCATTTTTCTTTTAAAAACTGGTCCTGGGTAGAAAAGTAAGGCCGATTCATGAAAAAAATTATATTTATAAGTATAATACTTAATAGCACCTAATCCATGCTCAATATAAATGTGTTTTCCATTCCAGCCACTTTTTCTTAATCTGTAAAGAGGTTGATCATATGCAATTATTATAGTTTTAGATAGTGATTTGATTAGTTTGTAATTTAGAAAGCTTATCTTTTTAACCTTATATATATTTGTTTTCCAGCCCCTTAATAGTGCCATTTTATATAGTGGATATAGGCTGCTAAAACCCTTTTGAGTAGACCAAACAAAATCTATATGAATACTACTTGTCACTATCAAATTGGTTTTGATAAAGTTTTTTATAAGAGCCATTAATTTTCAACAAATCTTCATGGGTTCCACTTTCAATAATTTCGCCATCATTAAGAACAGCTATATTGTCTGCATTTATAATTGTTGATAAGCGATGAGCGATAACTATTACTGTTCTATTTTGCACTAGATTATCGATAGCTTTTTGAACCTTTCTTTCTGAATCTGAATCAAGAGCAGATGTTGCTTCGTCTAAAATTAATATTTGTGGATTTTTTAATAGAGCCCTAGCGATAGAAATTCTTTGCCTTTGTCCTCCTGATAAACGGGATCCTTTTTCACCAATTATTGTATCAAATCCGTTTGGTAATTTTGTAATAAACTCAAGGGCATTTGCATTTTCTGCGGCACTTTCAATTTCATTGAACGATGCATTAGGCAGCCCATAACTGATATTATTAGCGATGGTATCATTAAATAAAAATGTATCTTGAGATACTATACCCATTAAGTTTCTTAAGTGCTTTAGATCTATATTTTTAATATTTATTTCATCAATTGTTATACTCCCATCAGTCGTATCATAAAATCTAGGAATTAAATCTGCAAATGTTGATTTTCCAGAACCGCTTACTCCAACCAGGGCCAATACCTTCCCCTTAGGAATTGTGATATTAATATTATTTAATGATGGCTTTTCGGTGTTTTCATATTGAAAAGAAACACTATTGAACTTGATATTATTATTGAAACTTTCAAATAAGTTTGGTGATTTAGAGTTGGTAATATTTGGAGCTATATCTATAACATCAAAAACACGTTCGGCAGATGCTAAACCAGTTTGTATAATAGCATTTACATTTCCCAGTTTTCTTGCTGGTTGTAGCATCGCAAATAGATAGATTATATAGCGGATAAAACTATCTGGGTCCATAGAACGTGCCTCAATAACTTCATAGCCACCAACCCATAGTAACATTGCACCTAAAAATACACCAATCATATCATTAACTGGCGTAATTAAGTGTCTTAATTTTGCTTGACGAAATGTAAGATTAAAATAGTGAACACTCTCTTTAATAAACTTATTAACTTCTTTCTTTTCCATTCCAAAAGATTTAACTATTCTTATTCCTGAAAGAGTTTCATGTAATATATTTGTAATGCCCGCAATTTGTATGCTACTTCTTTTTGCTTTTCTTCGAATGCTTTGCCCTAATTTTGTAATAATAAATGCTGATATGGGTACCATTATAAAAACATATAGAGTCAGTTTAACATTAATGATAAACAGGAGAATTAAGAAAACAATAATGTTAATTGGTTCATTAATTAATTTTTGAATAGTTTGAGTAAATGCGGTTCTCATTGCTGCAATATCTCTAATAACTATACTTGATATATTGCCAATTTTATTTTTGTTGAAGAATGATAATGGAAGATTATGAAGATGCGTGAAAGTTTGTGTCCTAATATCCATAATCATATTATACTGGACATATGATAGTAATAAATTATTTATATAGAAAAAAATATTTTTAAGAAAGTAACATAAAATTAATATTATACACAGGTTTTGGAGTTGGTCTAATTGAGTTCCATTTCCAATAAGCTGGTAGGTTAGTTGCTCAAGTTTATCGTTGAAGGTGTTAGCAGCAAGCTCCAATTTTGTTATTTTTGGAGCATGCATAATAGTAGATATAAGAGTGCTGACCATCCATATTGAAATTGCATTAAAAATAACAAAGAAAAACGAGGAAAGAAAAGAAAAGACTACTATCAGCCGGTATGGCTTAATGTAGCTAAGAACTCTTAAATATAAATTCACAAAGGGTATGGCCCGTCACCATCTCTAATAATTTTAGGTGGTGAAATAGAAAAATCAATAATTGTTGAACCTTTAGAAATTCGATGCTCTGCATCTTCAAAAATATCTACATTGGGGAAATCTATTTCTACTTGAGTGACATCATTAAGTGGTTCATTACCATGTCTATTTATACTTGTTGTAATAATAGGTTTCCCTAAAAGTTTAACGAGTTTAATTGGGAAAAAGTGGTCAGGTATTCTAATTCCCGTATTGGGAGAACCACTCTGAACTAATGGAGATAGATCGCTTTTTTTAGTTGGTAAAAGAACAGTATAGCCTCCTGGTAATAGTTTATTAATATCTTCTTCGGCTTCTTTTTCTAATAGTGCAAATTCTTTAATTTGTTGAATTGATTCTAGCACTATGCTTAAGGGTTGAACGCGGCCTTTAAGTCTATTAAGCTTCCTTATAGCATCAGAATTAGTGGCATCAACACCAAAACCATACAGTGTATCAGTTGGGTAAACAATTATATCTCCATTTTTTAAGGCGTCGTGTGCTAAATCTATATATTGATCAGTTGCAGGATAAATCATAATTATTAAAAGTTAGAAAGTCCTTTATATATTTTTTTTGGCCATTTACGATGGAACCAAAAATATTGGCTTGGGTATTCTCTTATTTTTTGTTCAAGAAGCATAGTATACTTTTGATTAATTATTTTTACAGCTTCATCTATATTATTAGGTAAATCTTTAAAATCAAGTAGTTTGAAAGAAAGATCATAGCTAAAATCTGGTAATAATATACAAAAACCTAGTAAAATAGGGGAATTCGTTTTTACATGAAAAACTCCAACCCCTTTTGGCACAGACACTTGTTTCCCAAAGAATGTTGCAGATGATCCTTTCTTACCTGCATTCTGATCGCTAATTAAACCTAAATAAGCTCCATCAATCATAGACTTAATCATCATTTTACTGCCAGCATTAACAGGAATAATTTTAGTCATTTTAGATTCTCGGAGTTCATTAAAAAAAGTATTTGCCCCATTACTATGCTGAATTTGCGCTACTCCAACACAATGTATGTCATGTAGGCCCAATGATGATCCTAAATATTCCCAATTACCTAAGTGCGCTGAAAGTAGGATTCCACCATTATTTTCTTTAAATAGTTTGATTGAATCAGAAGGAATTTTAACAAGATTAGTATTTTTTTCTCTTTTATATTTGTTTAATCTTAAAAAATCAATTAATACCATTCCAAAATGCTGATAAGTTGAGTATAGAAGCTTTTTCCTCTCCTTTTTATTTAATTCTGGGAATGCAATGCTAATATTTTTTACAGCGATTGCTTTTCTAATTGGAACAAAATAATAAAAAAATGAACCTAGCTTTCTACCCAATAGGAGTGCATATTTTCTAGGTATAAATTCAAATATCCAACTAGTAAGTTTTAGTAATGAATACATAATTATTTATTATAACAAGATATACTAATTTAGATAGTTTATTATTAATTAAATAAATCAATTAATAAGAAAATTTATCTAAATACCTTGCTTGTTAGTATTTCTATTTAGCATGTAAATTTTAGTATGATTTTTAATTTAAAATATATTCTTTTTTTCCTCATCTCATCTATATTTGGTGTTGAAAATTTAGTTTATGATGTTTCTATTAGTGGAACAATTGATATGGGGCTCCCCCATTATATAGAGCGAGTTGTAAAGCAGGCTGAAACAGATAATGCCTCGGTCATTATTTTTGAAATAGATACATTTGGTGGAAGAGTGGATGCTGCTACCCAAATTAAAGATATAATATTAGATAGTAAGGTTCAGACGGTTGCTTTTATTAATAAACGGGCAATTTCTGCAGGAGCATTAATATCGTTAAGTTGTGATTCAATTTATATGACCTCAGGTGCATCAATTGGTGCTGCTACCGCAGTTAGTCTGGATGGTAAAAAAGCTTCTGAAAAAGTTATATCTTATATGAGAGAGGAGATGGCTACAACTGCAGAGGCTAATAATAAATCACGTCAAATTGCATCGGGCATGGTTGATGAAGAATTATATATAGAATCTTTTATATCAATAAATGGAGATACTCTCACCATATCAGATGTAGAAGGTTTTAAAGAAGGTAAACTGATCACTCTTTCTACTAATTTAGCATTAAAGCTTGGCATTGCAGATGGAGAATTTAATAGTAAAGAGGAGTTATTAAGAGCCTTAGGCCTAGTAGACTATAAAAAGGTTGAGTTTAATGAATCTTGGTCTGAAAAATTAGTTCGTTTTCTTACCAATCCAGTTGTTGCTCCATTATTTATGAGCCTGGGTATGCTAGGTCTGTTTATGGAAATTAGAACTCCAGGATTAGGCTTTCCTGGATTGATTGGTTTGCTATGTTTATCTTTATTTTTTGGTTCTCATTTTTTAGTGGGCTTGGCAGATATTACAGAATTAATATTTTTAATTTTAGGATTGTTATTAATTGTTTTAGAAATAGCTGTAGTTCCAGGTTTTGGTATTGTAGGAATTCCTGGCCTTATACTCGTATTATATTCAATATTTAAAATGTTAATGGGTGACAACCCTTCTTCTGCTGATTTTTATAATGCGTATTTAGGTCTATCTATAGGGATAATTCTATCGACAATATTTTCAATAATCTTATATAAAATGCTACCTAAAACCCAATTTTATAAAAATAACATTCCATTTTCTACACAACGATCTAAAGATGGCTATTCTATAGCAAAGGATTATAAAAATTTGATAGGCCAAGAGGGACTAGCAGCTACAGATTTACGCCCTTCAGGAAAAATTGAAATTGAGGGTAAAATTTACCAAGCTATTAGTTCGGATGATTATATAAATCATAAGCAAAATATAGTTATTTTAGGTGTTAATGGAAATCAATTAGTAGTTAAAAAGGTTTAGTTAAAGTTTAAAACATTAAAAGGAGCTTAGAATGGAAGGAATTTTTATAACAATACCAATATTTTTAATTTTATTAATATTAATATTATATTTTGTACCGATAGGTTTATGGATACAGTCAGGTGTATCAATTGGTTGGGGAAAAATTGGTATGATTAAATTAGTTATCATGAGAATCCGTAAGATTCCTCCAAGATTAGTTACTGATGGTATTATTAATTTGCATCGTGCAGGATTAGATTTTGTAACTCCTGAAGATTTAGAAACCCATTTTTTAGCAGGTGGAGATCTATCAAATATTGTTGATGCGTTAATTGCTGCAGATAAAGCAAACATAACTTTAGGTTTTAAAACTGCTACAGCCATTGACCTTGCGGGAAGAGATGTAAAAGAAGCTGTACAAACTTCAGTATATCCCAAGGTTATTGATTGTCCTAGTGATGGTAAAGTCTCTGCAGTAGCTAAAGATGGTATTGAATTAAAGGCAAAGGCGAGAGTAACAGTGAGAACAAATATAGATCAATTGGTTGGGGGTGCGACTGATGATACGATTATTGCTAGAGTAGGTCAAGGCATTGTTAGCGCAATTGGTTCATCAGAAAATTATAAAATTGTTCTTGAAAACCCCGATGAAATTTCTCGAGCTGTTTTAACAAAAGGTTTAGATTCTGGAACAGCATATTCTATACTATCTATTGATATTGCAGATGTAGACGTTGGTAAAAATGTTGGGGCGCACTTAGAAGCAGATCAAGCTGAAGCAGATAAAAAAGTAGCTCAAGCTAAAGCCGAAAGCAGAAGGGCCATGGCGGTTGCGGCTGAACAGGAAATGAAAGCCCGCGTCGGAGAGATGAGAGCCAAAGTAATTGAAGCCGAAGCAGAAGTACCAAAGGCGATGGCGCATGCTTTTAAAGAAGGAAACCTAGGAATAATGGATTATTATCGTATGCAAAATATTCAATCAGATACCGATATGCGTCTATCCATTTCAGATGCTGATGATCAAAAAGATCCAAATAATAATTCGGATAATCAATGATCTATAGCTTCGCAGAAATAAATCCTAGCATAGTATTTTTTATTTTATGGGGTCTTCTATCTTGGATAACAAAAAATAGAGAAAAAAATGCTAAGTTAGATAATTCCAAAACTATTGCTAGTGACGCTGTATTAGATAATGATTTTGATCAAGAAAACTATTTTGAGTATTCTCAAGATATTTTTGAAAATGCCGAAGAATATGTCAAAGAAGAAGATCTAGTTAGTAAAAGTATAGAGCTCACTGATGACGAAATTTTGTTTGAAAAGGATAAGCCTCCTGTTGAGAGTGCTCCCATTATTGATGAAATTTATGATTCTAGAGAAAATAATTCTAATTGGCTAAAAAATGATTTATCCAATAAAACTAAAATTAAAAAATATCTTATTTTTAGTGAAATATTAAAAAAGCCTAGATCTTTAAATCCATACTGAAAATATATACGACTAATATAGTCGTATATATTCCTTGTTCTTATTATAAAGAACCGTTTAAATTTTGAATATAAATTTGAAATGATTTGATGTTTAAACTTACACGAAAATTAGAGTATGCTCTTATTGCGCTTAGCCATATTAATAAAAATAGCAATACATATAGCTCTGCAAAAGAAATTTCCATGCAGTATATGATACCTAGAGAATTATTAGCTAAGACATTGCAGCAGATGAGAAAATTAGAATACATAGATGCTATAAAGGGACCAAGAGGTGGCTACGTATTAAATAAAAAATTATCATCAATTAGTTTAACGAAATTTATAGAAGATTTAGAGGGCCCGATAGGGTTGGTTGATTGTAGTATCAATGATGATTGTTTACAGATAGATCAGTGCAGCATTAAGGTGCCTATTAATAAAATTAATAATAATATTCGTTCAATTTTAAGCAATGTTAGTTTGAGTGAAATTACAAATTAAGAATTTTTAATATATATTTATTATGGCTAATGAGCAGATAAAAAAAACAATAGAAGAAGAGTATAAGTACGGATTTGAAACTAAGATTGAGCAGGATACTTTCTTGCCTGGTTTAAATCATGATATAGTGCGTAAAATTTCTAATATTAAGGAAGAACCTGAATGGTTGCTCAAGTGGAGACTACATGCTTTTGATCAATGGTTGAAAATGTCAGAGCCTGAATGGGCTAATGTAAAAATGGAGTCTATTGATTATCAGTCTATAAGTTACTATTCTTCACCGCGAAAGAAAACTGCAGAAAGTTTAGATGATGTTGATCCTGAAATATTAGAAACATATACCAAGCTAGGAATTCCTTTAAACGAACAAAAAATGTTAGAAGGTGTTGCTGTGGATGCGGTGTTTGATAGTGTTTCAGTTGCGACTACATTTAAAGATTCCTTAAAAAAAGCAGGAGTTATATTTTGTTCTTTTTCTGAGGCTGTTAAAGAGCATCCGGATCTAATAAAAAAATATTTAGGTTCGGTAGTACCTGTAACAGATAATTTTTATGCTGCTTTGAATTCAGCTGTTTTTAGTGATGGTTCATTTGTTTATATCCCAAAAGGGGTAAAATGTCCAATGGAACTATCCACCTATTTTAGAATAAATGCTGCTAATACAGGACAGTTTGAAAGGACATTGATTGTGGCTGATGAATCTAGCCATGTTAGCTATCTTGAAGGGTGTACAGCTCCTATGCGAGATGAAAATCAACTTCATGCTGCTGTTGTTGAACTCGTTGCATTAGAAGATGCTGAAATAAAATACTCTACTGTTCAGAATTGGTATCCTGGGGATAAGAACGGGAAGGGAGGCATTTATAATTTTGTAACTAAAAGAGGTGCATGTAGAGGTCGTAGATCTAAAATTTCATGGACACAGGTTGAAACAGGTTCATCAATTACCTGGAAATATCCCTCTTGTATTTTGCAGGGAGATGATTCAATAGGTGAGTTTTATTCAGTAGCCTTAACAAATAATTATCAGCAGGCAGATACTGGAACAAAAATGATACACTTAGGCAAGAATACTAAGAGTACTATTATATCAAAAGGCATATCAGCAGGAAAAGGGCAGCAAACGTATCGAGGTGAAGTGAAAATAATGAAATCTGCTGCTAATGCCAGAAACTTTTCACAGTGCGACTCTATCTTAATTGGAGATAAATGTGGGGCCCATACGTTCCCTTATATAGACGTTAGAAATCCGACTGCTCAAATGGAGCATGAAGCGACAACTTCTAATATTGGAGAGGATCAGCTTTTTTATTGTAATCAGCGTGGGATATCAACTGAAGATGCGGTTTCATTAATTGTAAATGGCTTTTGCAAAGAAGTATTTAAAGAGCTGCCTATGGAATTTGCGGTAGAAGCGCAGAAGCTTATGGAGGTCAGTTTAGAAGGTTCAGTGGGTTAATAAACAATAATTATTTAAATAAATATAACTATGATTAAAATAGATAATCTTCATGTGTCAATAGATGACAAGAAAATATTAAAGGGTATTAACTTAAATGTTAATCCTGGTGAGCTTCATGTTATTATGGGAAGAAATGGTACTGGAAAGAGCACACTTGCTAATGTATTAGCTGGAAGAGATTTATATGATATTACAGATGGCTCAATTATTTTTCAAGATCAAGATTTAATAGAATTATCACCTGAAGATCGAGCTTGTTTAGGTATATTTTTATCTTTTCAATATCCAATATCAATACCAGGTGTAAATAATATGTACTTTTTAAAGGCCGCTTTAAATTCTATTAGAAAGTATAAGGGGCAAGATGAAATTGATGCTGTTGATTTTTTAGCTATGATTAGAGAAAAATTAAAATTAGTTGCCTTAGATGAAAGCTTTATTCATCGGCCTGTTAATGATGGTTTTTCTGGTGGTGAGAAAAAACGAAATGAAATACTGCAAATGATAACTTTAGAGCCGACCCTGTCTATTTTAGATGAGACCGATTCAGGTTTAGATATTGACGCGTTAAAGATAGTGGCAGAAGGGGTCAATAATTATAGATCTCCAGATAGGTCTTTTATATTAATTACTCATTATCAGCGTATTTTAAATTATTTAGAGCCAGATTTTGTTCATGTACTTATGAACGGGCAAATTGTTAAATCAGGAACTCTTGAGCTAGCAAAAGAATTAGAGAGCAAGGGGTATTCTTGGTTGGAGCAAGAAGTATCTCAATCTGTATAAATTATTGAAATAATATTATGAGCATTTCTAATTATTCTGGTGAATTTGAAAAAATATTAAATAGAGACTATTTTTCTAAAGATTTACATCCATACCGTAAAGATGCATTTTCTCAATTAACAAAAGAAGGGTTTCCAAATAAAAAATGGGAAGAATGGAGATTTACTAATCTATCCAAGATAGTCAAAGGTGGCTATAGAATATCTGAATCAAATGATGCCCCTAAACAAGATGATTTTTTAGATACATATAACTTAGATGAAATAGATACAATAGTCATTTATAATGGCCACTATATTAAGGATTTATCCTCTGCGCCTGAAGGCATCAAGCTCTTAAATGGAGAAGAGTACCTAAGCCAAAATAATAACAAGTTTGAATGTATAAATAATTCACCATTTGATTTACTTAATACTGCATTTGTTGATAGTGGTATTAATATTGTTGTTGAAAAGAATAAAAATATTAAAAATCCAATTCGAATTTTATTTATTGCAAATGGTGAAGATTCCATAATGGTGAATCCTCGGCTTCATTTAGACATTGATAATTCTAGTAATTTGACTTTTATAGAGCACCATGTAGGTGACGCAAAATCTTTTTTTCAAAATCAATCAATATTTATTACAGCTAAAGATAATGCATCTGTAGAACATATTCGTATTCAGTCTAATTCAGAAAATACTCAGAATATTTTTAATTTGAATATTAATCAAAGTAAGGACAGCAACTATAATTTTTATCAATATATTGATGGAGGAGAGCTTACAAGAACTAATTTATCGGTTAATTTAAATGGTCAAAATGCAAAGTGTAATATCAACAGTTTATCTATTTCTAATAATAAACAGCATGTAGATAATAATATTGTTGTCAATCATAATAACCCTAATACATTTAGCTCTCAATTTGTTAAATCAATTTTATTTGATAGTTCTTCTGGTGTTTTTAATGGAAGGACTGTAGTTAAAGAAGATGCGCAAAAAATAATAGCTCATCAAACAAATAAAAATTTATTATTATCTAATACAGCAAAAATGAATTCTAATCCACAATTAGAAATATATGCCGATGATGTAAAATGCTCGCATGGTTCTACAACGGGTGAAATAGATGATGATTCCTTGTTTTATATTCAATCTAGAGGGATTCCTAAGTCAGAAGCTGTTAAGCTTATAGTTAATGGTTTTGCTAATGAAGCAATTAAAGATATTCCTAATCAGGAAGTATTTTTATTTTTACAAAATAGAATTTTAGAACTTCTTAAAAATATGGTTAAATAAGTGGATTTATTTAGAGATTTATATCAGCAGCTTATTATTGATCATAATCAAAATCCTCGAAATTTCAGGGTTATAGAAAAGCCTAGTCATAGCGCAGAAGGACAGAATCCTCTGTGCGGAGATCAATTATCTATTTTCATTATTGAATTAGATGGAAAGATTGAAGATATTTCATTTATTGGGGATGGCTGTGCAATTTCTAAGGCATCAGCATCTATTATGACCAGTACCCTGAAAGGTTTGTCCGTTGAAGAAGGGCAAAGTTTGTTTGAAAAGTTTCATACTTTAGTAACAACTGGTAATAGTTCAGAGGGTCTTGGGAAGCTAGAAGTTTTAGGAGGTGTTCATAAATATCCATCCAGAGTAAAATGTGCTTCTCTAGCATGGCATACTTTTAACGGAGCAGTAAATAAAATAGAAGATACTATAAGGACAGAGTAAGATGAATCCATCCAATGAACTAATAACAGTCTCTCGTGATTGTGATGCTATTTTAATTCCGTCAGGAGATCCAATAAAATTAATTGAGGGAACTGTAGTAAGAATTACTCAAGCTTTAGGTGGGGACTATACACTTTTTGTAAATGGTAATTTAGCTAAAATCTCAGGCAAGGATGCAGATGCCATTGGCTTAAAACAGGAAAAATTCGAAGAGGTTGAAAGTGATTATAAGCCAGGTGATCCAATTAAAGAAGATTTAATATGGGATCAATTAAAAACTGTATATGATCCCGAAATTCCTGTTAATATTGTAGAGCTTGGACTAATCTATGATTTAGCGATGGAAACGAAAGATGAAGGTGTTTTTGTGCATGTTAAGATGACCTTGACCGCCCCTGGTTGCGGAATGGGACCTGTTATTGCTCAAGATGCTGAGAATAAAATACATTCTGTCCCTGGAGTTAGAGATGTAATGGTTGAAATTGTGTGGGAGCCTCTTTGGGATAGAAACATGATGACCGATGAAGCAAAACTGCAACTAGGAATGATGTGATTTTGTCCAATGTAAAAAAAACCAATTTATTTGATATTGATAAAATTAGGAATGATTTTCCGATTTTTAAAAATAATCCTGATCTAGTATTTTTGGATAATGCCTCTACAACTCAAAAGCCTCAAGCTGTGATAGATACCATTTCATCTTTCTACGAAAATTATAATGCCAATACACATAGAGGTATATATCAGATTGCTGAGTTAGCAACCTCTAAATATGAAGATTCTCGTAAAAATGTTGCAGACTTTATAGGTGCAAAAGATAGTCGATCCATTGTATTTACTAAAGGCACAACAGAAAGTATTAATTTAGTAGCGAACAGTTGGGGAAATGAAAATTTAAGTTCAGGAGATGAAGTTTTAATTACTGAGATGGAGCACCATAGTAATATTGTTCCTTGGCAGTTGATATGTGAACAAAAAGGTGCAAAGTTAAGGTATATACCAATAAATGAAGATGGTACATTGGATATATCAAATCTTGAAGATTACATTACTAAAAAAACAAAAATAGTTTGTTTAATTCATCAGTCAAATGTTTTTGGTACAATTAACCCAGTAGAAAAGATAGTTCAATTTGCTCATGATATTGGAGCATTGGTTCTGGTTGATGGTGCTCAAAGCGCAGCTCATAGCGAGGTTGATGTAGATAGACTTGGATGTGATTTTTTTACATTTTCAGGTCATAAAATGCTAGGACCTACTGGAGTTGGAGTTTTATTTGCAAAACCTGATATATTAGATAAGATGCCACCTTTTTTAGGT
>MDSW01140844.1_pt1 | contig 15130 bp, 12 predicted proteins | sample 811171 | NCBI WGS metagenome assembly MDSW01 (sample SAMN05326641, study PRJNA326480) | marine metagenome | isolation source: seawater | place: Atlantic Ocean: North West | collected 2012 | reverse complement strand
TTTTGTCCTTAAAACCCCACCTTTCTCCTATAAAAGCTGCAGTGATACCACTTAAACGAAATAATGAAGATTTAGTAAAAAAAGCAAGAAATTTAAAAAATACTCTCCAAAACCAGGGTCTGGGCAGGGTTTTGCTTGAAAACTCTGGAAATATAGGCAAAAGCTATAGGCGTCACGATGAAATAGGAACCCCTATCTGTATAACCATAGATTTTGAATCATTAGAAGATGGAACTGCCACCATCAGGGACAGGGATACTATGAAGCAAAAAAGATTGGATATAGAATCTATTCCAGAATATTTCAAGGAAACTATAGACAGTTAAAAACTAGCTTGAAAGAAGAAAAAATAGTCATATTAGACAGAGATGGGGTCATTAACATTGATCTAATGACTTACGTTACTCGCCCAGAGGAATTTGAAGCCATTGAGGGAAGCTTAGAAGCTATAGCTAAACTTACAACTAATGGGTATAAAGTAGCCATTGCAACCAACCAGGCCTGTATTGAAAAGGAAATAATTTCTGAAGCAGAACTAAGAAATATTCATGATCATATGATTGATCTTCTTTTAGAGTTCGGAGGGAAGATAAACTATATAGCGTTCTGCCCCCACAGACCTGAGTCTAAATGTAAGTGCAGAAAACCTGAAGTTGGTCTCTTGCAAGAAATTGAACAAGTGCTTGGAATTCCTTTAAAAGGTAAGTACTTCGTTGGTGATAAGGAATCAGATATAGCGGCTGGTAGAAAGTTTGGCTGCATTCCTTTGTTAATAAAAAAAGGTGGCTACGGGGAAAAAGTTTTTGGAACTAAGAGCAGCCCTCCTAGTGAGCAATGTTTTGATAATCTAAACGGCGCAGTAAATTACATCCTAAAACAAAAAGTCTAAATGACTTACTTAAGATCATTTATTTTTTATATTGGGTATCTTGGATCTGGTTTATTAGCAAGTTTTTTGGCTTGCATGCTAGGTCCGTTTTTGCCACTGAAAACCCGATTAAAGTATTTTTCTTTGTGGCCCAGATTTGTCAATTGGTTCCTATATGTTACTTGTAATATCAAACTGATATTTGAAGGAGAGGAAAATATACCAATCCAACCTTGCGTGATAGTTTCTAACCATCAAGGTCAATGGGAAACTTTCTCCATGCAATACCTTTTTCATCCCTTGTGCACTCTCTTAAAAAGAGAACTTCTGTATATTCCTCTTTGGGGGTGGGCCATGAGCTTACTTCATCCTATAGCAATAAACAGGAGCAAACCCAAGCAGGCAATTCTTCAAACTCTAAATGAAGGCTCTAAAAGACTTCAAGAAGGTCTGTTTGTTTTGCTATTTCCAGAAGGAACTAGAGTCGAAGCAGGGAAGGTAGGCAATTATGCTAGAAGTAGTTTTGAGCTGGCTAAACGAAATAAGGTTAAGGTATTGCCTATTTGTCACAACTCAGGGGATTGCTGGCCTGCCCATAAATTTATAAAACGACCTGGAACTATAAAGTTGTTTATTGGTGAACCAATTGAAGTATTAGATTCTAGAAAATCAGCTGAAGAGGTTAGAGCCTGGACAGAAAAGAATTTAAATCTTTCTGGCTAAACATCAAGATTAACTACTAGCTTTGCGTTTTCGTCAATAAAGTCTCTTCTTGGCTCTACTTCGTCTCCCATTAAGGCATGAAAGAGATCATCCGCTACTTGGGCGTCCTCTATGCTAACCTGGCCCAGGATTCTCATATCTGGGTTCATGGTAGTGTCCCAGAGCTGATCAGCATTCATTTCGCCAAGCCCCTTATACCTGGACTTTGTAAATGATCGTTCAGAAATTAACAGAACTTCTTCAAGAGCGTTTGCAAAGTTATCTACCGGTATCTTTTTCGAATTAATTTCAAAGTAACTGTCTTTGCTGAAGATTTCTGACATGTCAGCTCCGTGTGTTGCTATATCTTTATAGGCCTTCGATCTAAAGAATGCCTTGTTTAGCGCCCAGGAAGAAGATGTTCCATGTTTTGTTAAATTAACGCTTGGTTCCACCGTACCGTTCTCTTCATTTTTTAGTGCTTCCACTGACCAGGCAAAACCCTGTTGTGCATTTTTATTTAAATACTTCTCTATGGACTTGCACCATACTTTTACATCTTTCTCTTTCTCAAGTCCTTTTAACATTTCCACATGCTTTATGCTTTCAAGTAACTCTATAGGATAGTTATGTGTAAGGCCATTAACTAACGATTGAACTTTTTCGTGTTGCGTAATAAATTTTCCGAGCGCCTCTCCACTAATAGATTCTCCTTTTTTGTTTAAAACTAGCTGTGCATCATCTAATATCTCCGCAACTAAAAGCTCTCTAAGTTCAGCGTCATCTTTAACATAGGTTTCTTGCTTTCCTTTCTTTAATTTATATAGAGGCGGTTGAGCAATATAGATGTAACCTTTTTCGATAAGTTCTGGCATTTGTCTGTAAAACAACGTTAATAAAAGTGTTCGTATGTGAGATCCATCAACATCCGCATCAGTCATAATTATAATTCTATGATACCTGAGCTTTTCTTCCTGCCAGTCTTCTCCTTTTATACCGCACCCTAAGGCGGTGATTAGGATAATTATTTCTTCAGAAGAAAGGACTTTGTCTAAGCGAGCCTTCTCTACATTAAGAATTTTACCTTTCATAGGAAGTATGGCTTGGAAATGCCTGTCTCTTCCCTGTTTAGCCGATCCCCCTGCCGACTCTCCCTCAACTAAATATATTTCACTTTTAGCAGGATCTTTTTCCTGACAGTCAGAAAGCTTTCCTGGAAGTCCTCCGCCTTCGAAGGCACCCTTTCTTCGAGTAAGCTCTCTTGCCTTCCTTGCTGCCTCTCTAGCTCGTGCAGCTTCAATTATTTTAGTTGCTATTAACTTAGCTTCTGCTGGATTTTCCAGCAAGAATTCTGAAAGAGCTTTATAGACTTCCTGTTCAACAACTGGCCTTACTTCTGAAGAAACCAACTTGTCTTTCGTTTGAGAAGAGAATTTTGGATCGGGAACTTTAACTGAAACTATTGCTACCAAGCCTTCCCTGGCATCGTCTCCTGAAGTGGAGACTTTTTCTTTATTGTTCATCCCCTCCCTTTCCATATAATTATTTAAAGTTCTTGTTAGCGCGGTTCTAAATCCTACCAAGTGGGTTCCGCCATCCCTTTGTTTAATATTGTTTGTATAGCACTGAATATTTTCTTGATAACCATCATTCCATTGCAGTGAGACTTCAATAGTAATGCCATCTTTAGATTCTTGTACAAAATGAAATATGGAATTAACTATAGTTCTTTTTTTATTTAAAAAGGCAACGAATTCAGCCAGCCCTCCTTTATGTATAAATTCTTTTTTCTTCGAAGTTCTTTCGTCTTCAAGATTTATTTTTAATCCGGAATTTAAAAAAGATAATTCTCGGAGCCTTGCCTCCAATGTGTCATAGTCAAAAAGAATATTGGAAAATGTAGTGACAGAGGGGACGAACATGACCTCTGTCCCTGTCTTATCCGTATTACCTATGACCTTAAGCTTGCTAGTAGGTTTACCATCTGAATAAGTTTGTTCATGGATTTTTCCTCCTCTATAAATTGTGAGTTTTAACTCTTCTGATAGTGCGTTCACAACAGAAACACCTACTCCATGAAGTCCACCAGAAACCTTATATGAGTTATCGTCAAATTTTCCTCCAGCATGAAGCTTGGTCATAATGACCTCTGCAGCCGACACCCCCTCTTCATGTTTGTCTGTAGGAATCCCTCTTCCGTTGTCGGTAACAACAACACTATCATCGGATAAAATTTTTACTGTTATTTCGTCGCAATGGCCCGCCAAAGCTTCGTCTATTGAGTTATCGACTACCTCATACACCATGTGATGAAGTCCCGTACCATCATCTGTGTCTCCGATATACATCCCCGGCCTTTTCTTTACGGCCTCAAGGCCCTTTAATACAGTTATGCTTGAAGAGTCATAAGAGTCACTAGACTTCTTTTTTGCAGACTCTTTAGATTGCTTTGGCTTTGCCTTTTTTGCTACTTTTTTTGGCTCTTTTTTGGGGATTTTGGGGATTTTAGTTTTTGCTGCTTTTTTCTTTGCTGGCATCTATGTATTTTAATATAAATTTATAAATTAATCTTTTTAAAATTACTAAAATTAGACACTAATTTTTCCAGTTCTTCGCCCTGAATTCCTGTCAAAACAACCTGGTTAGGTACTTTAGAAATTTCTGAAAGGGCAAACTCTAGGTTTTCTAAGTCTAACTCAGATCCAAGATCATCTATTAATAAAACGGTGTCGCTCTCAACAAATGAATTAACTAGTTCATGATTTATTAAAAATATTAATAAAATCAATATCTTAAGCTGACCTCTAGACAAAACAGAAGATGCATTTTTTCTTCCTATGGAGTAAGCACAGTCCATTCTGTGTGGGCCTTTGCTTGTATAGCCAATAGCTAAATCTTTATCTATACTCTCCTCCATGGCGTTAAGCAGTGACTTTGAACGCTCCCATCCTTTTACAAACTTAACATCTGCCTCTTTTAAAAAATCAATTTTTTGATTAAGAGAGGACGCTTTTAAGCTCTTGGTTAGAACCTGTCTATATACATTAAAGAATTCATATTGCTCTTTACTTAAGCTAACACCAATTTTGGCTAACTGCTCTGTCCAGACTAAAATTTCTGATTTATCTAACTTTTGTTTAAGGCACCTGTTTCTTTGCTTGAGGGCCTTGTTGTAAGCAGTATATTTTTTATACGAAGATGGTTTCACGTGAAACATTAAATTATTTAAGTGATCTCTTCTTAGGTCTGGTTCACCTTCTATCATCCTTAGATTTTTAGCTAAGACAGTCTGAAGAAACAGGATTGAGTTACTCTTTGCGCTTTTGTTGTTCAATTTTCTGGAAAAGCTCAATCTACCATTAATCTTATTAGAGCATGCCATAAAAGCCTCTTTGTTCATGTGCGAGCCCTTTAAAGAAATTTGAAAGGACTCGGCCTTGTAGTTTATGCAGTCCTTGCTTTTAGTGGTTCGGAAAGACTTACTATTAACAAGTATCTGTATAGACTCTAAAATTGAGGTTTTACCAGAACCATTTAGTCCTTGTATAAAGTTTTTATCTTCAGAAAGGATTAAGTCTTTTTTCTTAAAAAGTCTAAAATTTTCAAGATAGACTCTATTAATGGGCATTAAAGCCTCATTGGCATGATGACATAAACCTCTTTCTCAGAATCTGGCTCTTTTATTACGCAACTTGAATCTTCTCCGTAAAACTCGAACTTAACCATTTCCTCTTCAAGAGAGCCCAGTACATCAATTAAGTAGCCAATATTAAAACCCACTTCTAGGTCTGTTCCCTGATAATCTACTTCTAATACCTCTTCCGCAGATTCTTGCTCGGGGTTATTTGCTGTCAACTTTAAGGACCCTTTCGAAAGCTCAAACCTTACACCTCTGTATTTCTCATTAGAAAGCACAGATGCTCTAGATAGGGCCGACTGTAAGGTCTCCTTTCCCACCATCAAAGGAAGAGGGTCTCCAGAGGGAAAGACCTTTTCATAGTCCGGGTATTTTCCATCTATGAGCTTGGAAGAAAAGTTTAAACTTTCAGTTTTAACGCCAATATATGTAGGTCCAACAAGCAATTCAATAGGTGTATCTTCAGGAGGAAGTAGCTTGGCAAGTTCTAATACAGCCTTTCTTGGAAGTATATTTCTCATCTCAAGGCCCTTTCCTTGCGCTTTTGAAGAGGAAACAGCTAGTCTGTGTCCATCTGTTGCAACTCCCTTAATCTCCCCTTCTGCAAGCTCTAAAAGCAAACCATTTAAATAATACCTAACATCTTGAGAGGCCATAGAGAAGGAAGTTTTTGTAAGAATTCTTTTTAAGACTCCCGACAGGATCTCTGTGCTTTTTTGTTCTTCGTTAACTTCAAGTTCCGGAAAGTCATCAGCAGAAATTGTTGCAAAATCACCATGGAAGTTTTTGGAACTAACGGTCAGCTTTCCATCTTTAAGTAAAAAATCAACATTTTCTGCATCTGGGAGTGATCTGCAAAGTTCAGACATTTTTCTAGCAGAAACTGTGGTTTCACCCTCTTCTTCAATAGATAATAAATCTGAATAGTTCTTTATCTGGATCTCAAGGTCTGTAGCAGTCACCTCAAGTTTGCCCGAAGACGCCTTAAGCCTAAGGTTTGCCAGTATAGGAATAGTCTGCCTACGCTCTGCTACTGCAGCTGCATTTTGCAAAGAATCAACTATTTGGGATTTTTCAGCGGTAAATTTCATAGTTGCAATTATATAGTTAAAACCCTAAGAAGTTTTGTATAATCCTCCTCAATATCTAAATTAAAATCTCTTAGTTCTCTTATTTTTTTACAAGCGTGTATAACAGTCGTATGGTCTCTACCTCCAAATGATTCACCAATTTCCGGTAAACTGTAGTTAGTTAGTTCTTTAGCTAAAAACATGGCCATTTGTCTGGGTCTGGCCACAGACCTGCTTCTTCTTTTAGACAACAAATCACTAAGTTTTATGTTGTAGTATTCTGCAGTTGTTTTTTGGATATTTTCGACACTTACCTGTCTTGCCTGTATAGCTAATAAATCTTTAAGAGAATCTTTGATTAAATCTATTGTTATAGGCCTGCCCGTAAAATTGGAGTTTGCCACTACCCTTTTTAAAGCACCTTCCAGCTCTCTAACATTTGACCTAACTTTTTGGGCAATAAAGAAGGCGGCCTCTTCGTCTAGTTGGTGATTCATAGACCTGGCTTTGCTTAAAAGAATCGCCACTCTTGTTTCTAGTTCGGGCGGCTCTATAACAACAGGCAGCCCCCAACCCAATCTAGACTTTAGCCTATCTTCCAGCCCATCAATTTCTTTGGGATATCTATCACATGTTAAGATCATTTGGCTTCCCCTTTCTAAAAGTGAATTAAAAGTATGGAAAAGCTCTTCTTGTGATTGTTCTTTTTTTGCAAAAAACTGTATATCGTCAATTAAAAGCGCATCTAATGATCTATAATATTGCTTAAATTCACTAATTGCTCCTAATTGCAGCGATTTGACCATATCGCTCACAAACCTCTCAGAATGAACATAAGCTATCTTCTTCGTTGAATCTTTTACAAGAATCTCATTTCCAACAGCGTGCATAAGGTGCGTTTTTCCTAAACCAACGCCTCCATAAATAAACAGTGGGTTATATGAATTTTTTAAACCATCGCCTATTTGCCTCGAAGCTGCCAAGGCTATATGGTTTGATTTTCCTTCCACAAAAGAATCGAAAGTAAATTCTGGAATTAAATTACTTTGTTTTGGGTTAACTAATTTTTCTGTAGGGATCTTATCTGGGTCCTTTTCAGTCTTCTCAACTCCCCCCTGATAGTTCTCATAAATTTCAAATTGCAAATTAAGATCTCTATTGCTTGTTATGGCTGATAGCCTTTCTTTTATGGTAGTACCATAATTGTCCTCAACCCAATCAGAAATAAACTTATTAGGCGCTAAAACACTGTAAGACAGGGGATTTGAGCCATTATTCTCCTCTAGCATTAATGGAGCAATCCAAGTAGAATACTCTTCGACTGTAAGGTCTTTCTCAAGAGTTTTTTTGCATTCTCCCCAAAAATGTAAATCCGACATAAGAACGGATTATATATAAATTAACACACTTATCCACAGTATAAACACAGAAATTTTCTGTGGATAACTTGTTGATATATTGTTTTAATGTTTTTACTTGTTAAATTTTGTTAAAAACTCTATTATGCGCATCCTTGTTGGCCTTTAGGGTAATTTATGAAAAGAACTTATCAACCAAGTAAAATTAAAAGAGCAAGAACACATGGCTTTAGAGCCAGAAATGCTACTTTGAGTGGCAGAAAGGTTCTAAACAGCAGAAGAAAGAAGGGAAGGGCCTCCCTGACAGTTTAATTGGCATGGGGTTAAAACACTCCATACCCTCCAAAGAAGGATTTTCTGAAATCTTCTCTTCCCCAGACAAAAAGCACTCTACAGATAACTTTTTGCTTTTATGTAAAGACAACCGTCTAGAGCACCCTAGACTGGGTGTAGCAATTAGAAAAAAAGACATAAAACTTGCCGTAAATAGAAACCGAATAAAAAGAAAAATAAAAGGAAGTTTTAGGTCAAAGGTTTTAGAATTACAAAAAAAAGATTATGTTGTTTTTGTTAAAAGGAAACTGCCAGACAAAGATAAAGAGATTAATAAAGATTTAGATTTTTTGTGGGACAAGTTTAAGAAGTAAAAGTATGAGGTTTTTAATTTTAAAGATTATTAGGGTATATCAAAAATATCTTAGCCCGCTGCTTGGGCCCAACTGTAGGTTCCACCCAACATGCTCGGAATATGCCTTTCAAGCCATAGAAACGTACGGTGTTTTTAAGGGCAGTTTTTTGGCCATTAAAAGGATCTTAAAATGTAACCCGTGGGGTGGTAGTGGAGCCGACCCACTTCCTAGGGAAAAATAAATGGACTTCATTAAAACAGCGCTGATAACGGCCATAGCAATTACACTGTATTATTTGCTTATCCAGTGGCCTAACGAGACCCAAGTCTATGAGGCTAATAGTGAGTTACCCATAGAAAATAAAGCTTTTACCGACAGTAAAGATTCACTTACTGATACACTTTCACCTATGGAAGATGTTGATGTGCCCTCTGTGCCTGCTGTGGTTAGAGGCGTGACTTATGAAGTAGGAAATAAAGATTTACTTTTGTATGTTGACGCTAAAAATGGTCAGATTGTTGGCTCAGAACTGCTATCTTTTAAGGAAGATTTGGGAGGAGAAAGTTCTTTAAGTTTGTTTGGTGAAGTAGGTGGAAATTTGTACTTAGGCAATAGCGGTTTTTACTCAACAAGCCAAGGTTACTTACAACCAAATTTTTCAGACCTAAGCTCAAAAAAGGGGGCTGATGGTTCTGTGTCATTTGTCTTAAGTGGCGCAAATAACAGTCTGTTTTTTGAAAGAAAGATGACCTTCCAGGAGCGGGGTTACTCTGTTGTCGTGGAAGACACGATTACCTCGGGTCTGGACTCTGAGGTGAGCCTAACACCATATGTTGTTATCGAAAGAAATAGCATTAATGAGTCTGGGGGTGGCTTCTTAAACCCAGAAAATTTTGCCTATCTTGGGCCTGTTTTTTCTACACAAGAAGACGTCTATGAAAAGTATGATTTTGGGGATATAAATGACGCCGCCTATAGAAAAACCTCTCAAGGTGGTTGGGTTGCATTAATACAGCATTATTTTTTAACAGCCTGGATACCGAACCAAAAGGAGTCATACAAATACCAGGGTCAGTGGAGTGAGAGCTCTAAGAGATATGTCCTGGGTTACACGTCACAAAATAAAGTTCTTAGCCCTGGGGGTGAGGTTAAAACTAACAACAAGCTATATGTTGGTCCCAAATATCCTGCAGAACTCTCACAAATAGAAGAAAACCTTGATTTAACTGTGGATTACGGGTTTTTGTTTTGGCTTGGTAAGCCTATGTACTGGGTTTTAGAAAAGGGGGAAGGTTTTTTTAACAATTGGGGGTTGGCTATTGTTTTCTTAACAGTGATGGTGAAGCTTTTAACTTGGCCGCTTTCTGCTAAAGCTTATACTAATATGGGAAAAATGAGGGTTTTAATGCCGCAACAGCTAGAAATCCAGGCCAGACATGCGGACGACAAGCAAAAGGCGGGCCAAGCCATGATGGATCTCTATAGAAAAGAGGGCGTAAATCCGCTTGGGGGCTGCCTGCCCTTACTTCTACAGATGCCCTTTTTCCTGGCCTTTTATTGGGTTTTGTTAGAAACGGTTCAGCTAAGGCACTCTGGTTTTCTTTGGCTTGATGATCTCTCCGCTATGGACCCTTATTTTATATTGCCTATTTTGAATGCACTTGGTATGTATTGGTCTCAAAAAATGACCCCCTCACCTCCAAGCGCAGATCCCGTGCAGGCCACCATGATGAAATTTATGCCGGTTATGTTTGGGGTGCTCTTTGCGTGGTTTCCTTCTGGTCTTGTGCTTTACTGGCTAACAAATATGTTTATTCAGATTATCCAGCAGTGGTGGTATTCAAGAACACCCATCTCAAGCAAATAAAACAGGTGACTGAATCTACCATTATTGCGCCCGCTTCTGCGCCAGGCAGGGGTGGTATTTCTATTATTCGCTTATCTGGACCGCGGTCTCTGGCCGTGGCAGAGTCGCTGTGCGGAAAATTGGAAGAGCCCTGGAAGTTTAAACACTGCAAAATTGTCAACCAAGGGGGCGATGTTCTTGATACTGGTTTGGTGGTTTTCTTTAAATCACCTCACTCGTACACCGGGGAGGATGTGGTGGAGGTTCATTGTCACGGAAATCCCAGGCTAGTTGACTTGATTGTGGCAGAGGGCGTTGCTTGTGGTGCTCGGGTTGCAGAACCCGGGGAGTTTACAAAAAGAGCCTACCTTAACAATAAAATAGATTTAGCCCAGGCAGAGGGTGTTGCAGACCTGATTGAGGCTCAGACAAAAGAGGCGGTCTTGGCGGCCCACAGCTCTATGTCCGGTAAGTTTTCTTCAGATATAAACGCCTGTATAGATTCATTGGTTGCCAGTAGGGTTTTTGTTGAGGCTTCACTTGATTTCCCTGAAGAGGAAACCGGGGATGAAGACTTAAACAGGGTGAGTCTGGAAATCAAAAAACAATTGAGGTTTATTGAAACCACTTTGTCTTCTGCCAAAAAGGGGGTTTTGGTGAGGGAGGGTTTTTGTGTGGTTATTGTAGGACCTCCAAATGCTGGAAAATCTACCCTTCTTAATGCGCTTTCCCAAAAAGACTTGGCGATAACGTCTGGAACGCCCGGAACCACAAGAGACTCTATCAGGGCTGAATTAAACCTTGGTGGTGTGGTGGTAGAGTTGGTGGACACTGCTGGGCTTAGAAAAAGCCCCGACAACGAAATAGAAGAAGAAGGCATGAAAAGGGCGCGCTCTGCGCTTGAGGAGGCCAGCCTTGTGTTGTGTGTTTTTGATGTAACTAAAAAAGAAGAAATGGAGCCCCTTAATAAAGACACCATCAAGGTCTTCAATAAGTGCGATCTTCTTGGTGAGGTACCAGAAACAGACGATGGGGAAGTGTTTGTTTCTGCAGAGACCGGCCTGGGTCTAGACAACTTGGTGGAGTTGATTTTGGTTAAGCTTGGATTGGGCGAGGAGACGGCCCTTCTTTCCAGAAGAAGGCATGTTGTTTGTTTGCAAGATTGTCTTGCCGATCTATCTAAGGCTGTTTCTTCTCTTGATGGGGGAGAGGGGCTGGAATTGGTTGCTGAAAGTCTTTTGTCGGCACAGGGTAGTCTCGGAAAAATAACCCGCCCCATGTCTTCCGATGACTTGTTGGGAGAAATTTTTTCTGAGTTTTGTATAGGTAAATAGCTGTTTATAAGCTGTGAGATGGTGTGCTTTGTTTGTGAATTTTATTTTTTGCTCACAATCAGTACAGGTCCACACACAGCCGTTCAAGAACAAACCCTTGTTGTTGGGTGTGCCTAAATGTCTTTTGTTTGCTGTGGTTGATTTGGTTTTGCACAGGATAGCGCAACACCAATAACAACAAGTTATAATATTATTAATATATTAATAAATAATAAATTTATTCTTTTAAATTGTGGATAAATATCAAATTATAGTGATTGGAGGAGGTCATGCAGGTGTAGAGGCTGCGGCTGCGGCTGCGAGAATGGGTGCACACATCTGCTTGATAACTCATAGCACAGACAAAATAGGGGAGATGTCTTGCAATCCCGCCATAGGAGGAATAGGAAAAAGCCATCTTGCGAAAGAGGTGGATGCCCTAGGTGGGTTAATGGCAAGGGCTGCAGATATGGCCGGCATACACTACAGGGTGCTGAACTCTACAAAAGGCCAAGCGGTGAGAGCCACGAGAGTCCAAACCGACAGAGATCTTTACAAACTAGCCATTCAGAAACTACTCAAAGAATGCGACAACCTGACCGTTCTGGAGTCATCAGTGGAGGATATAATTATTAATGGAGAAGAGGTGCGCTCTGTGCTGACCGACCAAGGCCAAACACTAATGGCTGAAAAATTAGTTTTAACAACTGGAACGTTTTTGGGTGGGGTCATGCACACAGGCCAAGAACAAAAACCTGGAGGCAGAGCAGGGGACCCACCAAGCATAAAGCTTGCAGAAAGATTAAGAAAACTTCCCTTGTCGGTAGGAAGGCTAAAGACAGGAACACCTCCAAGACTTAACAAGAAATCGATTGACTGGACTAAACTGTCCCCTCAACCAGGAGACTCACCAACCCCACTTTTGTCATACATCTCAGAGGAGAAAAATAGACCCAAACAAGTAGAGTGTTTTATGACTAGAACCAATAAAAAAACCCATGAGATTATCAGAGGGTCTTTAGACCGGTCTCCAATGTATTCCGGTGTTATTGAGGGCGTTGGACCAAGGTACTGTCCTTCAATAGAAGACAAGGTTGTAAGGTTTGCAGAGAGGGATTCGCACCAAATTTTTGCAGAACCCGAAGGTCTCAACTCCGACTTGATTTACCCAAACGGAATATCAACCAGCCTCCCTCGCGAGTCGCAAGAGAGCTTCGTCAGGTCCATAAGGGGATTTGAGGAAGCAGAGATAGTAAGGCCAGGGTATGCAATAGAATATGATTACTTTAATCCAACAGGACTTAAGCACAGCCTAGAAACTAGATGTATTAAGGGGCTGTATTTTGCGGGCCAAATAAACGGAACCACAGGATATGAAGAAGCGGCAGCGCAAGGACTGCTCGCAGGTATAAACGCGACACTGGCCCTAACAGAACAAGAGCCACTTGTGCTTGGTAGGCACGAGGCGTACATGGGTGTGTTGGTTGATGATCTGGTAAGCCTAGGAACAAAAGAGCCATACAGAATGTTTACCAGCAGAGCCGAGTACAGGCTGATAATGAGGGAAGACAACGCAGACATGAGGTTAACAGAGAGAGGGAAAAAACTAGGCCTGGTCCAAGACAACCTATGGAAGGTTTATGAAGACAAGAAGACCACAGCTGAAAAGGAGCTGATAAGGTTAGAAAAAGAAAAAATATCGCCCAACACAAAAGAAGCTGCCCTCCTTGAACAGAAAACAGGAGAAAGGCTGAGCTCGTCAAAAACACTAAAAGAGACCTTAAAACGACCCAAGGTCTTATATGACCACCTGCCAGGAAAGCTTGAGGGAATTAAAAGGAGCGCCATTGATGAGATCGAAGCCTCAGTGAAATATGCTGGGTACATTGAAAGGCAGAAAACCGATATCGAGAGACTGCAGAAAAACGAGAACACAAAAATACCCAATACAGTTGACTACGAAAATGTAATAGGCCTTTCAAACGAAGTAAAACAAAAGCTTTCAGCGGCGCGACCCCAAAGCCTAGCAAGGGCATCAAGACTTCCTGGGGTTACGCCAGCTGCAATTTCACTTTTAATGGTCCACCTGAAAAAAGAAAGAAAACGAAAAGCAAGTTGAAGGAAGAGGACAAAACGAAACAGTATGCTGAGCTAATTCTGTCTTGGAATAAAACCCACAACCTCGTATCACAAAGCCAGGCAAAAAATTTAGACCATCACATAGAGGACTCTCTTTCTGTGTTTGATGATGTTGGTCAGGCCGTGGTAGATCTTGGAAGTGGAGGGGGCCTTCCAGGAATCCCGATAGCAATAAAGGGACCAGAGAAACAGGTTGTTTTGGTAGAAAGCAGCTCAAAGAAAGCATCTTTTTTATTAAACGCGTCGAACAGACTCGGCCTAAAGAACGTAACGGTGATACATGCAAGAATCGAGGACGTAGACCCAACCACCCTGCCAAAAAATTACGAAATAATAGCAAGGGCCGTGGGCTCCGCAGAATACCTTATTGGGCTAACAAAGAAACACCTGGACCAGCCAGGAACAAAGCTTAGGCTGATGAAAACCGGGGACCAAATAAAAAGCGAAACACTGCCCCCAGGATATACCATTAAAAAAACACTCAAAATACCTTCAAAAGGAAAAGACAAGAGCCGCATGTTGGTTACAATAGAGAAAGATGGTTAATACATTAGTTATAGCAAACCAAAAAGGTGGCGTAGGGAAGACAACAACAGCCATCAACCTGGCCGCTTCATTGTCAGCAATGAAAAGAAGTGTGCTTTTGATTGATTTAGACCCCCAAGCAAACGCGACGACAGGCTCCGGCTTAAAAAAAACCAGCGGAGAAGAGGGTTCGGTCTCTGCCCTTATGGGGTCCGAGGGGCAGGCCATATTTGCCTCTGATGGAATGGGCTACGATATAATGCCTTCAGGACCATCTCTGGTTGCTGCAGAATCACACCTAAGAAATGGAGGTGATCAAGAAAGGGCATTAATGAACTTTTTGTCAGAAAACGAAAGGAGTTATGAATATATCTTGATAGACTGCCCACCCTCCCTAAACCTTTTGACCTTAAACGGACTAAGGGCAGCAAAAAACCTCATTGTTCCTATGCAGTGTGAATACTTTGCACTGGAGGGCCTGGCTGGACTATTAGAAACCGTGGAACAACTAAACCAAACCACAGGCCATAACTTGCAGCTTAGCGCTGTAGTAAGAACCATGTTTGATCCCAGAAACAAACTGGGCCGACAGGTAACCCAAGAACTTGAAAAACATTTTGGCGACCAGCTATACTCAACCGTCATACCAAGAAACATAAAACTAGCTGAGGCTCCAAGTTTCGGAAAATCAGCACTATCATACGAGCCCAATGCAAAGGGCTCTCTGGCCTACCTGTCTTTGGCGGGAGAATTGATTGGAAAAATGGAAGATCAGTACAGGGGAGCAGCAAATGAGTAAAGACAAATCAAGCCTCGGTACGGGACTAGACTCCTTGTTGGGTGATAGGCCTAAAACAGACTCTCAAGGAATAAAAGAGATCGCGATTGAAGACCTGTCGCCTGGCCAATACCAGCCGCGAAAAAAAATGTACAAAAGCACCCTTGAAGAGCTTGCACAAAGTATAAAAGAGCAAGGGGTATTGCAACCGCTTGTCGTTAGAAGACAGGCCTCAGGAAGGTTTGAGATTGTGGTGGGAGAGAGG
>MDSW01037627.1_pt1 | contig 15130 bp, 7 predicted proteins | sample 811171 | NCBI WGS metagenome assembly MDSW01 (sample SAMN05326641, study PRJNA326480) | marine metagenome | isolation source: seawater | place: Atlantic Ocean: North West | collected 2012 | reverse complement strand
GAGAAAGCTCGCGGCCAGCCTCTCGCATGATCTCACTTTGAGACCGGGAATCGAGTACTCCTGGATCTTTATCGTTTTGCGAATGGGTTGCTTTAATTTTGGCAATCACGGCCTTTCGGTCAACACCCGACGGGCTGGTGACCTCTGCGCTTTCCCATGTGGTCTCGGCTGAGGAAGATCGCTGCGGTGTCGCATCGTCTGAAACGAAGTGAGCAAATGCGATAACGCCGAAAATAAGGGCGACGGCCGTGACCATTCGATAAATCTGCATGTTGTGACCTCCAGGAACACATCCATTGTGTTTGTCGGTGGTCTTATGAGCAGATCCCGTGCCAAAATCGGTCTTACCGACCTTACAAGCAGGTAAAATCTAAATATATCGACAAGTTAAGAGATATTCGATTGACTTCAACGAACTAAATTGGTGGATTTTTTCTCAAAATATGAGGGGAACTCAACAATGTGTCATTATTTCGGCGCACAGATAAGCTGAAATAGTGGCGCTATTAGAAATCAGCCGCGTACTCCAGATAGATGAAATCATTGGCACCAAAATTACGTCCCAAAGTTCCTGAAGGCCCATCAACCAACACAGCGCCAAGCTTAAAGGTATGGGGTTCCCAATCGAAGTAGCTAATCTGGACATTGGCCACAAAATCGCCGGGCGAAATATTCCAAAGGCCGCCCAAAGAAACTTCGACACTCTCTTCTACCCAAGTCCATCGCAGTCCTGCACTCACACCATAAAGAGCTGCAACGGCTCGCTCGGCTATGGGTTCATCACCTTCAACCGGGGTTTTATCAATGCCGCTCAAGGTAACCCCCTCGGCCAAGTCAAAGACCATATTGGTGTAACCGGTCAGCTGCGCATACCACGCATCACCGTGGGTGTACTCAAAGCCCGAGGAAGCAGTGAGAGACGGCTTGCTCAGCGCCTCAAATGCACTGGTGTACTGCGTACTCTTGGGACTGAACCCAACATCCAATCTGGCTACAAAAGGTCCTATAACGCCTTGGAGCTCACCGGCGACCGTGAGCTTACGGTGGTAGACCGCTCGCAAAAGCTCCTGCCCAATGGCTGCTTTTTGTTGCACCGCCAGCGCTGCTTGGTTCACCACAGGGTCAGTTGCCGCGCCTTGAGGATTGTTTACGTTGAGCTGGCCAGACAAAAGCATCACTCGTAAATCTTCATCCAGATAAACATCGGGCGTTTGATCCCAGCCATAAATCGCGGTCAAAGCAAAGTCCCAGCCCCACTGCTTGGTCTTGATGCGAAGCGCAAGGGTAGAATTTAAAGGAGATTCGTCGGGCACTTCAGTGCCCATGAAACCGTCTTGTAATTGGTCCTCGACACTTGGATGCAAGGTAAGCGCTTGCTTCAATTGTGCTTCCAGTGGACTGCCCGGCGGAGCCAACGCAAAATCGCGACCCAATAAATAGCCTCGGGTGCGTGTGAAAAATGGAACCATCACAAACTGAAAGCCTGTATCCGAAAGCCAATAAGTCGCATCCAATGCAAACACCGGTACGCGGCCATCCTTGGTGGAATCGAGATTGCTCGTTACATCGAATCGTAAATCTGGTGGATTCAATACGTTGGCGCCAGCCATGAACTCATTTTTGCCCCAAACGAAAATACGTTGTCCAACTTTGAGATCAAAGTCTCCAGGGCTCCACGTGATATAAGCTTCACGCAATTGAATATCTGCAGTCCACTTTGGATCGCCCGCATTCAGTACATAGAACGGGTCACCGGGGTCGGCGTGCTCGGCGCTCACGCCCCACCGAACCCAACTTTCAGCGAAAATCTTTAAACCAGAGTTCGTACGGTGATCGATGCTCATACGGCCAAGGTTCCACCACTCAATGACATCCTCGCCGGTATTATCAAAGACAGTATCGACCATCATGCGCGAGCTCAGCTCCCCTTTTAACCAGGTGCGCTCGATGCTGCGCTTGGGCTGTGCCGCCAACTTCTCTGCGGGCTTCTCATCGGTAACAATAATCGTTGCTTCTGAATTCTCATCATCCATGATGATGACAGCTTCACCTTCGTCCTCGTCATCAATGATCACCAAAGACTCTTGCTCATCGCCGGAGGTCTCATCAACAATGATGACCGTCTCTTCATCAGTGGCAGCTGTGTCGTCCACCACGATTACAGTATCATCGGGGTCCGAAGATTCAGGCTGAGCTGGTGCTTCTGAATCATCGTCAGCTTTCTCTTTGCCTGACTTCTTGTCCTTTACCTTTGCCTTAGCTTCATCCTTAGAGGACTTAGCTTCCGGAGCTGTCTCATCCGCTTCAGATTGCTTGGCTGGTTCGCTCACCGTGTCGGGCGGCGTCTCCTCTGGCGCATCCTGGGCCCATAATGAGGCAGGCGAAAAAAGGAGGGCCAGTGCTAACACATAAGTACGCACGCTCATCCCTCCGTTAGGGTTCGCTCAGTAAATTGGCTGTCATCAAGCTTTGCTTTAAAGTTGATGTCATTCACAATCATAAAAGTTTGCGTTTTCTTTTGAACGTTCTTGATCCACGAATCTGTGGAGATCCAATTGCCTTCTTTCTTTTCCAGACGACGGACTTTTAATGTCTTAAGCAGCTTGCCTCGCTTATCGTAAAAATCCACCTTCAATGGCACAAAGGACTTCTTATGAATCCAGCTTACGGTTTTGCTGTACTGACTGTCGCTGCCATCATTTGGAACAGCTTCAATCACAAACGTGTCATTACCACCAAGCTTCTCATCTGCTTTACGCGTGACCGATGAGTTCTTCAAATCCCTAGATTCCATATCGGCATAGGTTAAATCTGTACCCATGAACCTTTGGTTACGTTGACTGCCCGTGATGCGTTTTACTTTACCCAGTGCTGGTAAATACAGATATTGGTCATCATCGGCATTCTCTTTTTCAATCAATAAAAAACCGGTTCCCGCGACATCCGCCGGTGCATGAAAGCGCACCAAACTTTTGCCTAAGCCATCGCGTTCGATGGATTTGATTTCTACTTCTCGAACACGTTCAGAACCGCGCTTGCTAATAAGCTTTAAGGTAATACCCGCAATTGCATTCTGAAAACCAAACTTATTGCGCTCTAAGGATTTATCAACGATTTGCTGTGCCGTTAATCCATCAGCCATCGCCGGGGATGCCAACAAACTTACGCATGCAATCAGCAACATGGGAATGGTAGAGTTTTGAGTGAGAATTTTCATAAATGCCTCATGAGTGTCTAATGGTTAAATGATTCAATCGTCTTTGTCGCTGGAATTATCCGGAGCTGGACCACGCGAAAAATCAAGAATGGTAGCGTCGCCAACGTAAGGCCGAGTGGAATAGCGGGTAATCTGGCCCAACTTTCGAACAATACGGGCCATTCGTTCTGTTTCTTTATAAATCGTATCCAGTGGACGCATGACCCGCTCATCTCCTTGAATGCGCATCTTTAGTAAATCTGCGTAGCCCATGATGGATGTCAATGGCTGATTCAATTCATGTGCGGCGGCGCCAGCCAATTCAATGGCAATGGCCTTACGCTCACTCGAGCGCAGCTCTTCTTCCGCTTGCTCTAGTTTTTCTTCGATTTTCAGTCGCTCTCGAAGATCTGTAAAAATACCAACAGTGGCTACTTCTTCACCGCTTTCATAAATGACCGCAGCCGTCAGGTTAACAGGAATCTCTGTTCCGTCTTTAGCCAAAATACTTTGACGGGTAACTTCCAGCCGGCCTCGTCCTCCAAAATGGACAGAACGCAATTTGCGCATAACGTCTCGGGCAACACCCTCTTCATACAAACTTGAAACCGGCTGTTTTCCAACCACGTCCAATGCTGAATACTGAAGCATGCGTTCAGCCGAGCGATTGAACAAAATAATTCGGCCTTTCATATCCGCAGCAACAATCGCGTCCACACTGCTCTGAATTAAGTTCTCCAGAAACTCTTTGGTGTTTCTCAATTCGGCTTCAAGGCGACGCATATGGGTCACATCTCGAAAACCAATCAAAACAGTATCGCGCTCATAAAGATGCCGAATGGTCGCTGATAAAACGATTTCATTGTTCTCGTGGTCTGTCACAGTTAAGTCGACATATCCCTGACTGTCGCCCACTTTATGGCCGTCCAAAGCCTTTTGAAAAATCGTTCGCGAGTCGCCGACCACCAAACGGCCAAAGCTCGTTCCTTGGATAACATCGCGGTCTCGGCTTAAAACACCGGCACCAGAAACGTTCACATATCGAATCACACCAGATTTATCTGTTACGACAAACCCGTCGTTGGCTTTTTCAAAAAAGTCACTAAACTCCTGCAGTGTCTCAATTTGCTCTTCTTTATCAGCCTGAGTTCTTCGAAGGATTTTTTGTTCTGTCTTCAGCACATTCTGTTCAAGAGCATGACCAATGGCTACCGAGGTTACTGAAGCAATCAAGCGGCCCATACCCAGTAAACGGTCTTCTACCACCGCCATGGTTTGTTCGCCCCGTAGAAACAAAGCACCAACGACTTCGCCTTTTAGAAGCAGTGGAAAAAGAACAGCTGAACGGTGCGCCACGTCCGCTTCCTCTAACCGGTCTCGCACGCCACTCAATAAGCTGTGGTGTAAAACATCTGAAATAACCAATGGCTCGCGGGTCCGCATCAGCTCCATCAACTCAGGGTAATCGGCGACTTGAATGGCAACGTTGCTAAGCTCTCTCTCTTGCTCCATCACGACATGACCGAATTCTTCACCTGGTCGCAGAATGACAACGCTGACCCGGTCAATCTCAAAGAGCTCACGCATACCCAGAACCGCGGTTCGCAAAACATCATGCAATTGTGGCTTGGCGGCAATTTCACCAACAAAATCGGTCAACGCGGAATGCGCCAGCTGCCGCTCTTTAAATCCATCAAGCAAATCGAGTTCAAAAACAGTATGCTTCACTCGGCGCTGCAAATGTGTCTCCCCGCACACACAATCATCAAAACCCTGGTCTAAAAATTTTGGTATTTCCTTAGCCTCTTCCGGGGTCACAAACACAATCAAGCGAGCCTGAGGTGTACGCCGTCGCAATCGCTCACTGGCTACACCGCCTCGGACGGTTTCCGCACTCACCACTACAACACGCGCATATCCCGGCACTTCATCCAGGCTTCCACACGGGTAGAGCCCAGGCATTATGCCCTCTCCGAGATAAATCAAATCTTTCTGATCAATGGTCATCGTGTCTCTAAGCAATTGTGAAACGCACTCATACGAATTCTGGCATCTTCGAACAAGCAAGCACGTGGATCTTCTGTTGAGCTAAGCAAAATGAGTAAACCCTTTGAGGTTGCGAGGAAGGTCATCGCCAACCAGCCTCAAGCCTGGGCGCTCAACGACTTTTCCGACACGCATCCCTTGGACGCCTGCAGCCGAGAAAAATTCCTCCAGTGCCTTACGCTTTCGAGCTCGCGCCGCCAACACAAGTTCGAAATCTTCGCCTCCGCACAAAGCCCAATGCATGGCGCTGCCATTGAGTTGTTCGGCCAAGCGACACAAAGCAGGATCGAGCTCGACTTTTTCGATTTCTAAATCGATGCCTGCACCCGGTACAGGTAAATGCTGTACATCCCGCACAAGTCCATCAGAAATATCTGCTCCTGCCACAACACAGCCCGTCTCGGCCAAGGCTTGGGCCAGCTCTACCTGCGGAGAGGGCCGAAGCTGGTGTTTCACAAAGCGCAGAGGTTTAGATTGGCCCGCAAAAAGTGCCGCCAACCCACCGGCGGCCAGTCCCAGTGGCCCGGTCACCCAGACATCGTCGCCTGGTTTGGCACGGTGTCGATAAAGAAGATTCTTTGGGTTGCCCTCACCCATGGCCGTGACAGAGACCACCAAGGGCCCCGTAGTCGATGAGATATCCCCGCCGACCAATGGTGCCCCGTGCGCCTGTCCCAGCTTATGGCAGGCCCTCACCAATGCCTTCACGTCCTTAACCGCGTCCTCCTTGCGAATCGCTAAATTCAGCAAAAGTCCTCGAGGTCGTGCCGCCATGGCGGCCATATCTGACAAATTAACCGCAGCGGCTTTGTGACCCACATCCGCAAAAGATGCCCACTCAAGGAGAAAGTCGACGCCCTCGACCAGGGTGTCTGTACTCGAAACCCAACTGCAACCTCGGCCCGGACGCAAAACTGCGGCATCGTCGCCAACGGCCGTAAGTACGTGTGCACCGCCCGAGCCCAACGTTTTTTGAAGCCATGCCAGCAAAGCCGCTTCGCCAAACTCTCCTACGGTTTTCATAAAAACACCTTTAAACTCGGGCCTCTAACCCATCAAAAAAGAATTGAATAAACGTCTTTAGGCACACGTCCGATCCATTCGCGGCTCTTTGCCCAACTAGTTCGCAATGAATCGCCCTGACGAACTCTAGGACCTTGCCGCGGCGGGGACGTTATGTCTAGTCTTCGAAGCCGAGTGCCTCCGGGCACATCGCTCTAAATTACTGGGGATTTCCGCATGCCACGACCAAATATGTTCAGACAGTTTATCCTTCTCATCGCAGCCTTAGGCCTCATCACAGGTTGCAGCAAAGACACGCTACAAATCGAGATTGCGTCTCTATTTGTGACGCCAGAGCCCGCCTATGGCCAGACCGCACTCAGTGACCCCTTGGGTCTTGATTTTGGCCGGGTACCGCTCTTTAGTATCGCAACTGCCCGTTTTGACTTAAAAAACGACAGCTCTGCACTGACCCGCATTGAGCGCGCAGTGGTTCGCGATGCTGTAAACGGTGAATTTGTCGTGGTTTCTTCCTTTCCACAGGAACTTGGAGCGACCGATACAACACCCCTGACCATTCAATTTACGCCCACCGATGACTCTGCACCGTCAACCGCCGTGGTCGAGCTCTACACCAACATCGGACCGACCCAAGATGGCGTCATCGAAATCTACCTCACCGGTGAGGGATATTTCGTCGGGGAACCCATGCTCGAAATCTCCTACAACGGAACGACCTACCCCGTTGATGGGAACTGCTCAGAAGCCGCATCAGGCCTCACTGAGTGTACTTTAGGCACCATGCCCTTCGGTAATGTACCGCTCAATAACAGCGGCACGCAGAGCATTAAGCTAAGCAACAACCCGCTTGCGGACACCTGCCAGCTGCCGGCACTTCCCGATGGCTCACCCGACTGTACCCCGGTTTGTGTTATTACATTTGACCAGCAAGCTGAGGGGCGCAACATCGGCTTGGGCTTTGATCCTGCTGATAATGGATTCTCTTTGGTCGGCTCGGCAAGCCTGCCCTTCCAACTCGCCCCGGCTAAAGTTGGCTGCGAAAACGTAAACGACGGGGTTATGCGGGGTGAAATCGACCTTCTGGTAAATTTTGAGGCCGGTCCTGACGAACGCGACGCTGCCACCACCATGATCATCGAATCTGACAGTCCCAACGCCAATGTTGTTGAAATCCCAATGACTGCAGCAGCCAGAGAAGCTCCTATTGCGGTCGCGGAACTACGCGAATGCGGTGGAGAAATCATGACCGATTGCTCCATTGCGGACGAAATCGTACCCCTCGATCGCGCTTATTTGACGGGGGTCAACAGCTACGACACCCGAGACCCCGACGATGCGAGCCTCGTTGTGAGCTATCGCTGGGAAATCATTGACTTTCCTGGCGATGCAGACGAAGCAATGTTCGAGCAAACCGGCGTTAACAGCCAGGTTTTCTCCATGTGGCTCCCCATTGCTGGCGAATACACAGTCCGTCTTTACGTCACCAATGACGTGGGGATTGAGAGCGGCGTCAGCGAAACCTCAGATATTACATTTTTGGCCAAACCCTCGAGCCGGCTTCACCTACAAATGGTCTGGGATACGCCAACTACTGATTTAGACATGCATTTTGTCCTAGCTGGGCAATCTTCAGGCGAGGTCTACAACCTCCAATGGGACTGTTATTGGTCACAATGTCGCCCAGGTTGCACCGAATTTGATACCCCTTGCGACAACCCAATCCACTGGTTCCCAGAATTTGAGATGTTTACGGGGCCCAACCCTCACTTGGACATTGATGATACCAATGGCCTCGGACCAGAGAATATCAACGTTGATGAACCAAATCCGGCAAGCTACCATGTATATGTTCACTATTACGCCATCGGAAATGGACAACCTTCGATTCGGACACAATCAACCGTTCGGATTTATGGTGATGGGGTATTAAGAGCTGAATACCGCCGCGGGCTCGATAAAAACGATCTCTGGGCCGTGGGCAAGATTGTTTGGGACGAAGGGGGAAATGTAACAGTAATTCCGGCTTTATCGGATGGTGATAATGTGGTCGGAACTGTTGAAAACCTTAACTATATTCCCGTTGGCGGGGAAGGTTATGAATTTGGTGCCGTTTTTTAATAACCATACATTGATAAACGAATGTACGTCGTTTATTCTCCGGCTCGATTGCCATCGGGGGAGCGCAAGCAAGTAGGACTCGGGAGGTCTCTATATGAACCGCAATTTGGTAACACCAATTGTAATGATGATCATGGCTGCTGCAGCCATCACCACAGGCTGTGCTGAAGACACATTCGTCGCCAGTGATCCTGTACTCAACATAAAAGCTTACACCGACGAGGGTACCTACCTCGAAGTTGATGACGAGAACCTCGTGATCAATCTCGGCGAAGTACCTGTATACGGTAGTAAGACTGCGACCTTCGAGTTGCACAACCCTACTACTCAAACGCTTACCATCCAGACTCTGGATTACGTTGAAGCTGACACAACGGGTCAGCTTTGGGGTGATGTGACTTGGCGTCACGACACCGAAGACGTCATTCCAAAGTTGCCACCGCTGAATATTCCCGGCGGTGCGAAGCGCTTGATTGACGTTCCTTTTGCTCCGCTTGAAGAAGGCGCGGCACAAGGTGTTATCAAGATTGTTTCGAACGCAGGTAACGGCCGTGAAAAGCTTGTTACGGTGACGGCGACTGGTGTTTACTTCGGTCAGCCAGACATCGAAATCGAATACAACGGTCTCACCGGTCCAACCGCTGAAGCCGATTGTGTTGACGGCGTGTGCACCATGCCAACAGCACTTGAGTTCGGTAACATTGGCCTCGACACCGAAGCCACTGCCCGAATCACCATTCGCAACACTGCAATGTGTGAGCCTTACCCAGGCGGCGATGCATGCATGAGTTGTGCATTGACCATCAACAACGGTGACGCTTACGGCATTGGTCTTGGTTTCAAAGAAGGAACAAACGACGAAGGCCGTTTTTCTTTCGCTGGTTCAACAGCAACTCCATTCTCTGTACCGCAGCAGGATGTTGATTGTGGTAACTCTGGCGAAATCAAAGTTTTGGTGAACTTCACTGCACCTGCAGAAGAGGCTCAGTTCTCAACTGTTATCATCGTTGAGTCCAACGACCCAGACGAGCCAGCCATCGAAATTCCAATCAATGCAACTGCACGTAACGCTCCGATTGCTATCGGCGAAACGCGTGTCTGTGGCAGCGTAGATGCAAACGGCAACGCAATCCTTACCGACTGCGTATACGAAGATGAAATCGAGCCTCTGGGCCGCGTTTACTTCGACGGAAGCCAAAGCTACGACCCATCCGGTGGCACCATCGCCCAGTACAGCTGGGAAGTCATTGAAGCACCTCAGGGTGTTAACCCAGACGATTACGACTGGGCCGGTAGCAACAGCGCGGTTAGCTCTTTCTGGATTCCAATTGCTGGTACGTACACAGTACGGCTCACGGTATGGAATGACTCTGGCATCCAAAGTGGTGTGACTGAGCAATCAGACGTAACCATCGAAGCAGTACCTGCTTCCATGCTTCACGTTCAGCTTGTTTGGGACCATCCAAGTAATGACCAGGATTTGCACATGACCCACGCATCAGCGAACGGTCACTTCTGCAGCACAACGTTGGATTGCTTCTTCTCCAATAAGCAGCCTCAGTGGTTTTCAACCCACCCGGCTGGTGAAGGTCCAAACCCACGTTTGGATAAAGATGACACCAACGGCCTCGGGCCAGAGAACGTTAACATTGACCGTCCTACTGCGGGAACGTATCGCGTATTTGCGCACTACTACCCATGGAGCTCGGCCGGTGCACCAACGGTTAACACCGTGCGTATTTACCTGAGCGGCGTACTTCGTTTCGCTGAGCAGCGTACGCTAACCAGCGAAGAGCAGGTTTGGGCTGTTGCAGATATTGCATGGTTCAACGACGGTTCTGAAACTGGATACGGTGATGTAACACCTTACCCAAGCCCAGATGGTTCAAACCAGGTGGGTGAGATTGCCATCCGAGACAGCAGCCAGTGCTACTCTGCCGGCGGATGGATTTTCCCAAGTGAAATGTAATTCACGGCGGAAACAAAGCTGATTTATTGAAAAGGGCTCTGCATTGCAGGGCCCTTTTTTTTGGTCCTGATCAAATTTTATCCCCGTCGCCTCTAACGACCTAGCCTTCTCCTAAGCCGTGAAAATAAGGGCAATATTCAATCCCGCGGCTCTGAAACGACCTCCCACAGGCGCGTACTCCCCTAAAAATCATGACAAAAATGATTTATTAGAACATCATTATTATCAGAATCTGGATTGCGAACTTCACGCGGCCTGCTAGTGTTCGAATTCTGGTTTGCCCCTCCCCACAAACCCGAGCATGACCAGGAGGCCCCTTGTCTAGAACACCCACCATAGTTCTTCCCATCGTGTGGATATGTGCGCTCTTGGGACTAACGGGATGCCAAGACGATGCTGGTTTCATTGCGGTTGTTAGAACCATCGAAGTTGTACCCTACACCTCCGGCATGGATTACCTCGAAAGCCAAACCGAATCCCTGAACATTAACCTTGGAGAAGTAGGCATTGCAGATAGCCGTTCGGCATTTTTCCTGGTTCGAAACACCGGTATCAGTCACGTGACTGTGAACGCGATTGAATACGTCGACGGCTCTGTCACGGGCGAAACATGGGGAGACATCACCTGGAGATATGACATCGAAGATGCCGTGGCTAAACTCGCTCCTTTTAACCTCCCCGTTCAATCCTCTCGCTTAATTGAGATCCCTTTCGCCCCGCAGAGCGAAGGGCAAGCCCAGGCCAAAGTTGTCGTTCAAACGACTGCTTCCAATGGACAAGAGGTTGCCCTGACTGTTCTCGCGCAAGGAGCCTATCTAGAGAAGCCTGAAATCGAAATAAGCTACAACGGGCATACCGGACCAGATCTCGAAGCGGACTGTAACGGCGGCGTGTGTACTATGCCGACCGCCTTAGATTTTGGAAACGTTAGACTTGGCAGCCAATCAACGGCCCGAATCACCATTCGCAATAACGCCAGCTGTCCTCCATTTCCTGGACCTGAATCCTGCAGCTTCTGCGCTCTAACCATTGCTCAAAACCCTGAGGGCGAAAACCTGGGGCTCGCATTCATGCCTGGGACAAACGACCATGGGCGCTTCGCCGTAGCCGAAACCGCCTCGGCTCCGTTGACAATTCTAGAAGCAGACGTTGATTGTCAAAGCTCAGGCGAACAAAAAATCCTCCTGACCTTTGATGCCCCAGAACAAGAGTCTCAATTTGAGACAACCCTCATTATCGAATCCAATGACCCCAATAAAAGCATCATAGAAATCCCCGTGCGCGCCAGTGCCAAAGATGCTCCCATTGCCATTGGGACCATCAGAGCATGCGGAAGCCTCGGGTCCGACGGCAGTCCCATTGAAAGCGATTGCACCTATCCAGACGAAATAGCTCCACTCGGACGTGTTTTTCTGGATGGTACTCAAAGCTATGACCCCGCTGGGGGCGACATCATGACCTACCAATGGGAAATCCTTGAGCACCCCATGGATGAAGAATTCACGGAGTTTGACTGGGAAGGACAAAACAGTGCCATCGGCTCGTTTTGGATACCCCTGGTCGGCAGCTACACTGTTCGCTTAACGGTTCAAAATGAAAACGGTGTCAGCAGCGGTGTGACTCAACAAGCCAGAGTCACCTTTCGGGCCAATCCTCAAAGCCTTCTCCATGTTCAACTGACCTGGGATGACGCAATCAACGACCAAGACCTTCACCTCACGCATCCTTCCGCCGGTGGTCACTTTTGCAGCAACATTGGAGATTGCTTCTACACGAACAAGCAGCCCATCTGGTTCCCGGAAGAGGAACAAGGCAAGGGCCCTAACCCTCGTCTGGATATCGATGACACCGATGGGCTCGGACCCGAAAATATAAACATCGACGAACCTCAGCCAGGAACCTACCGAGTCTTTGTTCATAACTACCCAAAGGCGGGGATACCTGCGGAGCCGACCACGAACACTGTTCGCATATACATCGGCGGTATTCTCAGCTTCTCCGAGCAGCGGGTTCTAACGGACTACGGCCAAGTGTGGGCCGCCGCCGATATCAATTGGCTTGGCGATGACTCAGAAGGCCAGTCGGCAACCGTCACCCCCTTTCCCAATCCAGAATCCACCCCTGCCGTAGGCGCAGTTGCCTTTCGAGACTCAACCCAATGTGGAAGTCCCACTGGATGGGTTTTTCCGGGTGAATGATCCCATAAAACCAAATAAAAACAGAGCCTTATTCGTCTCTCCATTTGTAACCTATGCTTTGTACGTCCGCATTGGTAAGGTCCCCATTCACTCAGGTTGAAATTGGAGATTGGAATGAGCCGCAGCTTTCGATCCATCGTTTTTATGCTCTTTGCCCTGCTCGCCTTGGGCACTTCTTGTCGTCCCGATGTCGGTCCCACCACAGGTGGCGGCTGCGAGGAAGACAGCGCTTGTCTGGATGCATCCAAACCTTACTGTGACGATGGACTATGCGTCCAATGCGTCACCACCAATGAGTGCAACTGCCACGAAGCCTGCATTGAAGGCAGCTGCGAGCCTCTCGGCGCCACAGGAAGCAGTGACCAGCTCAATGCCCACGGCAACTGGTCTGGCAACCCCGGCACGGACGGATACATCTTCAATGGGACCTGCGAAATCGATTCGGATTGCGGATTCGGCCAGCGCTGCAACCCGCTCACCGCCGGCTGTATCGTAGCCGCTGACTTTGTAAGTGCTTGTGGCAATGGCCAAGAGTGCCCTCCAGGGCCCAACGGCGAGTTGCTCGTCTGCGAACCATCTTCCGAACTTTGCTTTCCCGCGGCAGCCTGCGACACCACCAATAACTGCTGCGGTATGGAAAACTTTCGATGCGATGAGACAGCAACCATGTGTCGCCCCATTTCCAGTGAATGCACACCACCAGAAACCATCACCAGCGAGTGTCCCTTCGAGCCCCGACTGACAGATGAATGTGAGCCCGGAACCTTTTGCGGACCCATGGGCGAGTGCGTGGCTTGTGTCTGCGACGGTGACTGCAGCGTTGGTCAAAAATGCTACGCCTCTACGATGAGCTGCAAAGCACTCGACTATTGTGAAAATGACGGCGAGTGCGGCGATGGCCAAACCTGCGACGAAGGAAGTCGAACGTGCGTCGCGTACTGCGATGAAAACAATGAAAGCATTGTCTGTGACGAAGGTTACTACTGTGAACTAAGCGAAAACCTCTGTGCACCGCTCAGTGACCGGCCTTGTACTCCGGACGAATATGCTCCCAATGGTTCAGCTGATACGGCTGCCAACATCACATTACCAACTCTTGGCAACACCCTCATGCTTGAGGACCTAACACTTTGTGACACCACCCCGGATTGGTTTCAGTTTGAAATGGAAACTGGCAAAGAACTCACGGTCACCATGAGTTCTGTTTCAAATATCACGGGTAACTATGAAGTTCTGGCCGCTGATGGCTCCACCAGCCTCGCACAAGGTGCTCTGGGAGCATTGGGCGGTGAGCTGCTTAGATTCACGGCAAACCGCGACGACACTTACTACCTTAAAATTACTCGGACGGGCACCACAACCGGATTTTACAGTCTTACGTTGGCTCTAGCCCAAGGTGAACTTTGCGATGACACCTGGGAAGATGCAGCCACCAACGATACATTGCAAACCGCAAGCCCACTCTATTCCGAAACAAGCAGTATCAGCGATGGCTGTGCTCGTGGCTCAGCTGGTGGCAATCAAGTGGTCATTTGCGAAGCCAATGTGCTTACGCTTTGCGACGGTGACGTCGATTATTACAGCCTGGAAGTCAGTGGCGGCTCGCGTGTCGATATTGAGCTTTCAGACTACAGCGGGGACTTAGACCTCGCGATATTTGGCCCATTCGATTCAGCGGCCAATGCTCAAACCGATGCTCTGCTCATCGAAGATGCGACCAACGGTCCAAGCAAACTGGTTTCAGCTACCGCACGTCAAGACAGCGTCTTCATTGCCAGAGTACTTCGGGACCAAGGTGAGCGCACCGGTTACGCCATCAACGTGGTTGTGGATACACCGTCCACTGCTTGCGTCGAAGACACGTACGATGCAGCCGGACTCAATGACTCATTTACCCAAGCAAGTACGGTTACGCTTAACCCAACTGGTACAACCAATATTGCTTTGAATGTGTGTATTGCAGACACGGAATGGCTTAGCTTAAGCCTCGACGGCACCAACCCTATTCCACCGGGATACCGTGTTTCTGCGGCTCTCAACCAAGAAGCAGGCAGTCCCAATACTTTGACGCTTGCGTTGCTGAGTTCTGAAACTGTGCTTGTCTCCGGTTCCAATGATCCAGAGAACCCCAGTGCTCAAGCCTCCATTGGCTTAACCGATGGTAGCCCGCTCTACCTTCAGGTCCAAAGCGGAGCCAACAACCCATCGCATGAAGATGTGGAACTGGTTTTCACTCTAGAAGCGCCACCTGCCTGCGAAAGCAGCGATCACTTGGCACCAGCCACAGCCATTGCTTTATCGCCCTCACCTTGGAGCTCTGTGGGCGACAGTGAAACAGCCCACACCGGTGAATCTCTATGTGGACAGGAGGACGATTGGTATGTCGTCACTGTTCCCGCTGGTCTTCAAGTTGTCGCAACTGCAAACTACAACCCTCAAGACGTTGAAGTCGCACTTTCGGTTTACGATGAGAGTGTCGCGGCGACAGCTGGCGCAACCTTTGGGCAAGATATAACCGCTGGACTCTTGAGCAGCTCTTCGGTGCCGACGAGTGCTCCACCATCCTCGAAGCACTTGAGG
>MDSW01132789.1_pt1 | contig 15131 bp, 15 predicted proteins | sample 811171 | NCBI WGS metagenome assembly MDSW01 (sample SAMN05326641, study PRJNA326480) | marine metagenome | isolation source: seawater | place: Atlantic Ocean: North West | collected 2012 | reverse complement strand
CTCCGACAACTCTCATTGTTTCTTTAAATACATAGTCAGCCATAGTTCCTAAAGGAACAGCAACTTTTTGACCATCTAATTTAGAAGAAGCGTTTCCTTTATCAATGCCTTTAGCTGCAACACAAGTAGTTCCCCCCATTCCGTATATAACTGCAATATCTACAAGCTTAATAGGTGCTTTAGCATTAACAGCATTAACGAAAGGTGTTAAACCTTGTGAGTAAGAAATATCAATATCTCCAGATAACATAGCTTCTGTCATCTCACCACCAGTTGCAAAGTTAGTCCATTTTACCGGCACACCCAATGCTTTATCAAAAGTTTTTTTAACTTTAGCTTCTTGATTTGGAGTTGCCCATTCTAAGAAAAAAGCAACTCTTACTTCATTTGCAGCTGCATTTGCAACTGTAATAGATAAGTTAAGAGCAACGATTGTCCCTAGAATAAAACTAATTATTTTTTTCATTCTATCTCCTCTTTAAATTTAAATTTAAAAAATAGATTAAAGTTGATTATACGAGCGATGTAAATGGAAGATTTGATAAATACAGATCAAAAAAAAATATTTATACAATCATAAGTTGTGTGTAACGAATAAGAATTTTCTAGTTAAAGCTTATAAATTAGTCTAAATATCTTTTTTTATAAACATTTATGAGTTCAGGAAACAAAACTTCAATACCCAATTCTTTAAATGAACATTGGATGCCGTTTACGTCCAATAAAGATTTTAAAGAAAAACCCAGATTGATAACAGAAGCTAAAGGTGTTTATTTAAAAAATCACGAAGGCAAAACACAAATAGATGCAAGCTCGGGACTATTTTGCAATCCATTAGGTCATGGAAGACAAGAAATAATTGATGCGATTACAAAACAGTTAAAAATTTTAGATTATGCACAACCGTTTCAACAGGGTTTTGGAGGATCATTTGATTTAGCAACAAAAATATCAAAGCATACACCCGGTAACTTAAACAGGATTTTTTATACAATATGTGGATCAACTGCAGTTGAAACTGCAATTAAAATTGGAATTGCTTACCATAAAGCTAGAGGTGAAGGTCATAGGTTTAGATTTGTTGGAAGAGAAAGAGCATATCACGGCATGAATATAGGGGCTACTTCAGTTGGAGGCATGATAAATAATATTAAAACTTTTGCTAGTGTTTTAATGCCAGGAGTTGTTCATATGAGACATACTCATTTACCAGATCATAAATTTATTTCAGGTCAACCAGAGACTGGTGCAGAAATGGCTGATGACCTAGAAAGAATTTGTACAAATTTCGGAGCAGAAAACATTGCGGCTTGCATAGTAGAGCCAATAGCTGGTTCAACCGGTACTTTGGTTCCACCTAAAGGTTATTTGCAAAGATTAAGAGAAATATGTGATAAGCATGGAATACTTTTGATTTTTGATGAAGTAATCACGGGATGGGGAAGAACAGGTTCTGCATTTGGTTCTCAAGAATTTGGTGTAACACCAGATATTATGACAATGGCCAAAGCTACAACAAACGGTATTGTTCCAATGGGTGTTGTTGCCTGTAAAGAAGAAATTTATGATACAATAATAGATGCTTCACCAAAAGGAACAATAGAACTGTTTCATGGTTATACATACTCAGGAATTCCTATTTCTGTTGCTGCAGCACTTGCCGTTCAAGAAATTATAGAAAAAGATGATATATTTAAAAGAGCTAAAGATATGTCTCCGTATTTTCAAAAAGGTTTATTTTCATTAAAAGATATTGATGTAGTAGACAATATCAGAGGATATGGAATGATGGGTGGTATCGATATTAAAATGGAAAAAAAACCAGGAGTTGCAGGTCTTACATGTTTTAAACATTGTTATGACTCTGGTATTAACTTTAAAGCAACAGGCGATTGTTTAATAATTGCACCAATGTTTATCTGTGAGAAGAAACATATTGATGAAATTATTGAAAAATTAAGAACAGGAATAACTAACTATTCTAAAAGTAAAAAAAATTAATTTTCATTTATGAAAATTGGCGTTCCTAAAGAAATTAAACCTCAAGAAAATCGTATTGGATTAACACCAGATAGTGTTAAAGAATTAGTATCTAATGGCCATGAAGTTTTAGTTGAAAATAATGGAGGTTATGAAGCTGGGTTTTATAATAATCAATATAAAGATGCAGGAGCTAAAATTATAGAAAAGCCTGAAGATATTTTTAATGAAGCTGAAATAATTGTAAAAGTAAAAGAGCCACTATCAAATGAAGTAAAAATGATTAAAGAAAATCAAATAGTTTTTACTTATCTTCATTTAGCTGCAGCTAAAGAATTAACTCAAGGACTAATCAATTCTAAGTCTATATGTATAGCTTATGAAACAGTTACAGATAATAATGGTAGGTTACCTTTATTAGCACCTATGAGTGCTGTTGCAGGACGAATGTCAGTTCAAGCAGGTGCGCACTGTTTAGAAAAAAATCAAAAGGGAAGAGGTTTACTTTTAGGAGGAGCGCCTGAAGTTGACCCTGGTAATGTTGTAATATTAGGAGGAGGAGTTGTAGGAGAAAATGCTGCAATTATTGCAACAGGAATGAAAGCAAGAGTACAAATAGTCGATAAATCTGAAACAAGATTAAAACAACTGTCTGACATGTTTGGAAGCGCAATTATACCTCTACACAGCGATAAAATTGATTTAGAAAAATTGATTGCTGATTGTGATTTACTTGTAGGAGGAGTTTTAATTCCTGGTGCAGAAGCGCCCAAACTAGTAACCAAAGATATGATAAAAAAAATGAAAAGAGGATCGGTTATAGTTGATGTGGCAATTGATCAAGGTGGATGTGTTGAAACTAGTAAACCAACTACCTTTGCAGACCCAACGTACATTGTGGATGATGTTGTTCATTATTGCGTAGCAAATATGCCTGGAGGTGTTCCAAGAACATCTACATTAGCTCTTAATAAAGCAACTTTACCTTTTCTAAAAAGGCTTGCTAAAGATGGTTATCAAAAAGCTCTATCTAATGATCCTAATTTTTTAGCTGGTCTTAATATTTGTAAAGGAAATGTCACTTACAAAGCCGTTGCAGATGCTTTTGGTCATAAATTTACATCTTCAATGGAGGCGATAATTTAATGTATAGACCTTTACCAGATGGATTAACAATAAAAAATTCACCAATTGAAGGCTTAGGTTTATTTACAAATGTTGGGATTAAAAAAAATACCTTTATTGGGGTAACTCATATTAGAGACGAGCAATTTGATAATAAATATATTAGAACACCACTAGGTGGTTTTTATAATCACTCAAATGACCCCACAGTAATGAGAATGGTTTCAGATGTTCTACCAAAATTAAAATTTGGTGATACTGTAGACCCAACTATGACTGGCAAAAAGATAAAAGATGGAAAAACAGATAGAGAAAATATGTATTATAACTTACATGAAAAAATTGATGCAAAATTCATGTTCATAGTAACCGTAAAAGATGTAAAACCAGGTGATGAATTAACTGCAAATTACAATCTTTATACCTATCCTAAAACAGGAGTAGGCATACAAATGATTTAATGAAAGAGCTACCTAGTGCTACAAAAGTTGTTGTAATAGGAGGTGGCGTAGCAGGATGCTCAACAGCTTATCATTTAGCAAAATTTGGATGGAAAGATACTATATTACTTGAAAGAGACCAGTTAACTTCTGGAACCACTTGGCATGCTGCGGGCCTTGTTAGTCAATTAGGGCCATCTGCAGGAATAACTAAGATTAGAAAGTATTCCTTAGAGCTATATAAAAAATTAGAGAAGGAATTAGATTTTTCAAGTGGTTTAAAATTAAATGGAGCTCTATCTATTGCTACAACTGATGGAAGATGGCAAGAGCTTAAAAGACAAGCAACCACAGCTCAGTTATTTGATGTAAATGTTGAAGTTTTAAATATTGAGCAAATCAAAAAAATCTATCCCATAATTAATGAAGCAAATGTTTTGGGTGGTATTTTTATGCCAGGAGATGGTCAAGCTGATCCAATAGGTGTTACAAATTTACTAGCAAAAGCAGCAAAAAATGAAGGGGTTAAGATTTTTGAAAAATCTCCAGTTGAGAAAATATTAAAAAAAGATGGAAAAGTTGAAGGAGTAATTGTAAACGGCAAAACTATCAAATGTGAGTATATTGTTCTTGCAACAGGAATGTGGTCTAGGCAAATTGGAGAAGATTTAGGTGTTAGTATTCCTCTGTATCCTGCTGAACATTTTTATGTAATTACAGAAGGAATTAGTGAATTGCCAAAAAATATTCCAGTTTTAAGAGATTTTGACGATAGTTTATACTTAAAAGAAGATGCGGGAAAAATGCTTATTGGAATTTTTGAGGGCAAATCAATACCTGCATTTAATAAAACTAATAGAGTTCCTAATGATTTCTCATTTGGGGAATTTCCTGAAAATTTTGAACATTTTGAACCTTATTTAGAAGCAGCTTTAAAAAGAGTTCCAATATTAGAAAAAGCAGGAATTAGAAAATTTTTTTCAGGTCCCGAGTCATTTACACCAGATACAAATACACTTTTAGGTGAAGTTCCAGGTTTAAGAAATTTATTTGCATGTTGTGGTTTAAATAGTATCGGAATCGGAAGTGGAGGAGGTGTAGGAAAAGTGACTGCTGAATGGATGATGAATGGTCATATTAATGAAGACTTATTTATATATGATATAAAAAGATTTCAAAATTTTCACTCCAAAGTAGCGTTCATAAAGGAAAGAATTACTGAAACTTTAGGAGATTTATATGGAATGCATTGGCCTTACAAACAACACCAAACATCAAGAAATCAAAAATTACTTCCATATCATCAAGAGTTAAAAAAAGCTGGTGCATGTTTCGGGGTTTCCTCTGGATATGAAAGACCAATGTGGTTTGCTTTAAACAATGAAATACCAGAATTTAAATACAGTTATAATTATCAAAATTGGTATCCATCAGTTGAATTTGAAACAAAAAATGTAAGAGAAAATGTTGGTTTATTTGATCTTACAGCATTTTCAAAATACGATTTAAAAGGGGAAAAAGCTCATAGCGAATTACAAAAAATTTGTACTGCAAATATAAAGAATGAAATCGGAAAAACAACTTATACACAAATGTTAAATGAAGATGGAGGAATAGAGGCAGACTTAACAGTAGTTTGTATAGATAAAAAATATTTTAGAATAATTACTTCAGCAGCCAATAGAGAGCGTGATAAATTTCATATTTTAAAATATTTATCTACAGAAGTAGAGTTTAAAGATGTAACAGATGAAATTGTTTGTTTAGGTGTATTTGGACCAAAAAGCAGAAATTTAATGTCTAAGATATGTAAAGATGATTTAAGTAATGAAAAATTTCCATTTGGTACAAGTAAGAAACTTATAATAAATAATAAAGAGATTTGGTCACAAAGATTGTCATATGTAGGTGAATTAGGTTGGGAGCTTTACATAGATATGAAAGATTCTAAAGAAATATATAATTTAATAATTGATAGTGGAAAAGAATTTAGCATTTCTAATTGTGGGATGCTTTCTATGGATACAATGAGAATGGAAAGTGGATATTTACACTGGGGTCATGATATATCACCAGAAGAAAATCAATATCAATCAGGTCTTCAATTTGCTATTAGCTATAAAAAGAACATTGATTTTGTAGGAAAGAAAGCATTAGTAAAATTTAAAGACAAAGCCCCATCTAAACATTTTGTTATGCTCACTTTAAAAAATAATAAACCTGGTGAACCACTATTATTACATGATGAACCAATCTATTTAGAAGATAAAATAATTGGTAGAACAACCTCAGGAAACTATTCATTTTGTTATAATAAAAATTTATCTTTTGGATATGTAAACTCTGGAAATACTTATGAGACTTTAAAAGACAAAAATATTTTTATAGAGGTGGAAAAGAAAAAATACTCAGTTGAAATTTTAGAAAAACCTCTAAACACTAAAAATTACAGGACAATTTGATTAATTGAACCAATTTGGACACTCAATTAAATTAGCTAGTATTTTCCAACTCAATTTGAACTATTCTTTTGTTGAATAGATACCTGAAAGCTGCTTTAATATGGGCATGAGTGGGGAACAAATAAGCATAGATAACAACACAAAACAAAGTTCAGAAAAAGATACAACTAAAAGTAGCTTCAAAAATAAAGTTGATATTAATATTCTTTTAAACAAAGTTAGAGCAGAGAAAAGAAAAGAAAAGACTGAGAGTTTGATTTTTATTGGATTAATTTCTACTATTGTTGTTGTAATGGGAGTAATAGTCTCCTTATAATTTTAAAGCCAAATTATAAATTTTTGTCATCATTATTGACAAATTTTTCATATTAATAACTCTTGTATTATTTAAATTTTTAATTAGCGATTCTTTTTTACTTATCCTGTAAAGATTTTTTTTATCTTTAGACACTATACCTTTTCCCATAGATAAATTTAATTTTCTTAATATTGTTGGTCTTGGAATTCCTGTTATATCAGCAATACTCATTGCATTTATCCCAGGTCTATTACCCAGAGATATTAAATTTTTTGTATAATTTTTAAAAAAATTTTTTTCTATCAACTTATTATCTTTTTGAAGATGTAAATTTTGATTATAAATTATGATTCCTACAATAAAAAATGTCTCTAAATCTCCATAAAATTTTTTCCATGCCAGGCAGTAAGGTATCTGAAAATCTAAAAAAAAGTACCAGCATAAAGTAAAGTTATCCTTTATTATTTTTTTAAATTCTTCGGTAGCTATATCTTTTTTAAGAATATTTTCTTTTCTCATTACTCTTGAAAAGTTAGATAGAAACTTACAAAGTGCATCTAATGTTTCATCAGGTCTTTGAATTTTTAATATTTCTTGATTTAATATAATAGTTTTTTTAACTTTTTTAATTATTCCTGCCTTCTCTAATTCAAGGATTTTTCTTCTAGCAGTTTCTTTTGAAATTGATAATTCTCTTGAAATATCAATAATATTTATTTTCGGTATTTCAAATATTTTTTGATTATAAAAACTTTCGTAGTTTTTTTTGTGAAACATATCATGATAAGATTTAAATGTTTTATATAAAAGAAAAACAAGAATTATATACTTATCTAAATCTTTAAAAACTTTGTATGTTCTTGTAAGCCAAGTTCTTTCAAATTCATAAAAAAGTGTTATTGAACTTTGATATGTTTTTGACAAACATGCAAATATTTGTTCTTCTTGGATTTTATTTGATAGTTTTATATTCTTATCATTCATTTTTAAAATTTAAGAATATATTATTAGAATATTAAGAATTTATAAAGGTATCGTTATATTGATTTGAAACTCTTACAAATGTTGTGCATTTACTTAATTGTTTCAACGATGGTGCTCCCACATATGTACAACTACTTCTTATACCGCCTAGAATATTTAAAATAGTATTTTGAATACTTCCTCGATATTTTATTTTAACATTTCTTCCTTCACTGCTTCTGTAATCAGATAATCCACCGTAATGTTTTTTGTTAGCAATATCAGAGCTTGAGCCATAAAATTCAATATACTTTTTACCATTCGATTTTATTATTTTTCCACCACCTTCATCATGACCTGCTAGCATTCCTCCTAACATTACAAAATCTGCACCACCTCCAAACGCTTTTGCAACATCTCCTGGACAAGTACATCCTCCATCCGCAATAATGTGTGCTCCTAATCCATGGGCTGCATCAGCACATTCAATTACAGCACTCAATTGTGGATACCCGACTCCAGTTTGAATTCTAGTAGTACATACACTTCCTGGCCCTATTCCTACTTTTACAATATCTGCACCACTTAAGATTAATTCTTGTGTCATATCTGCAGTAACAACGTTACCAGCTATAATAGTTTTAGTAGGATATTTTTCTCTAACTGACTTTAAAAAACTACTAAAATGTTCAGAATATCCATTAGCTACATCAATACAAATAAAATTAAAAAAACTAAATTCTTTCAATATTCTATCTAATCTTTCAAAATCTTCTTTTTTAATTCCTATACTTAAAGCTATGTTTTGATACATAGTTTTAATTTTTTTAAATTTATTTATCTTTTTATCATCATGTTGTTTTGTTAAACATGTAATCATTTCATTTTTAGATAATTCTTCTGCAACACTCAATTCCCCAACACCATCCATGTTTGCTGCCATGATTGGTATACCGCTCCATTCGTGGTTACTATATTTGAATTTATATGTTCTTTTTAAATTAACATTTTTACGGCTAGAAAGTGTGCTCCTCTTTGGTCTAAATAGAACATCTGAATAGTCAAGTTTAATGTCTTCTTCAATTCTCATCGATAGTTAAACTATACATAGAAAGGTATATTTCAATTGAATAGTTAGTTGTGGATAAGTATTGAAACAAAAAATAAAACTATTATAAATCAACAAGAATGAACCGGCGGGGTAGCTCAGTTGGTTAGAGCGCGGGACTCATAAGCCCGAGGTCAGTGGTTCGATCCCACTTCCCGCTACCAAAATTATGAACTCACTTATTAGTAATAAAAGGATATACGGAATTATTGTTTGTTACAATAGCGCTCCAGCTATAGAGGAATTATATAACAGAATAGATAAAACTTTATTTGATAAAATATTTTTTTTTGATGACAATTCTACTGACAATTCTTATGAGGTTGCAAAAAAATTTGACTGGACATTAATCAAAAATGAAAAAAATTTAGGACATGGTGGAAATTTAAAAAAAGCAATACAAACCGCATTTGAAGATGGAGCAGACTATGCAGTCGAAATACATGCAGACAATCAATATGATCCTAATTCTGTTAAATTTGCTAAAGAATTTTTTGAAAAGGATTTTGATTTAATTATAGGGTCAAGATTTAAAAAAAAAAATCCATTTCTAAGAGATGGAATGCCTTTTTTAAGATATTTTACTAATAAAATCATGAGTACATTTACTAGCTTGTTACTAAATATTAAATTAACAGAATTTCATACTGGATACAAAATTTTTAGCAGAAACTTTGCTCAAAAGGTTCCATATTTAAATTGTTCTAATAACTATTTGTTTTCATTTCAGGTATTGCTGCAAGCAAAGTACTTTAATCTAAAGTATGATGAAATTAGCATTTCTTCTTCCTATGAAGGTTTCAAAACATCCTGTAATTATTCAAATGGATTTATCTATTTAATTCAAAATTTTAGAGAAATTACTAACTTTATTTTGGCAAGAGCTAATATTAAAAACAACAATGTTTTTCCAAAAAAAAATTAATTAATTATTTTTTTTAATTTTTTTAGATTCATTACAGTGAACTGAGGCATTGTATTTTTTTGATTTTTTCTTAATTTTTGTTTTTTAATATTTGGTAGATCTTTTTTTGCAAAATCATAAACTGATTTACCGGGCCCCCCAACATTTATCACTCCAAACTTATTATAAATTTTATCTAAAATTTTTACTAAATCTTTATGATAAATAAAATTAGTATACATGTTCGTATATGCCGATTTATGAATAAAAGGATATTCTGTCATACATACTCTTAGTATAAGTGAATTTTTATACAATCTTACTGCACACTCACCACCTAGTTTAGACCAAGCATAGTTATTAAAAGGTTGGACTGGATCAGTTTCTTTATAAAAACCTTTTTTGTTAGGATAAACATAATTGGTTGAAAAATAAATTATCTTTATATTAAATTTAGAACAAATATTAACAATATTAGAAGTTCCGATTATATTTAACTTTATACTTTCATTTATATTTTTTTCATGAATATTCATTGGCCTTGATAGCCCTGCTAAATGCAATAAAATTTTTGGTTTTTTTCGTTTTAAATATTTTTCAATAGATTTCTCATTTAGAATATTTAGCTCTTTTTTTGATGGAAACAAAAAATTTTTATTTTTTTGCTTATATTTTTTTAAAACTTTACCAAATCTACCATTGCCACCAGTGACAACTATCATTTTAGACTTTGACATGACTAATCCATTTCCCACCTTTTGAGGTGTAAAACTTTTCTTTTTTTAATATTTCTTTTTTATGATTCCACGAAAACAATATTGTATAATCAGGTAAATTTTGTTTAAAATGTTTAATTGAGACTATAGGTATGTGCTTACCAGGGGAGCATCTTCCAATTTTTTCTGTAGTTGAATCTGCTATATATTCAATGAATTCAGTTCCAATATTACAGTAATTTAAAACAGTACAACTTTTAGCCGATGCAGCATATCCCGCAATTCTTTTTCCCTTTTTTTTTAAATCTATAAGTTTTTTTTTAAAATTAACTCTTGATAGTTCACATTTTTTTTTAAATTTTAAACAAGACTGAATTTTGTTTAATCCCTGCTTTTTTTCAATTTTTAAAAGTTTTTTTATAGATTTTGATATCTTTCTAACTCCTTTTCTTGCAATTATGTATCTCATAGATCCACCATGAGACTTTTGAGGATAAGCATCTATTATTTCAAGGCCGTGTTTATCAAAAATACTTTTTACTGAATGAATTGAAAAGATAAATACATGAGCATCATATATTTGATCATATGATATTTTTTTAAACATCGATCCTAAATATGGTTCTTCAAAAACAAAAATACCCCTCTCACTAAGTAAAAGTTTTAAAGATTTAATTACATCATTTAAATTCGGTATATGGCATATAACATTTGCAGCACAGACAAGATCAGTTTTTCCTATAAATTTTTTAAATTTTTTAACATTTTTTTGATTAAAAAAACCATTGTAAACTTTAATGCCATATTTTTTTGAGAAATTTGCAACATTTGTTGATGGTTCAAATCCTATATGTTGATATTTTTTAAAGTTTTTAAGCAATGAACCATCGTTAGAACCTATCTCAATAACTTTCGATGATGGATTTAAATATCTTTTTACAAATCTATAGTATTTTTTAAAATGATTAACCATATAAGCTGATTTACTTGTGTAAAATGGATATTTATTATTAAATAAATTATTTGATTTTGGATGATCATTTACTTGAAGCAAATAGTTTTTAGGATTAAATCCAACTTCAAGTTTATAAAAAAACTCTTTTTTAAAATCTTTCTTTTTTAAGAAACAATTTGCCATTGGCATTTTACCAAAAGACATAAATGGTTTAATTTTATTTCCAAGTATTTTACATCTCATATATTTTAAAGATATTTTAAATCTATTCCGTTAGAATCTTTTTTTGAGATTATCTTTTTACTATTTGGCCATTTAATATTAACATTCTTATCATTCCATTTTATTGTAACTTCACTCCCAGCCGATCTATAATTACTATTCCCATAAAAAACTATATTTTCTTTTGAAAGAGTTAAAAAACCATGCGCAAAGCCAGCAGGTATATACAAAGATTTACAATTATTTTCTGAAAGAACAACCTTGAAGTATTTACCATAAGTTTTTGATTTTTTTCTGCAATCAATTACAACATCTAAAATTTTTCCCTTAATAACTGATACAAATTTATCTTGTGGATTTTTTGTTTGTAAATGCATTCCTCTCAAAACATTTTTTTTTGATTTAGACATGCACCAAAATATCATTTTTTTTTTTAAAAATGTTTGTTTAAAGATTTCTCTAAAATATCCTCTAGTGTCATTAAATTTTATACCGCTGTATATTATTAAACCTTTGAATCTTGTTTTTTTTTGTTTCATTTTAATAAGTTTTTCAAATAATTTGAATAATCGCAATTTCCATAAAATTTTATTGCTTTTTCAATATTTGATTTATTAATCCATTTAAAATTTAGTGCAATTTCCTCAAGGCAAGCTATTTTAAAACCTTGTCTATTTTCAATCGCCGATACAAAAGAACTTGTTTTATAAAAATCTTCTATTGATCCTGTATCTAACCAAGCACCACCTCTTCCAATATAATCTGCATAGAGTTTATTAATTTTTTTATATTTTATTAGTAAATCAGTAATTTCTATTTCACCTCTTTTTGAAGGTTTTAATTCTTTAGCAAATTTGCTGACTTTATTATCAAAGAAATATAATCCAGTAATAGCTAGATCAGACATAAATTTTTTTGGCTTTTCTTTTATTGCTATTATTTTATTTTTAGAATTTACCTTGGCTACTCCATATCTTTCAGGTTTATTTACCCTGTGTAAAAGGACCTTTGATCCAGATTTTAACTTAATACAATTAGAAAGAATTTTAGATAAATTTTGCCCATAAAAAAAATTATCACCTAGAATTAGTGCCACACTTTTATTATTAATAAATTTTTCACCAATTATAAATGCATCCGGTAAGCCCTTAGGCTTAGGCTGTTCTTTGTAAGTTATTTTAATTCCTAAATTATTACCATTAGGTAAAATTTTTTTGTATTGATTGAGCTGTCCTTTATTTACTATTATTAAAATATCTTTTATTTTTGATAGCATTAAAATTGACAAAGGATAAAATATCAAAGGTTTATCATAAATAGGAAGCAATTGTTTGTTTACAGCTTTAGTTAACGGACTCATTCTGGTACCATGACCTCCTGCTAGTATAATTCCTTTTTTAATCATTAAATTTTTCCTAATCTATTTATGATATCTTTTTTTTTAAAAGAACTGAAATATTTTTTATTTTTATAATACCAGTCAAATGTTTTAATTAAACCTTTTTTAAAATCTGTTTTTGGTTTCCAATTTAATTTTTTTTTTAATTTTGAGCTATCAATTGCATATCTAAAATCATGCCCTGGTCTATCTTTAACAAATTTTATTTTAACTCTTTTACCTTTAATTTTTTTATTTTTTGAAATTATTAGTAAATACCTGCAAACATCCAAATTAGATAAATTTTTATTTGAACCAATATTATAAGTTTCTCCAATTTTACCGTTTTTAAAAATTTTATATAAGGCTTCACAGTGGTCTTCAACATAAATCCATTCTCTAGAATTTTTACCTTTTCCATAAATTGGTAGATCAAAGTTATTAAAAATATTAAAGATCATTTTTGGTATTAATTTTTCTGGATGTTGTTTTGGACCATAATTATTTGAGCAATTAGTTACAATACCTCTTAGGTTATAAGTTCTTATATAAGAATGGACAAGATGATCAGAAGAAGCTTTTGAAGCTGCGTAGGGCGAACTAGGTTTGTATTGAGATTTTTCATTTGTTCTTCCAATTTTTACATCGCCGTAAACCTCATCTGTTGAAATGTGAACTAACTTAGATTTTTTATTTCTTAAACAAAACTTCTTAAAGGCCTCAAGTAAATTATAAACACCTATTATGTTGCTTTTTATGAAATTGTAAGGATTGTCTATAGATCTATCTACATGAGTTTCCGCTGCAAGATTAAATATACATAAAGGTTTATATTTATAAAAAATTTTTAATAGCTTTTTTTGATTATTTATATCTGTTTTTATAAATTTATACTTTCTTGAATTGTTAAATTCTTTTAAATTATAAAAATTAGATGAATAGCTCACCTTATCAATGTTAATTACTTTAAAACCTTTTTTTATTAAAAAACCTATAAGATTACTTCCAATAAATCCCAGGCCTCCAGTTACAATTAAGTTTGACATATAAAATCTCTACATTAATAAAAAAAAAAGTATATATTTATATTTTTCATTTTTATGAATAATTTAAGCGAATTAACAGTAATAATTTTAACTTATAAAACTAATTTAAATATTTTAAATAGTTGTATTTCTTCGATAGATTCAAAAGTAAAAATTATAATTGTTGAAAATTCTAGTAACTTTATTCATAAAAATAAAATCATCAATGATCATAAGAACGTGTCAATTTTTTGTTCAGGCTCAAATTTAGGTTATGGAGGAGGTAATAATTTCGGTTTAAATTTAGTAAAAACAAAATACGCGTTAATTTTAAACCCAGATGTAATTTGCTCTACTAATTTTTTCCAAGAGATTGGAAAATATTTATCAGAAAAAAATGATTTCTCAGTTATTGGCTGTCAATATGAAGATAACAGTGTTTATGAACCGGCAGGATATTTTGAGAAAAAATATAAAATTTCAAAATTAACAGAGTACAACAATTTAGATTTAATCAAGGTTGATTGGGTTGTTGGCTGTTCATTACTTATTAATTTAAAAAAATTTTCAAATAGAAATATTTTTGATGAAAATTTTTTTTTATTTTTTGAGGAATTTGATCTTTGCAAAAAATTAAAAAAAAATGGTGAAAATGTTTATTCAAGCAGAAAATTAATTATCAACCATCTAGGTTTTAAAAGCACATCGGATTTTGGTGAAGATTTAGCTCATTCTAACAAACTTAGAAGTTGGCACTTTGCATGGTCATATTTTTACTATCACAAAAAAAATGAAGGTTATTTTTCAGCCTTTATGAAATCTATTGGTAAAATCTGTAGATCATTTCTTAAAATGATATTTTTTTCAATTATTTTTAATAAAAATAAAAGAATAAATTATACATACAGATTTTTAGGATTTGTAAACTCTTTATTTGGAAGAAAATCTTTTTTTAGAATTGAATAAATTAATGACCTGGAAATTCAATTAAATTTTCAACTTTATAATTTGATTTTATTAATTTATCGCACCCACCTAAATCAAAAAGATTAATAACGAAAATAAAACCTGCAACAGTTCCCTTAGATATTTTTACTAATTTTGCAGCTGCCTCAGCAGTTCCACCAGTCGCAATTAAATCATCAATAATTAAAACTGAGTCATTTTCTTTTATAGAGTCTTTGTGAACTTCTATAGTAGCTGTTCCATATTCTAACTTAAAGTCTACCGAATGTGTTTCGGCTGGAAGTTTATTTTTTTTTCTCAACATGATAAATGGTTTATTTATTAAATAAGATACCGCAGATGCAAAAACGAAACCTCTAGACTCAATTGCAGCTATTTTATCAATCTTGAAATTTTTTGTTTTTTCAACTATTTGGTCAACACATTCTCTGAAAGCTTTCTCATTTTTTATTAATGTTGTTATATCTCTAAATAGAATTCCCTTTTTGGGATAATCTTGAATCGATCGAATATAATCTTTTAAATCCATAATAAATTACGATATATAAATAAATAAATTATTTTTTTGATATGGCAAACAATAAATTAG
>MDSW01214220.1_pt1 | contig 15132 bp, 12 predicted proteins | sample 811171 | NCBI WGS metagenome assembly MDSW01 (sample SAMN05326641, study PRJNA326480) | marine metagenome | isolation source: seawater | place: Atlantic Ocean: North West | collected 2012 | reverse complement strand
TGTCGATGCGGCCGAAGGGATCGACGTCGCGATGCATGACTCGAATCGGCACATGAGTGTTGACGGCGTGGCCTTTTGCGCTGTGGCAGACTGACGGGGCGACGACTTTTACCGTCCCAAGTTCTGAAAGGGCGCGGTACAGGGCGGCCAGGCCAGGAGCATCAAAGCCATCGTCATTGGTGATCAGAAATCGCATTTGTGTGGACTCAGCATTCGTTGGGCAGACAGCGTTATGTCACCGTCATCAGTGCCGCAATCGTATACGATTCTGGCAGAAAATCGTCAAAGCCAGCGGCGATGACTTTTTGTCGATCGTCGGAAGTTGTGTTGCCCGTGAGCAGGCTCAGATTGCGCAATGCTGGTGTCGCTGACAGCAACGCCAGGCTTTGCCCCGTATTAAGAGACCTGTGACCCATTCTCTACTGAGAGTCTACTGAGAAGATTTTGGGCTGGCAGAACTGGTTACTATGCAGTCTCCGCCGTTGACTCGCCTTCGTCTTCAACCTTGTCCCAGAAAGAGACAAAGAACACGACCATCACAGCAATCGCAAATCCGGCAGGCAGATACCAGAATTCTGCAAAGTTGATGACTTCATTGGTCTTGCACTTCGCAGTCCACCAGCCAAAGAACTGTGCACCAAGGCCAAGTCCCAGTCCCTGAGTGAGCATCACAACAAGCGATTGGGCCTGACTTCGCACCTCAGTTGGTGCTTTTTTGTCTGTATAGATCATTCCGGTCACAAAGAAGAAGTCGTAGCAGATGCCATGCAGCAGAATGCCAAGGAAGACGGGCCCTGTCATCATTGGTCCTTCCTGACCAAATGCGTAGCCCCAGAGGCCATATCGAAGGGCCCATGCAAACATTCCGATAAGCAGCATCTTTTTGACACCCAGCCGGGCAAAACAGAGTGGCATGACGAGCATGAAGAAGATTTCACTCATCTGCCCCGTACTCATCGCACCGGTGGTTGAGCCAAAGAGCTGCACGCCCATCGTTTCCACAAATCCGTACCCCTTGGCGTAGTAGCCGGCAAGAGGAATACAGATCAGGAATGAAGCGATCGCAAAGACAAAGAAGGCTGGGTTCTTCAGCAACGACCATGCGTCAACACCAAGCACCTTGCCGAATGACACAGGCTGACCTTTTGCCGGCGGAGCTGTCTTCGGCAGCGTCAGGCAATAGATGCCCAGAATGGCAGACGAAATCGCTGCGGCATGAAACATATGCGGCGAATTGTCAGAGAACTGAATCGTACTGCTGACAGCATTGAATGCTTCATTGGCTGCGGCAATGGCAGTTTCGTCTTCACCCGCTTTTTCCAGCGCCGCAGAGAGTGTCTCCTGAGCGGAGCTCAGTTTGGAAGCTTCGTCCGTGAAGAGGCGACAGCCCCACATCACCCAGTTGCCGACGATCCATCCGATTGTGCCCAGCACCCGGACAACCGGGAACTGTTTTTCACCGTCCGAAAGATGGTTAAACGACAGACTGGCGGTCAGGCCGAGGGTCGGCATAAAGCAAACCATGTACAGCAGAAGGCACAGAATCATGGGGTGCGTGAACTGCTGCAGGAGAGTCTCCGGGGCTCCAGCTGCGGCAAGGGACGGTGCGTACCAGAGCAAACCGGCTCCGATCAGGTTGAGAATTGCCAGAACCTTTTCCGTATTCAGGAAGCGGTCGGCGATCAGGCCGATGGTCAGTGGTGCCAGGATGGCTGCAATTGGGGCGACCGTGTACGCAGCTGCATCGTACGATCCACCTTTGCCAAGCGCCGTCATGCCGTTTTCCTTCAGGAATCCGAACATCGCGACGTACCATGCCCCCCAGGTAAAGAACTGCAGGAACATCATGATGGAAAGACGAGGGACAATCCCTCCCTGATCAGGTGCCTGAAGTGTCTCTGAATTTGCGGTGGCGTCGGACATTGTGTGGAGATCCTCTGCGGTTGGAACGGACTGTTAGGAACAAATCTACCGAGTGACTAACGCCTCAGAAACTGTGACGGGTAGGCCGACAATAATTTTGCGCAAATCCATTCCCTCAAACAGGTTCCCTCAAGCCGGGGAGACTCCTTCTTTTCCGCCGAGGCACGCAGGGCATCAGATTGACCCGTGCATCGGTTTCAGGCCCATTTACTGTTTGAGCCGCTTACCCTGTGTCACGACTGCACCGGCGATTCTCGGCAGCGATTCTCTTAGCAGGGCTGCTGACGGCTGGCGATCAGTGATGAACCCAGGCTACTCAGACTCCCGGACGTCAAACTCCAGTTTCCAGCGGCGGTCGTCTTTCGTGCTGACGCACCAGAGCTCAAGAACTCCCAGCTCTGTGACCCGAGATTGGAACCGCACGGGGACCGACGAGAACCCGCTGGCTCCTCCGGCTCCAGCCTCATCTTCTGTTTGAAGTTCCGTCTCGAGGCTGTTGGTCTCCACCAGTTCGTCACTCGAGCAGGAGGGCAACAGAGCGCCTGGTTCATCTTCGGTGCGAACAGTTGAGCCAAAGAAACGGAACCGAGCAGGCTGACCAACAATCAGTCCGATATCAGCAGAGGGTACGTCGCACTCTGTTCCCTCCTCCATGCCCTGAGGAACCACACATAATCCTCGCAGCGGCCGAGGAGCACCGGGGATTGCCAAACCTGAAGTCTCGATTCCGACGTACCAACTCCGTGGAGACCCGCCGCGAATTCGAATGTCGCCGTTTTCACGAGTCCAGCCATAGAATGCTGCACCGAGCGCAACCGCGTTATCGAGATCGTGTGTTCCGTCAAGCAGTGCCACTGCGTCTTCGTCGAACCAGCCCTGCATGACTTCGAGCAGTCGTTGTCGCAGTCGGTCTGAACGGAAAACGCCACCGTTGAAGAGAACCCATGTTGGCCGAACGGCTGATCCGTCACCGTGTCGTGTCAGGAAATCTGCGATATGCCGAGTGATCCCGGTGTCCTGCTCCCATGGCAGACCCATCTCCTGAAATCCGGTCTGCACATTTCGCACTGGCTGGTCACTGACTGCAGCATCCGGCAGAAATCCGTTGATCAGTAACTCAGCAGCCTGCTCACGCTCAAGCTTCACGCTGACTGTTCCGCCGATCAGCCTGCTTCCTCTGCCGAGCACAGACACCGTCTGCGACCTGGGCCCTTTCTCCGCCAGCAATGCTTCCTTTGCGGTTCGGCAGGAGTGCCATAGTGAAACAGACTGCCAGGGGTCCAGTTGAATTTTCTTCTGTTCGAACAGACTCGCTGCGTGCCATGCCAGGGCAGCATCCATGTTGTCGCCACCCACAAGCAGATGATCTCCCACGGCGCGGCGCTGCAGCACGAGGTTGCCGTCTTCGTCAGAGACCTCCACCAGGGTCAGGTCTGTCGTTCCACCACCCACGTCACAGACCAGGAGAGTCTCACCGGCAGACAGGATGTTGCGCCACTCGTCGCCCATTTGCTGCAGCCACGCGTAGACGGCCGCCTGCGGCTCTTCCAGCAGTACAATGGACTCGGGCAACCCCGCTTTGATTGCTGCGGCACGGGTCAGTTCGCGTGCGGCGGGGTCAAAACTCGCGGGCACCGTGAGGACAACATGCTGGTTCTCGATTGAGTCATCAGGATGCTCTGCATCCCAGGCTTCGACAAGGTGTTCAAGGTATCGCTGAGACGCATCCACAGGCGAAATCTGTGGATTACCTTCGGGAGCCTGCCAGGGAAGAATTCGACTGTTGCGGTCCACTCCTCCGTGACAAAGCCAGCTCTTTGCTGCTCCCACCGTGCGATCCGGATTGTCTGCGGACTGTCGACGCGCCAGCTCGCCGACCGCGTAGTCCGCTCCGGGGCACCACGGAAGATCGCATGCACCATTCTGTGCTTCGGCATCCGTGGCAAGGTAGGTGAATGAAGGCAGACTGTTACGAGCCTCCACGGTTCCGCGATCAACAAGCTGTGGAATGGGCAGAATTTGAGCCTGAGGTGACTGTTCCTCGAGCGGCACCCACGCAAGGACACAGTTGGTCGTCCCAAGGTCTATTCCAATGGCGAACCGAGCACTCATTGAGGCATTCTTCCTGCAGTTACCGACCGCGAATTCTGCTATTCAGGATTGGATTCTGCTGTGTCCAGTGAACGGAGATGTTTCCATGTAAACAGCCCGGTGTCGTGATTGTCCGACCACTTAATCTTCAGGGCGTAATTGCCCGAGAATCCGACATCGAGGGTGTCGATGTCTACGGGCACGGAATCCGGGTCGAGAATTCGTTCACCGGTGAATTCATTGACGCAGGCTGCGCACGGGCAGTTCTGACGAACAAGACGAAATGGCAGTTCCGAAATCCGATCACTCCACTGGAGTTCGATGATTCGGCGTTCCTTGTGAACTTTGATACCCAGAGGAGTCTGCATAGCAAGTATTGTGGAGCATGAGTGACGTGCGGGAATCAGTTTTGGAGTCGCCGCGGCAATTATCACGACGCAGCAATGCTCTCAATCAGATTCAGATCAGGCGGTCAGTTCGTCATCAGGATCGGCGTCTTCTTCACAGAACACTTCCGTTAGGAAGTCGACAAAGTCCTGCACCGATTCTGCGACGATTTCCCAGCCGACAGACTGATGATCATACTGCAGAACGCCCTCGAATTCTCCGGACACGTCGACACAGTAATAGTCGCCCTGCCCCGTCTCCCCAATGATGAGAAACTCCTGCGGCCATTTACACTCGCCGCCCTCCGGAGTGATCAGATAATCCAGTCGCGCTTCTTCATTCAGGGCAACCACGACTTCCAGGTCGCGTGGCAGTTCAACATCACTGACGTACCCTTCGCTGTCAGAATCATCCATCGCCCGCACGGCGGTCGTCAGATGCGGCGGGTAGTCAAGAATGATGGCTCGATAATCGTCAGGCACGGACAGGCCAATGATCTCTGCCAGTCGGCTGAATGACTGTTGTTGTGAGTCGCTTGCACTCATGAATGCCTGTCAGTCGCGGCCAGGATGCGCGATGTCCTTCCAGTATTTGTCGAACTTGAAGTTGGGACTGTTGTCGGGATCGTGACATGTGGCACACATGCTCTCCCGAGCCTGTTTCTCAGTCACCTTAACTTCATCGATGGCCGCTTTCACTTCTCCTTCTTCAATCAGCTCAATATGGCGACTTCCCGGACCGTGACAGTTCTCGCATTGATTACCGGCGAGCAGCGTCTGCAGTCCTTTCTCCGGTTCCTTTGCCAGTTCCTCATTCAGGAAGCCAGACCGATACCTCAGGTATTGTTCGGGCTTCCAGCCTGTCACGTGACAGGCCAGACATTCCGGATCAAACCCACGAGAAATCCCTTTGAGGCGCTCGTAGCCGTCACGCTTGTTCTCCGGGAACAGGCTCTCAAACGCGTGGGCATGTTTTGAGTCCTTCCACACCGACATTGCTTTCTTGTGGCACGTAGCACACTGTTCCACACCGACAAAGTGTGCGCCCGACGGATGTCCCACTCCGATTGTGTCTGTCAAAACGACTTCCTGGTCTCTCAGGCGCTGCTGGTAATCTTCCATCAGCTGAATCATCGAAGGTGTGTCGTCAAAGTCAGAGTCATTCAGAGCGACCAGTCGATACTGAAAGCGTTCTTCGGCGTCTGGGTAGTACGCGAGAACTCCAGCGTACTTTCCTTTCCGCCCGGCTTCGATCACCAGCGTATCTCCGACTTTCTCGAACGCGTTCTTTGGGTCCGGGTCGGATGAGCCTTCCGCAGTGAGGACGATGTCAAACTGAGGAAACTCCTTCGCAAATTCTTTGGACTCTGCAACCTTCGCCTGAGACAACAGAATGGTGACATCCGGCGATTCGGGTTCCAGTTCCTTCAGGACTTTCTTAAGTGCTTCACGCGCGTCGGAAACCTCAACATCAGACACACGACCCATTTCGCGCTGCAGTTTGCTGCTGAGCACACTGGTGACGGCGATCTTTAGTCCGCCCTGCTCAAACGTGATCCATGGCTTCGGGCTGAGTTCCGGAGTTTCAAAGAAGACAACGTTGGCGGAAATGAAACTGACCGCGTCTTCACTCTCGGTATCGTGTTGCGAAAGCAGGAAGTCTGCTCCCAGACGAAGTTCCTCAGGTCCCATCCCGATGCCCCGATACTTCATGTCCCTGAGGGCTCTGAGCGTCGACTCCAGCTTGATCTTCGCCTGCTGCACGGCGCTTCGTCGAGCGAGACCGCCGGCATCGAGGCCGCAAACCGGCCACTTTTTGTCTTCCAGTTTCTTCAGCAGATTCGCCCGGCGGGAAACACCGCCCAGCTGTTCTTCGGAGCAGCCACAGGGCTCAATGAAGCCGTGCATCTCAGCCGTCAGCAGAAATGCGACGGCGGGCTGATCCCACGTCTGCCAGATCTTTTCCTGACCGGGAAACCCATTTGGAGACGCGCTGTCAGCAATCCCTTCTGCACCCTGATGGGTAGCATGCTGACCTGAGTCAGACGAGGAATCGCCGGTCTCCTGAGAATCGCTGCTGCACCCCGCAAGTGCGATCAGGACAGGAAGAATAAGAGACGTCCGTTTCATAGGGCTGCGACTATCAGAAGGTGCGGAAGGTCATCTGCAGGTCAATCTGCTGACCGGACGGATGATTGGTTTTGATCCTCAGGAGTCCCGGATTGTCCCGACCACGCGCAGTCGCGGGATACCCGGCGGGAATCCTGATCTTCATCGTGTAACGCCGCTTTGAATCTCCCAGCGGCTTGCCTTCATCCATTTCGACTTCCAAAAACTTTGGTATCGCTTCAATGTCCGTCAGCTGCAGTGCTTCTTTGAATTCGCTGTGGTCCACAAACAACTGCAGTTCCACTACTCGCTCTTTCTGACTTGAGAATTCGCCCATCTGCAGCCCCTGCTGCAACTCATGCCACTGATAATTGCGGACTCCAGGTTTTGGCATGATCCTGATCGGTCCGCGCTTCTGCAGCTCGATTTCCAGTGAAATCGGTTTGTGGTGCTGGTCGATGTGGACCGAGACTGGCTCGCGGATCAGCATCGGTGGCAAATCCGGGTCGACTTTCAGGACAATGGCGACGGCTGACTGGGCCTTATCCCATTCCTGAACTGCCATTTGCTGTTCGGTGCACTTGTGCCATTCCAGCGTAAAGTGCTCGTTCTCAAACTCCATGTCTTTGATGCTCATGTCGTCAAAAACGCGTGAGACCAGGAAGCCGACAATCAGTCCCTCTTCGGGAACATCGTTGGCTTTAACGATCCATGCTTCAGGAGGGAATACAAATACGGGGACGGAGACAACACCTTTCAGACGGAACTGAACTTCCTGCGCGTTGATGTCGTTAGTCAGAATCGGACCTCCGTGCTCAAAGTTCTCGTCTGGTCGCTTCCCTTCAATCTCCACGATCAGCTCAGTGGATTCGCCTTTCTTCAGTTCTTTCTTCCCCAGCTCAAAGGTGGTGCACTTGCAGGTTGGTTTTCCGGTCTGCAGCTGCAGCACACCTTCTCCGTGGTTCTCAATGAGAAACCGATATGACACCGTATCGCCGACCAGCATGCCGCCAAAGTTGTACTCCGTCTGCTGAACCACGCATTCCGGCTGAGGCCCCGTCGAACTGACCATCGGAACGCCGGCTGGCTTTTTGTTCTTCGCCGGAACGGACGCAGTGCTGGTTGGCTTTGGACCCTTTGTTCCTTCAGTCTCTTCGGTGCCGCCCGAGAGAACCCAAATGGCTCCACCAGCGACAGCGAGAAAGCCCACAACAAAGATTAGGTTTTTCATGACATCATTCCTGTGCAGGACCACTCAGGTCCTTTAATCGATCGACCAGTGATTCGGGAAGGTATCTGTCCGAATGTCCCCAATCGTGATTAAGTCTGTCCTGTTCCAGTGCTCTTCGGGCTGCCAGCCTGGCTTCTTCCACCGGACCAGCGTCCCGCAGATGTTCCGCCAACTCAGCCAGCAGATGTGCGTCCGTTGGATATCGATCCACGGCAGATTTCAGATCGCGAGTCGCTGACTGCGTGATTGCTGAGTCATTCGTCAGACGGGCGCAGACCTGCTGAACCCTGCTGCGAAAAAGAAATCCGGTGTATCGACGTGGATCCATCTCAACCAGTACGTTTACAGCCTCCATCGTGTTTGTGAACTCGCGTTCCAGCCCCACCGGCACAGATTCGCGCGCACCGGCATCGCCAAAACGGTCCTCAAACATATACGTCAGCAGTTCCGCTCTCCGTTGGGCGGAATTCAGACTCCATGGATCTGATTCACAGGCCCTTTCGAGTGCTTTTGCTGCCTGACGGGGTTCGCCGCGACTCAAAAGCCTGCTCGCCGTGGCCATTTCTGTTCCAGAATCCAGATTTGGGCGAATCGCCATCCACATGATCAAACCGGCCGTCACGACCGCACCCCCGGCCTGCCACCGCCCGACAACATGTCCGTCACCCTTCTGCCACGGAATGCTGAGTGCATGCAGAGCCACCAATAGCTGCACGACCACAAGAATCTGCAGGCCTCCAGCACCGAGCAGGTGAATAAAGAGAGCCAGCAGGCAGACCGCTGGAGTGCTCCGTGGGACTCTTGCGGCGGCCATAACATGAGCCACCGGAAGTGCGACGAGAGGAATCATCCATGCTCCGTTCAGTTCGCCCACCCACCCAACAGCTGGCACCTGCCCACCTGTCAGCGGGTTTCCGAATACGAACTCCCATGCTGCAAACCCAATCCCACCACCGAACAGCAAAGTTCTCAGCCCGCTTTCCGGGCGCATCGGTAGAGCGGCTGTTGCAGAGTCTTCTTCTTCTTTCTGCCTGAGCGACCCGACGGCTGTTCCCATAAGCAGGACGAGACCCGAAAGTCCGAGCAGACCTGCTGAAATCCAGGCGTCCAGCACAATGTTATGAGGATCAAAAATGGCCTCGCTGGATTCTGCGAGGCGATACATCAGGTAAGCATTTCGAAAGTTGCCGGGCCCTGTCCCCAGAAGCGGGTTGTCCAGAATGACGTCGGTCGCGCCTTTCCAGTAAAACAAACGAAACTGCAGAGAGCGTGGAGCTTCCAGAATGACTTCCTGGTCCAGTGCACCGGATGCCAGAGCGGCCATAAAGACGACACCAGCCAGGCCCCCTGCTCCTCCCATCCAGAGCAATAGTTTGCTGCGTGAACCGTTTGGACCTGCACGCAGGAGGAATGTCTGAAGAATGACACCTATTGCCGTGGCCACCCAGGCCGTGCGACTTTTAGTCAGCAACAGACAATAGCCGGTTAACAGCAGGAACAGAATTACCGACCGTCGAGGAAAATCTGACTCCTGAGGCGACAGCAGTGTTCCGGCCAGAAACACAACCATCACGGCAAGCACACCACCAAGCGTGTTGGTTAATGCAAATGGACCCTGCGGCTCAAGGCTGTGCAACAACCTGTTTTCGTAGCTGATCCGTTCCGGGCCACTCCGAGGAATTCCATACTGCAGCCGCTCCTGATCCGTGGCATTCACGAACCAGTCTCGTTCCTTCGGCAACAGGTAGTGGTAATCGACTATTCCGAGTACCGCGACGCCGACTCCAAGTCCCACCAGCAACTGAACGACGAGCATCTGCCGACCAGCAGCACACAGTCGCTGCACAACCATCCAGCCGGCAGCAGCGGAAAGAAAATGGAACGTCAGGTTCACCGATGTGCGACGATCACCTCCGAACTGAAAGACGCCCAGTGTCGAAAGCACGTACCCAAGTCCCAGTAGCAGTACGGCCGTGGTACTTAGCGATATCAGGCGACTTCCAGTCTGACGGGAGCTCATGGTCCATGCAGTACCAGCACCCGCCAGCATCCAAAGGACAGCAAAATGCAGCCCTTCGCCCGTTTCGGCACCCTCTGAGGGCCACAGAAATCCGACGGTCAGCAGCATTCCCCAGAGTGTAATGGCAGCCTTCTGCATAGTTGCGGATCAGGTACGGCCGGAGGATCGGCGGCCAACGGTCTCCAGAATTCCAACCAATGCGAGGACACAACAGATCATCGCAAGGATCAGCCATGCCCCGGCCCAGTCGTTGACCTTGTAAAGCAACAGTCCGCCCAGTCCGGTCATCAGTGTTGCCAGATGAATGGTCAGCACCGCATGAGCGGGCTTAAGCCCGAGCTCCACGAGACGGTGCGAAAAGTGACTCTTGTCACCGTGGAATGGACTGCGACCGCTGCGCAAACGAATCATAATCACCGTGACGAAGTCGTACAGTGGTACGGCCAGAATGCAGATCGGTGCAAGGATCACATGACGACTTCCGGAACGCTCATAGAACGTCCCTGCGATTGTCAGAGTTGCCAGCAGGAAGCCAATCAGGTTGCTTCCTGAATCTCCCATGAAGATCGATGCCGGTGGGCGATTCCAGCAGAGGAACCCACACAGAGATCCTGCCAGCATCAACAGGCATGCTGGAACCACAGGATGCGGTTCTCTGACGACAAACAAAAGAATGCCTGCCGACATCAAAGCAGCGATGACGCCGATGCCGGCCGACAGCCCGTCCATGTTGTCCAGGAAGTTCATGGCGTTGGTCAGAATCATGATCCATAGAACAGTGACACAGATTCCAAACCATGGTTGCGACATGAAGACGGTTGCCCGAACGCCGCCCAGCGTGACTCCAAAGGCGACTGCCAGCTGAACGCCCAGTCTCAGTTTCCATGAGAGGTTCCAGCGGTCATCTGCAAGCCCCATGGCAAAGAGCGCGCATCCACCAACAGCAATCGCAATCATCTGCTGACCAATGGCCGCATCGGATGTCAGTGACCGAATGAGCTCTGCAAAGAACGTCGTATCGGGCAGGATGCTCCAGAGTCCGCTCGCCAGCAGGACACATGGAACCACAAGTCCAAAGAAGACAGCGATGCCGCCGCCCATGGGCGTTGGGCTGGCATGCACTTTGCGGTCACCAGGCAGATCAACCAGGCGCAACACTGGTGCCAGCTGACGGATGACGGGCGTCAGCAGAACGGCAGTCAAAAATGCAACGGAGAAAACGGCCACCGCAAGCGTGAGCATAAAACGCAGAAACCACGGACAGTAAAAGAGGGGCGGAGACTCGCATCCTACGGTTCAGAGACCGGTTTTGCCGGGACGAAATCGAAATCCGTCGGAGCTCAATGTCAGACTTCCAGGAACGTCCCGTCTGAATCAGCAGAGTCATGGTCATTCCTTCAATTCCTCCTGATCGGACTGACGGCGATTGTAGTTTTTGGCAGTCACCACCATCTGACGGGGAGTAGAGTGCTGAATCGTAACTCCCTCATGGCACTGGAGTTGCGACACTGATTTGGAATTTCTTCGTGATTTGGCGCACCACTTGCCAATGATCTGTTGTCAGAACGAGACACCCAATTTCGCGGGACTGTCGTCCTGATGACCGGAGAAAATAATGCGTAGTCAAGTTACACCAAAGAGCATTCGCCGACTGGTTGCCGCTGATGGTTACCTCACACTCAACATGCCGGATCAGGCGATTGAAGAGTTGCAGAAGGTGGACGACGCCGGACCACTCGAAGGTCCTCGCCGGCTGTTGCTTGGACTCGCTCATAAACGCAGCGGTGCTTCAGATCGTGCGATCGTGCACCTGGAACAGGCCGCGCGACTGATGCCCAGACCGATCCGCAGTTTTGCATGGAGTGAACTGGCCGGCTGTTATCGCGAGGTTGGAAACGCAGATCTGGCAGATCTTGCCGAAACTCTCGGTGGCGACGGAGCCTATGAATTGCGGATCGCGCTGGCAGATTCTGAGCTGAATATCAGGTCTACCGAATCGCTGACTGAAATCATGTGACGTAACCGCCTGCCTCATAACAGGTTCCAGTGACTCTTTGTCAGGGACGATTGGCTGCACGGCCTGTCGTCCTGTTTTTTTGCGCTCGGCAGAGTCTCATTCACGGCAACAACCTCCTCTAGCGAGGTAAGTCGGCTGCCGAATAAGGTATCTGACACACCGACTGGAACGATTATGACGGTCAGGAAGACTGCGTTCGGTGACCGAACGATTGAAGAATGGAATCTACGATGAAGGCTCTGCAACTGACGGGCTGCGCCCTCCTCACATTCGTCCTGCTCTCCGGTTGCCGAAATCGGCAGTACGCCCATGTGCTTGACCGCGACGATCAGGACATGGTCGGAAGTCATGAAGCCGGCGCCGAAACATGGAAGCCGCTGATCGACGAATCCGTCGCCAGCATGCTGGGCCGCGCATGTAGCGACGTCTCTACGGTTTCGTATACCACTGCGGGCGGCACTCCTGTTCGCAATGTGTGCTTCGTTGGTGTCGAGAATCGCAGCAGCGAACCAATCGGCGACTTTCGCGAACAGATCTACGAATACATTGACGCTGCCATTGGACGTTCTGACCAGTTCGACATGATCAGCCGCCGCTATGTCGAAGCGGCGATGAGTGAGATTCGGTGTCGTCCGGAAGTGCTCGTGCTTCCTCAAAAACAGGCCGAACTTCAGGCCGCTCTGCAGCGCGCCGAGCAACCGTTCGACTTCATCCTGTTTGCTAAGATCAGCTCGGGCACCACACGCAGCAACAAGGACTATCAGCGTGATTATCTGCTCACTTTGGAACTGCTCGACATTCATACGGGCAAGAGTCTGAAGGAGTCTGCCTCACTTCGTAAAGGCTATCACAAGACTCGGCTGGGCGAACTTCGGCATTATGGAAACTGAACCCGGAGCAAACCGGATCCGGCCCATGTCTCCCCGTGCTGAAACACGAGCCTCAGGAAGATGGCAGTCAGGGTTGTGCCTTGCGTGCATCGCAGTCGTCAGCATGGTGGCAGGCTGTCAGAGTGCAGCCCAACATCAGCTCACTGCCCTGTCCGCCTTTGATAACGGAGATTTTCAGGCCAGTGTGACGGCTCTGGACGCTGCCGCAGAAGAGCGTGGTTCTGAACAGGAGCTCATAGCGGTCGACCACGCCATCGCTCGAATGCTTTCAGGGAATGCACTCTACGGTGAGACTGAGCTCCGTCAGGCACGCTCCAGACTTGACTACCTGAAGCAGAAGGACCTTAAGGAGCAGACTCAAGCCGTCTTTACCGATGATCAGGCTGTGTCATGGACGCCGCGAGACTACGAACGCCGTATGATTGACAGCCTTCTGGTACTGGCCAGCCTCCAGCACGGCGGAGAAGATTCATTCGCTTATTCGTCTCAGGCAATGGAAACCGTTCACCAGGATTTACAATCGCTCCAGGCTGCCGAGTCTGAACGTCAGGATGCTGAACAGGACGCCAGTGAAGCGGACGAGCTAATTGTTCCGAATCGGTTTTCGGTAAATGCACTGTCTGCCTACCTGCATGCGGCCGTGAATTCCGAACAGGCCATGAACAGCGACCTGACCGATCGGTCAATCAGGGCAGTCAGCTTCTGGCATCGCGGCAGCGACTCATCAGACCTGCTGACTGCCGGGTTCGGAACACAAACAGGTAAACGGCATGGGACCGTACACGTCATCACTCTGCACGGCCGTGTGACTGACTGGCAACCGGAAACTGCCGTCCCAACCAGCGCCGCTCTTCTGGTTGCCGGCGAGATCCTGAGTTCCACAGGAGATCATACAGTGCCACCCAATGTGGCGCCGGTACAGATCGCAAGACCGATCCATGAGGCGTTTACCTCACGCATCCAGACTCGCATATCGTGGGACAACGGTTCAAACGTGGTCCAGCAGACCGGACGTCAGCTGGTTGATCTGAATGCGGCTGCATTCGATTCTTATCAGCAGTCCCGCGATGACCAGATTGCACGGGCTGTGGCGCGACGGATCGTCAAGAAAGCTTCCGTTTATGCGGCCAAAGACAGCCTTGGTGTGGGAAGTAATTCCGGCCTGGATGTTGTGATCAATCTCGGCGGAATGGCATGGGAAGCTCTTGAGAAACCTGACACTCGACACATCTCACTGCTGCCTGCCAGTGTCGAAGTTGTGCAGCTGGAAGTCCCCGTCGGGTCGCAGGAGGTACACCTCGATCCGGTCTGGAACGATGGAGCTCTTGCCGGTGAACGCGTCACCGTGGACGTCGAAGTCGAAGATGGCCGGAACAGCTACGTCATCTGTGTCTGCCCGCCTCAGCAACCCGATCGCCTGATCGTCCTGCCGTAGCTCAGACGTCCGCCGAATCTGCCAGATGAGGAACAGCGGCTGGTTCAGCTCAGCTCTTTCGGCTGAGCCTGATCCGAATCAGGTCCTATGTTATAAACAGGTATGGATCAGGAAGTTCTCAAGCAATGCTGGTTTTTGGCGGGCCCGACAGCAGTTGGCAAGACGGCCCTGTCGGTTGCTCTTGCACAGTCGATTGGCGCTGAAATCATCTCCATGGATTCCATGGCCATCTATCAGGGGATGGACATTGGAACGGCCAAGCCACTGCCTTCAGAGCGTGGGGGAGTCACGCACCATATGCTCGACATTCTCCGTCCACACGAGGCATACAGCGTCAGTGAATTCGTGTTTTCCGCGGGACGGATTGCGGAAGACATTTGCCAGCGCGGAAGTGTCCCACTCTTTGTGGGTGGAACAGGCCTCTATCTGCGGGCGATGCTGCGAGGAATCTTTGATGGGCCGGAAGCAGACTGGGAACTGCGTCGGCAACTCGAAAAGGACGTCGGTCAACACGGAAAGCAGTGGCTGCATGATGAGCTCAGAAAGGTAGATCCTGAAACGGCCATCAGGCTGCACCCGAATGATGTGCGACGCATCATTCGGGCAGTCGAAGTCTACCGGCTCACCGGCGTTCCGCTGTCAAAACAGCAGACGCAACAACCACTGGACCCGACCCAGCGCCCCGTCCATGTTTACTGGCTGGACCCGCCTCGCGAGTGGCTGCATGACCGGATCAATCTCCGCGTCGATCAGATGATGGAACAGGGACTGCTGCAGGAAACAAAGACCCTGCTCCTGGCAGATCCGCCTCCCAGTCGCACGGCTCGACAGGCCCTGGGATATCGCGAACTGATCGATCATCTGGAAAACGGAACGGAACTGGATGCCGCCGTGGAACAGATTCGCACGGGGACCCGTCAGTTTGCGAAACGCCAGCACACGTGGTTCCGCAATCTGGAAGAATGCACACCGGTTGCGATCGACGGAACTGAGTCGACGGAAGCGTTGGTGGAACGGCTGACAACGTGAG
>MDSW01134916.1_pt1 | contig 15134 bp, 15 predicted proteins | sample 811171 | NCBI WGS metagenome assembly MDSW01 (sample SAMN05326641, study PRJNA326480) | marine metagenome | isolation source: seawater | place: Atlantic Ocean: North West | collected 2012 | reverse complement strand
GGTGCCAAAGGGGTTTGCTGCGTTTGAAAAATCATTCGGGGAAACTGCTTTCATCAGATCACGCGCCTTTGGTCCCATGACGGCGAGAACGCCTTCGCCTGAGGTTACATCTGTGATCACGACTTGGGCTTCGCCCAAATGGCGGCGCAGCCATGTTTGATCGGCCAAGCGCGTGGCCGCGGGGGTCACCACCAGATAGGCGGTTTCGCTTATGCGTGTGACGGTTACATCAGCTTCAATCCCGCCATGTTGGTTGAGGAATTGGGTATAGACGATTTTGCCAACAGGAACAGACATATCAGCGCCGCAGACACGGTTGAGGAAACGCTCTGCATCGCGCCCTTCCACCCGCAGTTTTCCGAAGGAAGACATGTCGTACATCCCGACACCTGTCCGGATGGCACGGTGTTCTTGGGCGGCGTTGTCGAACCAGTTCTGGCGTTTCCAGCTGTAAGAATACTCTTTGCTCTGCCCATCTGTCGCGTACCAATTGGCGCGTTCCCATCCCGCGATTTCGCCAAAAACGGCTCCCTGTGCTTTAAGCTGCTGGTGAAACGGGGTACGGCGCACACCGCGCGCGGTGGCCTTTTGGCGGTAAGGGAAATGGTCAGCATAAAGCAGCCCAAGTGTTTCTTTGGAGCGTTCAAAGAGGTAATGTTTGTTGCCCTGAAAGGGTTGCATTCTGGAAATATCGACATCCCCAAGATCAAATGGTTTTTCGCCTGCGTCCATCCATTGGCTGAGAGCCATTCCAGCCCCTCCTGCCGATTGGATGCCAATAGAATTGAATCCTGCAGCGACCCAGACGTTGTCCATTTCAGGGGCAAGGCCAAGATGATAGGCATCATCCGGCGTAAAGCTTTCTGGCCCGTTGAAAAAGGTGTGAATTCCCGCTTCGCCAAGCATCGGCATGCGGTTGACAGCCATTTCCAGAATGGGTTCGAAATGATCGAAATCTTCGGGAAGCTGGTCGAATTCAAAATCTTCTGGAATGCCTGCCATTGCCCACGGCTTGGCATTGGGTTCAAATGCCCCCAGCATCATTTTGCCTGCATCCTCTTTGTAATAGGCACATTCATCGGGTACCCTTAGAACCGGTAATTGCTTCAGTCCTTCAATGGGTTCAGAGACAATATAAAAGTGTTCACAGGCATGAAGCGGCACATTGATCCCTGCCATGCACCCAACCTGATGACCCCACATTCCGGCACAATTTACGATCATATCGCAGGCAATATGGCCGCTCTGGCCATCTTCGGAAACCCAATCCACACCAGTGACGCGCCGTCCAGCGCGCGCGATATGCGCGACTTTCACGCGTTCCTGAACAATGGCTCCGCGTTGACGTGCACCTTTGGCAAGCGCCAGCGCGATATTGGCTGGATCGCCCTGACCATCCTTGTCAAGGTAAACTCCCGCCTTGACCCCATCTAGGTTCAGATGGGGATAGCGCGCGCCTACTTCACTTGGGGAAATTTCTTCGATATCGACACCAAAGGCACGCGCCATAGCGGCAGAACGGAAAATTTCCTCTTTGCGTTCATCGCTGAGGGCAACTGTGATCGACCCGACGCGTTTAAAACCTGTGGCGACACCTGTTTCAGCCTCAAGTGATCCATAAAGTTCTTGTGAATATTTGGCGAGTTTTGTCATATTTGCGGTCGCGCGCAGTTGCGCGATCAACCCCGCTGCATGCCACGTGGTACCAGATGTCAGCTGTTTGCGTTCTAATAAAACCACATCTTTCCAGCCTAATTTGGTAAGATGATAGGCGACAGAGCATCCCACGACTCCGCCTCCGATAATGACCACGCGGGCTGAATTTGGAAGATTTGACATCGCGTTCCCCTATATAATCTGGTGACCCGCAGCGCGCAGGCGGTTTGCGAGTTCTTGGATATGATCCGGTCCAACTTCGCAGCAGCCCCCGACGATCGTGGCCCCTGCTGTCACCCATTCCATGGCAAAATTCGCGTAGGCTTCTGGTGATAAATCTTGGCGCTGTTCCAGTGCGTCCACAGTAGGTGCGTCTTTTAAAAATCCATCTGATATTTTTGTAAAACCGTTGGCATAGGCCCCAAATTGGTATCCAAAGTCAGCAAGGATGTTCACGCCGTCGCTTACGGCTTCTGGACGGGAACAATTGATCAAAACCGCCTCGGGGGAATAGGCGTCGAGCGTTGTTTTAATATCGGTTAGGTTTTCGCCAGAGCGCAGCTTTCTGCCGTCAAAATCGTCCACTGTGAGGCCGATCCAAACGGGCTTTCCCCCCTTTATTGCCGCCCGAAGCGCACCCTCTGCCTGATCAATCGAGGACATGGTTTCGATCAACAAAACATCGCACTCGGGTGCAAGGTAGGAGATAATTTCGCTGTAAAGCTTTTCTGCTTCTTCTGCGGGCGGGCAGATATCAGGCCGATAAGAAGCGATCAGAGGCCCAATCGATGCGGCGACCCGTCCGGACCCATGATCATCGCGCGCCTTCTTAGCGGCGTTTAAAGCAATATCCCAAAGCGCGTGTCGTTTGTCTTCTAATCCCACGCGTTTGAGCCGGTCGTACAAAACAGGATATGTGTTTGTCGTTGCCACGCTCGCCCCAACGGAGAAGTAATCGGCATGGACCTGATCCACTAGTCCAGGTTTTTCGATCATCACTGAGGTCGACCAAAGCGGGGTTGCGCGGTCTCCGGATCGTTTGACAAGTTCTTGCCCGATAGATCCGTCAAGAAGAGTGATGTTACTCATGCTTTCAGCCTTTCGTTTTCAGGATCCCAAAGCGGCTGGTCCTCTTGGACCACGGCTTTGACACGTTCACCATAAATCTCAACCTCTAGTTCCGTTCCCGCAACGGCAAGATCACTGCGCAGCATGCAAAGCGCGATGCTGGCGTTTACGCGGTACCCCCATGCGCCCGATGTGGTTTCCCCGACGATTTCACCGTTGTGCCAAAGCGTTGACATATAGGGCGCATCGGCGGAAGCCGCATCAACAATCAGCGTGACAAAGCGTTTCGCACTGCCTTGTTGCTTTTCATTCAAAAGCGCGGCTTTGCCATTGAAATCCTGTGGTTTATCGAGTTTGACGAAACGATCAAGCCCGCCTTCGAACATCGAATAATCGCTGGACAGGTCCCCTTTCCACGCGCGGTAGCCTTTTTCCATGCGCAGCGAATTCAACGCCCACATGCCAAAGGGTTTGGCGCCGGCGGCAATCACCGCATCATAGATATCGGGCATGTTGTCATTTTCCGCGTGGATTTCCCAGCCAAGCTCACCGGCGAAAGAAACGCGGATCAAAAACGCCTTGCGCCCTGCGACGGTCGCAAATTGATGGGTGAGCCAACCTTGGGAAAGGTCAGCATCTGTGATCCCTGCAAGAATGTCGCGCGATTTTGGCCCTGTAACGATCAGCGTGTCACGCTCGGTCGTGGTTTCACGGATGCTCACGCTCTCTGGCACAGAATTGCGGATCATTTCCCCGTCATGCCATTGCGCGGTGGCCGCTGTGATGAGGACAAAATTATCCTCTGCGATGCGAATGCAGGAAAATTCCGATAAGATGCGGCCGCGATTGTCGGCGACATAGACAAGGTTCATCCGCCCAATTTTGGGAAGGCCACCGGTACAAAATCCGCGCAGCCAGTCATCCGCGCCTTCGCCCTGAAGCCAGAAGCGCGAAAATCCGGGCAGGTCAAGCACGCCGCAATGATCGCGCACTGCTTCGCATTCTTCGCGAATGCGCGCCGCCCATGGGCCCGCGCGGTCCCATGTTTGGGTGGTCTCTTCGGAGGTGTCATCGCCCGGCTTGGCAAACCAATTGGCGCGTTCCCAGCCGTTATAAGCCCCCATTTGACCGCCTAGGGCGACGACTTTGTTATGAACAGGGGATAGTTTTTTGTTCCGTCCTGCGGGCCATGCGTGCCATGGGAAATGCATTGCGTATTCATGGCCATAAACCTCCATCCCCTTGGCAACGCAATAATCATGATCGGTGTAATCGGTATAGCGGCGCGGATCGCAGGACCACATATCCCATTCTGTCTGTCCCTCGGTTACCCATTCGGCAAGCACTTTGCCCGCACCGCCGCCTTGGGCGATGCCAAAGGTAAAGACACAAGCTTCAAACGCATTGGGCACACCCGGCATGGGCCCGATGAGGGGCAGGCCATCCGGCGCATAGGGAATGGGGCCATTGATGACCTTGGACACGCCCCCTTCGCCAAGGATTGGCACACGCGCCAAAGCGTCTTCGATATACCATTCCAACCGGTCCAGATCATCGGGATAAAGCTGAAAACTGAAATCATCGGGCAGGGGGTCATCCGGCGTGGCCCAATGCGCGCGGCAATTGCGCTCATAAGGGCCGAGGTTAAAGCCGTATTTTTCCTGGCGCAGATAATAAGAGCTGTCCACATCGCGCAAGAGCGGCAATTTATGGCCCGCATTCGTTGACCATTCTTTGACCGCGTCCACTTCTTCAAAGAGGATATATTGATGGCTCATGGTCATCATCGGCACCGTGCGCCCGCCAAAGGGTTTGAACCATTCACCGACGCGCTGCGCGTAATATCCCGCAGCATTGACCACATAGTCACAGCGAATATCGCCTTTTTCGGTTTTTACGATCCATTCGCCATTTTGCCGGTCCACGCCGATCGCGGGGGTAAAGCGCAGGATTGTTGCGCCCATATCGCGCGCACCTTTGGCAAGCGCTTGGGTCAGTTGCGCGGGATCAATATCCCCGTCATTGGGATCATAAAGCGCGCCGTGCAAATCATGGGTTTCGATGAAAGGATAGCGCCCCTTGATCTCGTCCACGCCAAGGATATCAATATCCATCCCCTGATAGCGCCCCATGCCCTTGGCGCGCTGAAATTCCTGCATGCGTTCTTTGGAGTGTGCAAGGCGGATGGACCCTGTCACATGGTAATTCATCGGGTAATCAACCGCCGCGCCAAGACCGCGATAAAGCTCGGTCGAATAACGCTGCATATTCATCACGGACCAAGAGGTTGAAAAGGTCGGCACATTTCCCGCCGCATGCCAAGTGCTGCCAGCGGTCAGTTCGTTTTTTTCCAAGAGGACACAGTCGCCCCAGCCTGATTTGGCCAGATGATAAAGACATGAGGTGCCAACAACACCTCCGCCGATGATGACAACCCGTGCGGTTGAGGGAATATCTGCCATGTTTCTGTCTCCCGATGTTTTATTGGTGTTAGTAGCGTTCAATTTGCCGTTCATTTTCTGGGATTTGGTAGTAATCGCCTTTGTCCTTCACAAAAATGTGGCGATCAAAACCAAGCCCGCTCGGTGGGTCAAGCGTCCCGGCCGCAACGGCGATGCTCTTTTCCTCATTATGTTTGTAAAAGAGGCTACTGCCACATTCTGTGCAAAAGCCCCGGTTGGCAAACTCAGATGAACACCGCCATTTTAAGGTGTCATCTGATAAAAGGGTAAATTGCTCATCCGGCACAAGCACCGAGGCCCAGACATGCCCAGAGGTTTTGCGACACTGCGAACAATGGCAGGCGACAGCATCCGGTATTTGCCCTTGAATTTCAAATTTTATGTTTCTGCACTCACATGATCCTGAAATCACCATATTTCAAACTCCTCTTGGAAGGGGCGATAGCCCCAGTAAAAATCCGTAAATGATAAAACATATGGCTAAAATACGTCTCAACCAGACATTCAAAATAGCGCTGAGCGCGGCGCGCCCAAGACCCGCACCAAGGGCACAAAAGCCCGAATAACTTAGTGTTGTCAGGCAGAGCGCCGTTGGAACGATGATCCACATCTGATCCCAAATTGGAACATTGGGGGCCACAAATTGACTAAAGGCGGCAAGGTATCCTGCAACTGATTTGGGATTGATGGTCGCAACAAGGAATGATTTGACGTATATCTCTGAGGGGGCGGGCACATCTTGTGAAATTGGACGGGTGGCGGTGATCCAACCGCGCAGACCGAGGTATATCAAAAAGGCTGCTCCCATCCATTTAAAGACCCCAAAGGCGGCGGGTGACGCAGTTATCAGAGCCGTAATTCCAAAGGCGGAGAGGGTGAGAAACAATGTCGCTTGTGTCAAAATCCCAAGCACACAGATCAAAGATGTCCGAAAGCCATAGGCCATCGCCACGCTCACGCAGTTGACCGCGTTGGGGCCGGGCGTTGTAACGAAAAGCGCCCAAAAACTTGCGAATATGAACCATGCTTCTAATGTCATGCAGCTAATAAACCGGCGGCGCGATGACCCAGATCGCGATTGCCGGTTCCTTATAAGGGTTTGCGTATTGAAAAGGTTCGCCGCGAATGCGGAAACTGTCACCGGGGTAGATGGTGAACTGTCTGTCTGAAATAGTGACATCGAGTTTGCCAGAAACAAGATACCCAACTTCTTGCGTTGGGCGTGTGACGGGATGTTCCAATTTTGCGCCCGGCTTAAAGGTCGAATGCACCACTTCGAAATCATCGGTAAGGTCGGGGGACAAGAGTTCTTCGACCAAGCCCGCTTCGGTGGAACCAATGGGGCGGCGCGCACCTTTGCGCACAATAAATCCCGCCTCGTTTGGGGCTGCTATGGCTTGACCAAAGAGCATAGACATCGGGATATTCAGCGCCTTTGCCAGATCGCGCAGATCATTGATTGAAGGTTCTGACAGGTCGCGTTCCACCTGTGAAAGCCAGCCGACAGATTTCCCAACGGCATCCGCCAGTTCGCTAAGGGTCAGCCCACGCGATTTGCGCAAAGAGCGTAAATCCGCGCCAAGGCTGTCAAGAAGGGTAGGGTCAAAGGCAGACATTTGGCTTTCGTGAAAAATTAGATGATTTTTTCACGATGCGGTGAGTCTGTGAAAAAATCAAGGAAAATTTCATGAAGGATTGGTTGAAACATCGGCTATTTCATGGACATCACGTGATGCGCAAGATATGGCAGAGGCATGACCAACAGCTATTTTCCCCCAAACGATCCTTTGAATGTCCTGTATGAGGATAGCGATGTGCTCGCCGTTGATAAACCTGCGGGGTTATTGTCTGTGCCGGGCAAAACCGAAGACCTCGCGGATTGTCTTTTGGCGCGCGTCCAACTGGCCTTTCCTGACGCTTTGCTTGTTCATCGATTGGATCGCGATACATCTGGTGTGATGGTCTTTGCCATGACGGCCCACGCACAACGCCATCTGTCCATGCAGTTTGAAAAGCGGGTGGTCAAGAAAACCTATGTCGCGCGCGTCGCGGGGGAGGTTGCGGAAAAATCAGGGGAAATTGATCTGCCACTGATCGTGGATTGGCCGAACCGGCCGCTTCAGAAAGTTTGTCATGAAACGGGGCGACCTGCTTTTACCGAATGGGTGCGCCAGAAGGTCGAAGATGGGGAAAGCCGCCTGCGCCTGATGCCAAAAACCGGTCGGTCCCATCAATTGAGGGTGCATTGTCTTTCAATGGGCCACCCGATTTTAGGCGATCCGCTTTATGCGCCACAGACGGCGGATAAGTACCCCCGCATGATGCTTCACGCAGAAGAGATACGCCTTAATCACCCCGAAAACGCCAAAGGCATGAAGTTCCGCACAAAAACACCATTTTAACGTCCCTTGTGGGATTGGGGTTGGTGCGCCTCACGGTTATGGCCAAAGAAATTTGCCCGATTGCCAGCCCAGCAGAGCGCCCATTGAAACAAACCAAGGGAGGTTTTTTACAAATGTGCCTGGCTTGGGACATGTTAGAATGCAGAAGATAAAGAAAACGTACCAAAGATCTTTATAAATTTCTCTATCTAACGGCTGCCCTTCGCGCAGGTGTTGTGTTGCATGCAAAATTGGAACGATGGCGGTTAGACATAAAGCAAACACAAAAACATTGTCCACTCTTACGGTTCTAAAAGGATTGGATGGCTGAAGTTTTGGACGCAGGTGCAGACGTGCTTTTACATGAACGATACAATGACCTGTGATAAACGAAAGAATGAGTATCAGAAAATAGATTTGGGGCGTCAATTGATCGGCCATAATTGCCCGCCCTGAAATCGTTATGGTGACGTATAAGATGAACCCAGCGCTCAGCGTGGTTGCCCACGCCTCAACGGAGAAAGAGGATTTTGATCTAATTTCGTTCCAGATAAAAGTGGCCACTGGATAGAATATAAGGAAGCCACAAAAAGCGAAGAACCCAAGGATTGCTCCGCTCTTTTGGTCAAATCCCAGAAATACATGTACCCCTGCAACGAAAACTGCGATCAGGGCTGCACCACCGGTTTCTTTTGCTTGACGACGATATTCCACTACAAAAATCTCTTGTAAAATTTGTTAATAATACTGCAAAATATTCCTTATGGGGAATTATAAATAATTTTATCCTTTAAACGTGTATTCGTGTAAAGTGTTATTTTAATATTTTAAGATGTATCAAAACAGCTTTGATGAAATACATATTAATACAGCTATAGATTGATTTTCTTTTTTTGGAGTGATGTGGTTGTCAAATTTTAATGAAGTGAAAGACCGTCGTGCGGTTCTTGATTTTTTGGAAGCTTTTCCCAATGAGAAATCCCGAGATGAGGGCTACCAGTTGCTCGAACTGTTTGAAAAAATAACTCAAAATGCTCCTCGACTTTATCCGGATGGGTTTATCGGGTTTGCACAGAACGGACGCGCCTGCAAAAACGCTCAATTCTCTTTTGTTTTTGGGTTTGCCCCAAAAATAGATGGGCTGGTGATACGTGTTTCAGCTGATTTTGGCAGCTGCGAAAATATTCTTTCTGGTCTGGGTGAATTTTCGCGTGATGCGTCCTGCATTTATATTGATACCCTGACAGACATAGAGGTTGGGGTGATGGAGAATATTCTCAAACAGACGTATTTAAGTGAAAGAAACACGTCATAGGGAAATCACCTTATAGTAGCCAGCTTGAGTGATGAGATTTCATGGGGGCCTCGGGTGTCAGAATGGGCCGCAGAAGCGCGATGGGGTGGGCGCGTAGGCTAAGGCGCAGTGCGACATAGTCTTCGACCACCTCTTCGCCAAGGCTCATCGCGGGCAGATGGGCTGCGGGTTCATGTAACCCTTCGCCATCCATGTCGCCTGCAAAAAGGGGCAGCGGTCTCTCGGCGGTGATGGCCTTTGCCTGCCAGAGCGCGTCGCGCCGGTTTAGTCGCAGGGGGGCAAAGACATCTGCCTCTGCCAATCGCGTGAGCACCACAGGGGGTGTGCCCGCGCGCCGCCAGACATCCTCGACCGAGAGATATCCATTGCCCCGCGCCGCTGTGATCCACACCGCATCCTCTTCGCGAAGGCCTTTGATCTGGCGAAATCCCAACCGCAGCGCAAGTCCTCCGCGCCCGTCAGGTTCCATCGTATTGTCCCAATAGCTCTCGTTGATGGACACGGCGCGCACCTCAACCCCGTGCTCTCTGGCATCGCGCACAATTTGGGCAGGGGCGTAAAATCCCATTGGCTGGGAATTCAAAAGCGCGCAGGCGAAAATCCCCGGATGGTGGCATTTGATCCAAGCGCTGGCATAGACCAGAAAGGCGAAGCTTGCCGCGTGGCTTTCGGGAAAGCCGTAAGATCCAAAGCCTTCGATCTGCGAAAAACATCGTTCTGCAAAATCCAGATCATAGCCGTTTTTCTGCATACCGGTTAAGAAGCGATTTTTGAATTCGCTCACATTACCGTGTTTCTTGAACGTCGCCAGAGAGCGGCGGAGGCGATCTGCCTCATCAGGGGTAAATCCCGCGCCGATGATGGCGATTTGCATGGCTTGTTCCTGAAACAGCGGCACGCCAAGTGTTTTGCCAAGGACTTCCCCCAAGGCATCAGAGGGAAAATCAACCGGTTCTTCTTTATTGCGCCGCCGGATATAGGGGTGGACCATATCACCCTGAATGGGGCCGGGACGGATGATCGCGACTTCGATCACAAGATCATAAAAACAGCGCGGTTTCATACGGGGCAGGAAATTCATCTGCGCACGGCTTTCAACCTGAAAGACCCCGACAGTATCGGCTTTGCAGAGCATATCGTAAGTCTTGGGATCCTCCGGAGGGAGGCTTGCAAGCGTGTAATCCTGCCCCAGATGGGTACGCATCAGATCAAAGCTTTTGCGCAGACAGGTGAGCATGCCAAGGCTCAATACATCCACTTTGAGAATGCCAAGCGCATCGATGTCATCTTTGTCCCAACAGATGACCGTGCGGTCCTCCATCGTTGCATTTTCGATGGGCACCAATTCATCAAGCCGCCCCTCTGTGATGATAAACCCGCCGACATGTTGGCTGAGATGGCGGGGAAAACCGATCACCTCATGCACCAGTGCGAGTGTTTGGCGCAGCCGTGCATCCGTTGGATCCAGACCGATTTCGCGTAAACGGTGGTCTTCTAATCCACTGCGGCTTGAAAACCCCCAAAGTTGGGACGAAAGCGCGGCCACGGTATCTTGGGTCAGGCCCATGGCGGTGCCGACTTCGCGCACAGCACGTTTGCCACGGTAATGGATGACTGTGGCGCAAAGTCCCGATCTGTGACGTCCGTAGCGCTCATAAATATGTTGGATGACCTCTTCGCGCCGTTCATGTTCAAAGTCCACATCAATATCGGGAGGTTCATCGCGCGCTTCTGAGACAAAGCGTTCAAAGACCATGGTGCCGATCTCGGGGCTGACAGAGGTTATGCCAAGACAATAGCACACCACAGAATTGGCTGCAGAACCGCGCCCCTGACAGAGAATATCGCGGGAGCGCGCAAAATGCACAATATCGCGCACCGTCAGGAAATAGGGCTCATATTTCAGTTTGGCAATTAGGGTGAGTTCATGCTCCAGCATCTGTGTGACTTTTTCAGAGGTGCCATGGGGGTAGCGCCATCGAAGACCTGCCTGTGCAAGGCGGCGCAACCGCGCTGTCGGGGTTTCGTTTTGGCTGATCTCGGAAGGGTATTCATAGCGCAGTTCATCCAGAGAAAACTGCAAACAGTCTGCCAAGACGCCGGTGCGCTCTACCGCCTCCGGGTAGGCGTGAAAGAGGGTTTGCATCTCTGCTTCAGAGCGCAGGCGCTGTTCGGCATTGGCCAGCGCTGCACGCCCGAGCTGATCGACACGTTTGCTGGTTCGAATGGCGGTTAAAACATCTGCCAAACGCCGACGTCTGGCTTGATGCATGATGGGGCGTGCGCTGGCGATCAAAGGAAGGTTGAGCGATTGACCCAGTTTGGCAATCTGTTCAAAGCGGATCGTATCCTGCCCGTCATAGGAGGGGGCCATCAAAAGATGCGTATTTTGTCCAAAGCGGCGCGTCAGGCGCCGTGCCTGTGGCATCCAATCACCCGCGCCGCGCTTTGACGTCACCGCTTGTGGCGGGTGCAGCAGAAGTTGCAACTCTTTGCCCAGATCCAAAAGGTCAGCGACGCGTAGGTGACATGCACCTTTACGCGCCCTCAGGCGTCCTTTGCTGAGAAGGCGGCAGAGGCTTGCCCAGCCTTGGCGGGTTTGGGGCAGGGCGGTGAGGCTGATCCCTTCTTCAAAGTGCAAAAGGGCGGCAGGGATCAGCCGCGGCACGTTCAAGATTTGTGCTGAGGGGGGTGTCGGAAGATGCGCCGGTTTTGGGGGACCAAAGCGTTCGGCCTTTGAGGCTTCTGCCACCAAACGGTTTATTTTACGCACCTCGCTATGGGCACGCACGATCCCTGCGACAGAGTTTTCATCCGCGATAGCCAAGGCCGGCAGACCAAGAAGGGCTGCGCGTGCCATATATTCTTCGGGGTGTGAGGCCCCGGTGAGAAAAGTAAAATTTGATGTGGCAGAGAGTTCGACAAACATAAAATATCATATGTTCACTTTTTGTTCTTTTTCAATGAGAAAGAATGTCTCAGCGCAGTCATCAATTTATCATCAAAAATTTAACCGACTTTTTCAAACGCATTCATTTTGCGATCAAACCTATATTTCCGCTGTGCAGCAAAACACAGTGAAAACAGGCGGCAAGTTACACATTAGCACTGCCATCCCTACCAATAAAATAAGGGGGCAGCCGGACCACCGGCAGAACCTTTTCACTCACTAAATCTTTGTGGCCAAAAGAGTAAGCCCAATTGCGTCCACCATGGTTTCGCTGGGTGGGTTCAGTGTATCGCGTTTCAAATGATCTTTACGACGGAGCCAAGCCCAAACGAAAGGGTTATTCCAAAATACTCCAAAACACCGCCGTCAAAATCAAAAGCACAATGGGACCGAGCATCGCTTTTCTTGAGACGCCGCCGCGTAGCTGCATGAAGAGCGTTGAAAGCTGGGAGGCAATCACGCCAACAAGCGCCCATTTTACAGTCTGAGCCGCGACAACGGCTGGGAAAATCAGGTTCATCAAAATGATGAGTGCAATGAAAGCAAATCCAATTCCCTGAATTTTCATCAAATTCGGGCTTTGCTTTAACATATCACCAAACCACGCTTGGGCCGAGGCTGTGCGCATCAAGGCACCAATTCCCATAGCCCCTATCCAAGCCGCAATTGCGATTCCAATGATCCATGTAAACATTGATTGAATTCCTTTATAAGACACCGTGTCCTATAAACGGATAATAGATTCCAGATCGTCAAGATATTTTGTGAAAAGCCGGTCTTTGGCGTTAAATGGTGCCATGACTTGCCAAGATGATTAATCCCCCGAGGACGCCCGCGTTGCAAAAACCAAGCGGCGTATTTTGGATGCAGGCGCACGTATCCTTTTCACCCAAGGGTGGGGAACGGTGACCCATCTTTGTTTGGCTCAAGACACCGGGATCGCTCGGGGTACGATATACCGCCACTGGCCCACCATCGACGATCTGATCGTAGATATATTTGAGACCTGTGATCCGGCGCCTTACATTGCGTCAAAATGCGCGGATCTTCGTAAAGATTTGATCGCCCAGATGAAAATGCATGCCGACCACCTGACAAACAGTGCATTGGGGGACGTCATTTTGAACGCTGCGCTCCAGCGTCATCGCAGCGAAAAAATGGCCCTTATTCATCGGAAAACACATGAGATCTTGCTTGCGGGGTTTCTCGTTGTTCTAGCGCGTTACAATTACGTTTATGAGGATAAAACCTTCATCAGCGCTTTGTTATTGGGACCTTTATTGTATCATCACCTTTTTGCTGTACCTGACAGCAGTCCCTCTTTTGAGCCAATTGTTGATAATTTTCTGGAAAGGCTGAGCGATCTTAATGCAATCTAAAGTCATCCTGACATCCTAGGTTGGTGGTCTTTCCAGATCTTTCTTCAGCTTCAGTAATCCGATCAATGCTGCGTCCCGTTTGTCTTTAAGTTTGCTCATTGATGTGTCGCCGAGCGTTTCCATAAGACCTTTAATGAGTTTTTCTTTGGTCTCCCCGTTCAATTCCGCTTCGCCGAGGTCTTTCCAGCGGGCTTCTTGTGAGGGGCCAAGATGGTCAAGGTAATGGGGATAGCCACCATCCCCGCCGCCCAGATGATAGACAAGATTTGGTCCGAAAAACGCCCAGCGAAGTCCGGGGCCGTGGACCATTGCGCGGTCAATGTCTTCGACAGTTGCAATTCCAGTCGCAACCATATGGACCACTTCGCGATAAAGCGCTGCGTTGAGACGATTGGCAATATGGCCTGTGGCTTCGCGTTTTGGGATGACCACCTCTTTGCCAAAACTCTCATAAAATGCCTTGGCCCGTTGGGGTAAATCGGGGTCGGTTTTCTTGCCCGCCACCACTTCGACCAAGGGGATGAGATGGGGAGGATTGAACGGATGGCCGACAAGAAAGCGTTCAGGATGGGTCATATGCGCCTGAATATCGCTGGCCATCAGCGCGGTTGTGGAAGACGCAATGGGGATATCTTTTGCAAGGACGTCTTCAAGTTCGGACAAGAGCCTATGTTTGATCTCTAATCTATCAGGGGAATTTTCTTGCACCCAATCAGTATCTTGGCAGGCTATTTTTAAGTTTTGGCTTAAGATTACATTTTCCCATGGCAGCTCCGAAAGCCCTTGTGTCAGGGTTGCGAGATCTTTCCATGCCTGTTCTAAATATGTTGTGATTTTCAAAAGCGCGTTTTCATTTGGATCATAGACTGCGACTCTTGCCCCATGGCTTAGAAACAGCGCAGCCCAACTTGCCCCAATGGTCCCTGCGCCCAATATGGTCACGGTCAGTTGCGTCAACGGATCACCTGACGACGCGGATCAATTTGCGTTCTAATACGCGTAAAACAGTTTTCAGATCATGACCACGTTTCAAGATCTGTCCATCCATTCCAATGACTGCATATTCGCCCTGCTTATTGCGAAGTTTTGGACGTTTTTCGATGCGGTAAAGCGGTTGTTCAGCGGTGCGGCGAAATACTGAAAAAATCGCGACATCGCGCAGCGAAGAAATCCCGTAATCGCGCCATTCACCTGCCGCCACCATCCGTCCGTAAAGAGACAGGATAATATTCAGCTCGGACCGTTGATAGAACACTGTCTGAGGGAGCACAGACGAATTTTGTGACGGAAAGGGAGTGAATGTATTCATACCAATGATCTTGGCATGAAATCATCCTAAATCAAGCATTTAAATCGTCCGTTTGTTTTCAGCGGAGCGCCATGAGCTAGGACACAACCAAATAAGGTGTATCAAAAAACACTTCTTCGAGGTTGGCCCCCTCTCCAATTCGGTCCACAACGGCAAAAAGCCCCGGGCCATGAAGCGGGGTCAAAACTCCATGCCAGACATTACGATGAAAATTAATTGCCTGTCCGGATGTGCTAAGAAACGCCATTGGAAGGCCGGGTGTGCCGCCATTGTCCAGTGCTGCGATGATGAGAAATGGTGCGTAATTCATCGGGATAAAAGCTTGGGAGCCAAGCGGATGGCGCTCCATCATCTCAAGTTCATAGGGCAATGCGCGTGGTTTGGCGTCAAAAAGACTGATCCCCGCGGCCCCATCAATAAAATCCAACCCCGCGCGGTTATGATAACGTCCGCAATTGCCTTGGTTGATGATTTTATCGGGCTCACCCGAAAGATCGAGAAGATCGCCGAAAGGTGCAAAATCCTCTTTGGTGAGAGGTCGAATTTTAATCTCTTGCATCAGAAAAGATCTTTCAGGCGAAGTTCAGCAATACGTTCAACCTGCTTGCAGGCAG
>MDSW01003324.1_pt1 | contig 15141 bp, 9 predicted proteins | sample 811171 | NCBI WGS metagenome assembly MDSW01 (sample SAMN05326641, study PRJNA326480) | marine metagenome | isolation source: seawater | place: Atlantic Ocean: North West | collected 2012 | reverse complement strand
TCAACCGTCCCACTCTTCACCTCCCGCATCCTCTGCGCGTCCCCTCGCGTCACCGTCGTCTTCACCCTCGTCCCGCCGCCGCGCGTCGAGAGTTTTCTCCGCGCCTCCTCCACCATGTTCCCCGACGCGTCCATCGCGCGCACGCGCTCCACTTTCATCGGATCGTAGTACCTAAAGTTACGTCCCGTGCCGCACGCCACCTCTAACACGTCCCCTCGCGCGTCGTACACGAGCCGCGCGCGCATGCGCTCGATGCCGGACCAATACTCGGACGACGCCACCGCGTCGTCGAAACTCGCCGCCTGGCGCTCGTACGCCCTCTCGCGCTCGCCCGCGCGCACCCGCTCGCACGCGCACGAACGCGGCGGCAGCGCGTAGCCGTATCCGACGACGGCGCCCGCGGACGCGACCGCGGCGGCGGACGCCGAGGCGACGACGCGCAGCATGGGTGTGACGACGCGCGCCAGTGCGTCGCGCGCCCACCGTCCGCGGCGTCGACGTCGGCGCGCGACGACGACGACGAGACGCGCGGCGCGCGCGCTCGCGTCGCCATGCCGTCGAAACGCGCGCGCGGCGCGCGAGACGCGGCGCCGACGAGCGCGTCGAAGATTCAAAAATCATTCGCGCGCGAGAGAGACGCGCGCGAGACGCCGACGCGCGCGGTGCGCGAGAGAGACGCGCGGGAACGTCGCGCGCGTCCGCCGTTGGCGCTCGCGGTGACGCACGATCGCGTGCGAACGCTCGAGGTGGGTCTCGCGCGCGTCGAGACGACGAGACGTCGGGCGCGGAGACGCGCGGAGACGCGGGTGCCCGGTTTGAACGCGCGCGAGAGCGGACGACGCGCGATGGACGTCGTGGACTGACGAGGCGCGACTATGGAATCGTAGGAACTCGTGGAGGATCTGTGCGCGCGAGCGGGGCGAGCGCCGCCGATGGTTCGTCGACGAGGGGACGACGACGAGTACGCGGAGGCGGCGTCGCGATGGACGTACGCGTTCGCGTCGGATTCGGCGCCGATGATTTCGGAGAGGATCGCGGAGGAACGCGGGAGAGACATCGCGGATGTCGTGCACGCGGCGATCGAACACTCGTTTCGGGCGTCGGCGAGCCCGAAGAACGTGTTGTGTAAGGGGATGTGTCGAAGGACGGAGCGCGAGAGGGACGGGACGCCGCTAAGAAGTTCGACGGCGGTGAGCGTGCGGTGCGTCTCGAGCGCGTACGAGGCGTTCAAGTCGCCTTTTTGGAAGACGTTTTGTGAGAGAGTCGGGTCGGGGATGATGATGTACATATTACTGTACTGCAGCGTGTTCGTGCGCGTGGGTTCGGACGCCGACGCGCCGTTGCTGCAGATTTGCGGGTACCCGATGACGGACACGAGGAGGAAGCAAGCGGTGGCAAAAGCGATGGCGACTAGTAAAGATAGAGCGCGTAAGAGACGGCGACAACGTTCGGAAAGGAAAAGCGACGGGAACGAAGCGCGCGGCGTCGAATCGAGCGATAAAGTGATGGAGTCGAAGTGTGAACAAGAGCCGACGCTCACCGCGAATCCGTTCATTTCGTCCATCGACGTTCGAGAGGTCATTCGATTGAGCGATCTTTACGGTCGCGCATGCGCGCAGAATGAAGATGCGTCGTCGCCGTCGAGTAGCGAAGACATTATGCAGACGCAGGAGGAACCGGACGAAGAACATGTTTTGACGAAGAAATCGTTTAGGAAACCGAGCTGGTTTCGCCGACGCGCCGCGAAGCAACGACGAAAGACAGAGGAACCGTCGAGCGTGGATGTAGGTGCTGATCCCGACTCGTGCGAAAAGAGGAACCTTGACGTAAGACATCGACGAAGCGTGCGTCGGACGTGGAACGCATCGCGTGATAACGTCGTGAAACTCGCAGATCAGGTTTTCGATAGAGGGGTCTTCATGTTCCGTTCGAGCTTTACGAAGAAACCCGGGTTCCCATCTTCCCATCCTTTGCGTTGCAACGGAACTGGCGTGCGCGGATCGCGACGATTGTACCATGCTATTTTCAAGCCGAAGAAACTCGTCAAAGCGTCGAAGAGACACAAGACGGTCCAAGCGCTCAACAGGGCAAAGAGCACGTACCGGATACCGAGAAAGTATCGAACCAAGCTGTTACCGGCGCTCCGAGAAATGTTGGAACGTACGAAACGATGTCCTTTCGCGAGACTCCTGAACAAGTACGCGCCCATGCCTCGTGGATTGGTCGTGTCCGCGAAGAAAATCGAAACGGTGAGCGAGGAATCGCTTTTGTCCTCGTACACTCCGCCGCGCGGCGTCGCCGTTTTCGTGTGGAAGGTTCTGGAGAGCATCGTTCCCGCCGAACTTCTCGGGTCTCAGGACACGCAGAACAAGCTCAGAGAATCCGTACAGAGGATTGTGTCGATGCGTCGGTACGAGCGCTTAACTCTTCACGAACTCATGCAGGGCATTCGGACGTCAGATTTCAAATGTTTCAAGGCAGAGACGACGAATGCCGGTAACGCCGGTCAAGCCGAAGCGAGTCAAAGGAAGATGGTGACAAAGTGGATGAGTTGGCTCGTCAATGACATCGTGTTTCCCATAATCAGGGCGCACTTTTACGTCACCGATACACAGGTGACCAAGAATAGAATATTCTTTTACAGAAAAGGGGTCTGGGTTCGTCTCGTGACGGCGACGTTGCAGAAATTGGAGCAGACTTCTTATAAGCGTCTCAGTGCGAAGCAGTTCACAAACATGTTGGAACGAGCAAACACGGCAAACTTGGGATTTTCAAACATGCGATTTCTACCGAAGACGTCGGGTCTTCGCCCACTCTCGACACTGAACAAACCTACGACCGTCATGCTCAAGTCGAGCAAGGCTCACGTGCAACGGTTGAAACGATTCGAGGCTATCAACACTCGTTTGAAAGATGTACAGGACGTTTTGCATCATGAAACAATCAACAATCCTGATATCATGGGTGCAGCTGTCGGTGACTACCGAGGCGCGTTGCTTCGCCTCGGTCCGTGTCTGCGCACGATTCGTCGCCAACGTTTGGTGGGACGTTGCAAACACGCTTACATCATCGCTACAGACATCAAAGGTGCATTCGATAACCTGCCGCTTGAAACGCTGGAGCGCGTCGCCGTGGATCTCATATCGAGTTCCTCTTATCAAACGCTGCACTACGCAGTCGTAAAACCCAACGGTGAGGCAAAGTATAAGAAGTCAATTTCTTCGTTGCCTCGAGACAAACCCGACAAAGTTCCGGGTCCACTCGTACCGTGTGCAGATGACGCGACCAACACGAGTTCGATTGCTGCTCTCAAGGGAGAAAGCAAACACTCGATTGTCGTTGATGCTGGTTTTGCGAAACGCATTTCTGAGGACAACATTCTGCCTCTCTTGCGCTCGCACTTGCGTGAAAACGTCGTGAGCGCTAGAGGTCAATACCTTTTGCAAACGGTCGGTATCCCTCAGGGGTCCATCGTTTCCCCGCTCTTGTGTAGTCTCTTCTACGGTCACCTCGAAAAAGAGTACAAACTCATCAGTCGGTTCTGTACCGAACGTTCAACGGTATGCCGATGGATGGACGACATGCTCGTGATCTCGATGGATGAGAAGCAGGCGACAGATTTTATCGACGTGTGCAAACAAGGGTTCGAGAAGCATGGATGTACTTTGAATGCAGAAAAAACAATGAGCAATTTTACGCACGGTGCTGTCGTTGAGAGGAGGACGTATCAAAGTGAAGAAGGCCGCGACTACATTCCTTGGTGTGGGCTATTGATAGACTGTCTAACTCTAGAAGTGATGGTTGACTACTCGCGGTACTCTGGAGAGTTTGTTCGAGAGTCGATGAATTTGCCACTCGCAAGAAAAGCGTGGACGCGCTTGCCCGAACGTATCTGTGGCTTCCTAAAGCCAAAGTGTGCGGCGATCTTTTACGACGAGAGCATCAATGGTAAGTTGACAGTTCGAGTGAACGTGTTCCAACTATTTCTCATGGCGGCAATGAAAACACACAGCTACATCGTCGCCGCCGCTGCAGTGCCCGGATGCGATCAAATTGCGCCGGTGGCGCTCTTTCGGGCGATAAGGGAAGCCATACGCTTCGGTCAAATATTGATTCAACGCCAAAGTAGCATGACGCGCGGTTTCACAGACTGCCGTGGTGCGGGAGGGATCTCTAATCAGCATATTGAGTTTCTCGCCATGAAAGCCTTCTTGAAGATTCTTCAACAAAAGCAAACAAGATACAAGAGAATCATCCAGCTTCTTAACTCGCGGCTAACCTCAAACGTTATGAAACGCGCGAGCAGAAACACTTTGCTCGCGAGAGCGATGGACCCATCGCGTAATACGATTTTTTCAACAATTAGATTTTAGTCGTCACAGTCACCTTCTACCTCATTGTAAACTTCTACTGTACTCGTGTTCAAAACTGCACATACGCATCTTGATCGTTCGTTCAAACCTTAGGCGCGTTGCTCGCCTTCGTGAGCAAAGCGACAGGATTCACCGCGGTCGCATCTTCCAGCTTGCCAGTCATAGCACACGCCGCGCGGACGATCACCTCGGTCATCGTATCCGCGAGATCCACCACGATCGGCGTCTTCAGAGTGTGCGAAGCGGCAAGAGTCACCGCGATCGCACCTGCCTTCCTTCCAAGCGTAGCAAACTCCGCGCGGACGGTCGTTGCGAGCGTACGGTCGGTCGTCGCGACGACCGTAGCCGCCGCGTCGATCGTCGTAGCCGCCGCGTCGATCGTCGTAGCCACCGCGTCGATCATCATAGCCACCGCGTCGGTCACCGTAACCTCCTCTTCGGTCGTCGTAACCTCCGCGTCGATCACCGTACCCGCCGCGTCCGCCGCCGCGATCCCGCATCTCGTCCGCGGTCTTACGGCGATCCTGCGCGATTTCGCATCGAATCTCCCGTCCGAGCAAGTCCATGCCCGTGGCTTTATCCACAGCATCGTCGGCCTCGGCTTGAATCGCGAACTTGACGAACGCGATGCCCTTGACCCGACCCGTGTCTCGGTGCTTCGGCATGTACACGTCCAACACGTTTCCGTACTTGGAGAACGCGTCTCGCACATCGTCCGATCGCGCGTCGAAAGAGATGTTTCGCACGAGAACGGACACCCCCGGCAGATCCTTGGGATCAGGCGGCGCCGCACCGCCGGTCTCGGCGTCCGCGGGCGGCGCATCGTCCACCGCCTGATCGGCGGCGGGCGCGGGTTCTCCCTCCGCCTCGGCCGCCGCCGCGTCCGCCTCCGCCACCGCCGCGCGGCGAGGGTTATCTTCGTCGATCTCTTGCGCCTCGTTTTCGTCCGCCATGTTCGCTTGCTCTCGCGAGGCGTACTGTGTCGCGCGCGCGGATCGCAATCGTGGGAGTCACAATTCCGAGGGATTTCATCAATTCTTCGTCATTCCCGCGCGCGCGCGGCTCGGGATGTTGACCTCCCTCGGAGTGTTTCGACTCGGTGCGGTAGATTACAATCGACACTTCTAAAAGAATAAACTACTACGTAAACAAACAGTAACGACGCGCGCGTGGCGTAGGCCGATGCGACGAGGCGCCCGGAGGCTCAGAGGTGAGACGCCGCGGCGAAGTGCGTCGCCCAGCGAGACTCTTTGGCGGCGAGTTTGAGGGTGCGGAAGACCTCGGCGTTTGCGGCCCAGAACCCGACGGAATGTAACTCGAGTCCGTTCTTTTTAGCGAACGGTTTGATGACGTTTTCTCGAAACGTTCTTAATTTATGTCTCGGCACGCGAGGACACAGGTGGTGTTCGGTTTGGAATTGAAGGCCACCGTGAAACCAATCGAGCCACCACGGGCAGTCGATGTCCATCGTTCCGGAGAGTTGCATGGACACCCACTCGTCGTGCTCGGGACGGCCCTCGAACACGTCGCGTGAAAAGTGTGAGAGACAGATTTGTACGTGAATGATGCCGGCGACCGCGTGAGACAGAAAGAAGAAGGGAACGCGATGTCCCTCCGGTAATTGCGCGATGAGTGCGCTTAACCACGCGAAGAACACGCCGATGGTGAGGAACTCAACCGGTCGACTGCGCACGCGCTCCGCCTTGACGAGGAAAATCAATGTTTGAAGGTAGAGATTGATTCTCGCCACGGCCATAATGGGGTAAAACGTGTAATGCTGTACTCTGACGAAGAATTTCGCGATTCTGTCAAACTTCATTCTTCGACGATGGTACAAAGAATACACCGACTTAAAATACTTTTCCGACACCGCAAACACGGGCATGTGTTGAAGATCTGGATCGCACTCCACCGAGTTGCACGCGCAGTGGTGCACGTTGTGCGTCGCCATCCACCACGCGATGCCGACGCCGTTGAACACGTTTCCGACGCACCAACCGATCATCGCGTCCTTGTTCCTATCAAAAGTGATCGAGTTGTGTCCGGCATCGTGACCTATGAACATGCTCTGCTGCCAAAACAATCCCAACGAGACGGCGCCGAGCATGTGCGTCCAAAACCCAGACTCTTCGCCCAGCACGCACGCCAAAGTCACGCCAAAAAACAACACCAACCGACCGATGATGAAGACGTAATCACTAAATAAACTCTTCAAATATTTCTTCTCTCCCTCGACGCGATCCCGAAGCTCTCGAAACCCCTTCACGTGTTTCGGCGGCGCCTCGGCGCGCGTCGAGCCGAGCGCGCCCGCGCGCATCGCCTCCAGCCTCGCCCACACGCGCGCATCCCCCCCGTGATACGCCGCGAACGCATCCGTGATATCCCTCCCCGCGTACTGTTCCAACACCGTGCGTCCACCCGGATGTTCGCTCGCCCAGGCCGTGACGTCGAACACGCCCCCGTCGACGATCACCAAGTTGGCCCGCCCCTCGCATCCGTCGCTCTCGCGCACCTCCTCCCGCGCGTACGTCCGCGCGGGAGGAGGCACCCGCACCGTGGACGCGTCTTCGACCTCTCTCCCGTCACGACCTCTCGCCTTCTTCGTCCCTCGCGCCGACATCCCTCGCGCCGACATCTCCCGCGCGCGCGCGTCGACGTCGCGTCGGTTCACCGCGGTGAACCGACGCGCGTGTGGGCAAACAGTATCGATAACGGCCCCCTGCCGTCGACCACGCGCCGAGGGAATATCCCATCCTCGTCGTCATCGCGGCGATCACGGATCGATGGACGCACTGAGTACGAGGAGACCACGCATACTGGAGTATACTCGAGACCCATCAGTGCGTGTGTACATCACCAGTATCCACCACCTCGATCGGTACGCAGCTGGACAGACTACGACGACAACACGCATACTGAGACACACGCGAGACCTCACCTCACCCTCCACCCCACCGCGCGCGCGCTTATCCATCCCGTCGCGACGTCGGCGCGCGCGGTGCCCTCGCGAGGCGACACTCGATCGACGCTCGACGCTTCCGACGACCGATGGCGACGATGGCGACGATGGCGACGATGGCGACGATGGCGACGACGATGACGCGACCGGGCGCGCGCACCGCGCGAGGGGCGAGACAACCGCGACGCGCGGTGGCGAGCCCGACGATCCTCGTCCAGGACGGGAACGACCCGGAGAGCACCATGCGAGGGCTCACGAATCTGCGACGGGAGGTGATCGAGGACATGTCGTCGTTCGCGAGCGGTGAATTGAGCGGATTGTTGAAGGATCCGGACACCAACTGGCAGCCGCAAGATTGGTTGCCGGATCCGGAGAGGGATGATTTTTTGGATCAGGTGCGCGAGACGAGGGCGAATCTCGTCGACGGCGCGCGCGCGGATCGCGGGACGCGGAAGGGGTGGTCGTCGAGCGATCGGCGTGAACGAGGGGGGATACGTCGTGGAAGAGACGCGTGATTTGTGCTCGTCGATGGATTCGATCGTGAATGATGACTGACGCGCGTCGTGTTTTTCTCGTACGGATAGGTGGCGGAGATTCGTAAGCGCGCCGCGAACATCCCCGACGATCTTTTCGTCGTTCTCGTGGGTGACATGATCACGGAGGAGGCTTTGCCGACGTACATGAACATGTTGAACACTCTCGAAGGTACCAAGGATAATTCCGGCGCGGACGACCATCCGTGGGCCGTGTGGACGCGCAAGTGGACCGCCGAAGAGAACCGTCACGGTGACTTGATGAACAAGTACTTGTGGTGCACGGGTAAGGTGAACATGAAGGCTTGCGAGACCACCATCCAAAAGCTCATCGGTAGCGGTATGAACCCGAAGACGGAGAACAACCCATACCTCGGTTTCGTGTACACGTCTTTCCAAGAGCGTGCGACAAAGGTTTCGCACGGTAACACGGCGCGCTTGGCCAAGGAGGCTGGCGACCCAGACTTCGCGAAGATGTGCGGTATCATCGCCGCCGATGAGGGGCGCCACGAAATCGCGTACCAACGCATCATCGACGAAGTCATCAAGCGTGACCCGAACGGAGCCGTTCTCGCGTACGCGGACATGATGGAGAAGCAAATTACCATGCCGGCGCACATGATGTGTGACGGCGAACACAAGGCGCGCACGGGCCGCGATCTCTTCACCGATTTCGCCGCGGTTGCCGAGCGCACCGGTGTCTACACCGGCCACGACTACGCCGACATCATGGACCACCTCAACAAGCGTTGGGACATCGCGAACATCACGGGATTGAACGGAGAGGCGGCTGCGGCGCAAGAGTACTTGATGAAGCAACCGGCGCGCATCCGCAAGCTCGTCACGTTCGCGGAGAAGAGGGCGGCGAAGAAGCCGGCTGCTAGCGAGACCTTCAGCTGGATTTACGACCGCCCGGTCAAGATCAACTAATAGTCGCTCCGTCTGCATTTTGTCGAATTTGGTTTTAGCTACAACAGTAGACGCGAATTCGACGCGCCACTACTCAACAATGTATTCAAGAATTCAATTTCACGCCAAACCTTACGGCGCGCGCATTTCGCGCGAACATTACGTACATTCGACAATCGCGAGCGCGCATCTCGATCGATAGCGGTCGATCGTTGACGTCGGCGGTTATTGGGTATTACAAGCGCGCCGGTAGGTAGTGTCTACTTGCGGGGCAAGATGGCGTCGATGGACTTCCATACGGCGTCCATCTCTTGCGCGGCGTCGATCGCGGTGACGACAGATTCGTAGTGCGCCAAGATGGGCTTCGTTTGCTTGTGGTACGCCTCGAGACGCGTGGCGAGCGCTTCCTTCGTGTCGTCGCTGCGCTGTTCGAGTTGCTCGCCGGTGACGTCGTCGAACATTCTCTTCGGCTTCGCCTCCTTACCCTTCGCCTTGATGAGACTCTTCGGCGGGTTAAACGTCGCGTGGTACGATCGTCCGCTCGCCTTGTGCACCCATCGTCCGCAGATGCGCTTTTCGAGCAACGCGTCCGGAACCTCCAAAGAGATGACGACGTCGACCGATTCCCCGCGCTTCCTCAACATCTCATCCAGTTTTTTCGCCTGTTCGATCGTTCTCGGAAACCCATCCAAAATGAATCCTCCCTCGCAATCCTTCTCTCGAATGCGATCGCGAATGATGGCGACGACGATGTCATCCGTGACCAATCCGCCGCCGTCCATGGCGTCCTTTGCCTTTTTCCCGACGTCCGTCCCCGCCGCGACCGCCGCGCGAAGCATATCCCCCGTCGCGAGCTGCGGAATGTTCAGCGCGTCCGTGATCTTCGGCGCTTGCGTGCCTGCGTTCGCGCGCGCCTCGTCAGTCTCTCGCGCGCCTCGCGATCACACGTGTCGATCGTCGCGTTCGAGACGACGACGACCGACGACGACGACGACGACGCGCACCTTTCCCGGCCCCGGGCGGGCCGAAGATGATGATCACCGATCTCGGTCGCCGTTCCTTCGAGTTTCCTCCGCCCATGACGCGCGTCTCAGAGTGTCGGTCGTCGCGATCGTGTCGTCGAGTCATGTCTCTCTCGCGCGAGCGGCGGCGGCGGCGGCGGCGACTCGGCGACTCGGCGACTCGGCGGCGCTACGAATGGACGGTGTCTCATTACATCCTCCGCGTCGTCGCGCGCTCGACGGAGACGTCGCCCGGACCGATGCCCTGAGAGACGTAATACGAGGAGAAATCGAGCCGAAAGAGGAGAAATCGCGCGTCGACGTGCGTCTGCAACGGAAGGAGGTTGAGAAATCCGTCGAGCGCGCGCGCGTACTCGTCTCGAAGCGTCGCGAGACGCGCCTGCGCGACGCCGAGCTCGTCCTTGTCGATGAAATCGCCCGAGGTGGAGTCTTCGCCGACGTACGTGCCCCATTGGTTGGCTTTTTCTCTCTCGGCGATGCGCTCGCGCGTCGCCGCGCGCTTGGCGACGACGTCGGCGGCGAGGTTGAAGAGATCGCCGGCGACTTCTCGGAAGGACATCATCACCTCGAAGAGCGCGTACAGTGTCTGCAAGACGAGTTGGGATTTCGTGCCGAGCAACGCTTTTTGGACGACGGCGTCGAGGAAGACGTCGTGCGCGGCGATGATTTCGTCCAAATCCGAGTGCGTCTCAAACTTCTCCTGAAGTTCCACCCACGACGTCTCCAAGATTTCAAACATGACGTAATACTGAAAGTTGGATATGAAGTTGTGCATCTCGCCGCGGAGCGAGTGGCAGTTTCGAATCATCTCAACCAAAATTTCCCCGGACGCGCCGACTTCTCGCGCCTCGGATGAGAGCAGGTGGGTCACGCTCGGCTTCATCATTTGCCACGTCGCGCACAGCGAGTACTCGACGCGCTTGAGACGCCACAAAAAGTTGAAGACGCGAAGGTACTTGTTCATAGCCGTCTCCGTGAATATCGTCGTCAACGGCTGATTCACCACGTACTCGAGCGTGAAGACGTCCCATCCCACCTCTTCATTCAGGTGCGCCATCAGACGCACGCGAAGGCGATCGATGAATTCCGGCGCGTCAGATTGCGCGCTGCTGCTTCGTATGGCTTGCTCGAGCGTGCCGCTCAGTTTGAAGACACTGAGCGAATTCGCGGGTTCGTCTAAGCTCGGGCCCATCAGATCCATCAAGCACTCGTGAAGGTCGCCTTGGCCGAGCAACAGGTACCGCTTCAACGCGTCGCAGTGGCGGCCCAACTGATAGCGATCGAAGAGCACGCGACGGACGGCGCCGTCCACACGTCGCGACGTCTCGTCGATCAGCGTCACTAAACCTTCTGGATTTTCGAAATCTAAACCTCCGACTTTCTCCACCGCGTGCATGATCTCCGAGCGTTCCGGTGTCCAGCTCGCGTCGTCGCAGCATCGTCTGAGAAAGTTGATGCTCTTCCCGAGACGAAGTATCGTCTTCCCTTGCTCGCGCGTGACGAACGACGGAAGCATGTCGTCATCGAAGGCGTATTTACACCGCCACAAATCCTTGTCCGGCACGGCGTGATCGACGCGCACGAAAAATTCGTGTGACGGATCCTCGAGTTCGCCGCTCAGCGTCCATCGATGCACCATTCCGAGAAACGGCGTCGCGCTCGCGCTCAACACTCGGCGAACCAACGCCGTGGACGACGGATCACCGTGTTGCGACAGTTTTTGCATCACGGCTAACATTCCCCCACCGCGCTTCCCGTGCGTGGCGTCCACTAAAATCGCGAGCGTTCGCATCGTCTTGAGCGGCTCGGTCAACCAGACGAATAACCGACGAAGCGTCAGGTACCCGTCGCCGCCGTCGCCGCGTCCGCCGCTCGCCTCCTTCGCGAAGGACACGATCGGCAACTGCGCCTGCGACTCCAACACCGCTATCAACTTGTAGTAATCCGCGAGTTCTCGCTGTAACGCCGCTCTGAACGCCTGTCGCGTGCTCCCGTCGCCGTCGTCGACGTCGACGCCCGACGCGCGCGTCTCCCCCAACGCCCCCTTCACCTTTTTAAACAGCCAACCGACCTCCGTCACGCACTTGATGAGATTCCGTCTCCCCGCGGACACGTTCACGTTCGGCGCGATGACGTACGCCTGCTCAGCGGGCGAAAACGCGATGCATTCACCGTCGATACCCTGACACGCGTAGAGCGCGTCTCTCACTAAATCCCGCTCGTCGCGTTCGCCTCTCGATTCCGATTCAATCTCCAACGCCTCGTACGCCTCCGCCCGTCGACCGATCGAGTGCACACCCAGCGCCCCTCGCGCACCCCCCACCAACGCTCGCACCGCGTCCTCCCCACCGACGCGCCGCGAGTCCCGCCGCGCGTCTCTCGCCACCGCGCGCGACTTTTCCTCCAAATCAAACCGGCTCGCCGACGCGCGCGTCGTCGTCGGCGGCATCGACATCCCCTCCTCGTCCCTTTCGACGTCCTCCGAGATCGCCAACAACACCCTCAACACTCCCTCTCGTCGTCGCAGTCCGCTTCCCTCTCGTCGAAGGCGTTCGCACGCGTCCGCCGCGCGCGTCGCCGCCGCGTCGCCGAAACGTCGTCGCGCGCGTCTCGCGATTCGCGTCGCGCAGTCACCGAGTTCACCGTCCCGGTCGCCCCGCGAAGACGCGCGAACGGTGGACGCGCCGAGGGTCGACCCGAGCACGCGCGCGGCGTATCGACACCCGGCGTCGACGCGTCGCGCGCGATCCTCCTCGTCGTTCTCGTCGTGCTCGTCCTCGTCGTCCTCGTCTTTCCTCCGGCCGCGGACGGTTCGTTCGACGAGCGCGCGGACGAGCGAGGCGGTGGCGTCGGCGGAAGACATCGCGCGCGCGCGGTCGCGACGTCGCCGCGTTCTTTCGCGACGGCGCGGTCGCGGCGCGTCGACGAATGGAATGGGTGGATTTGAACGATGATGTCCCGCGACCAACGGTGGTCGGTATCTCCCACAAATGTACCTCTCTGTAGTGGTACATGTGCTGTATTCAAGAGAGGTCAACGTCTATACGAGAAAAGGGAGACGAACAGCCGCGACGCGCGCGCGCGATTCGCGACGCGTTCGTCGCGCGCGCAGTGCGCGACGCGACGATGACGACCGCGAGGAGGACGGAGGAGACGACGAGCGTCGACGTCGCGCCGTGCGTCGCGTCCGTGCGTCGCGAATCGGAGGATGGTGACGTCGACGATGCCTCCGAGTCGAATCATCAGCAGCAGCAGCAGCAGCAGCAGCAGCGCGATCATCATCCGACGACGTCGGCGTCGACGACGGTGTGCGTGACGACGCTCGAGCGCGCGATGGCGCGACGACGAACGTCTGTGAAACCGTCGCTCCCCGTCGTCGTCCAGGACGTGTCGTACGAGGTGCGGGATCGATCTCGAAAGGACGCGCGGGCGACGCTGTTGCGCGAGGTGAGCGCGGCGTTTCCGCCGGGACGCGTGTCGGCGCTCATGGGACCGTCGGGGGCGGGGAAGACGACGCTGTTGGACGTCGTGAGCGGGAGGAAAACGCAGGGGTTTCTCACCGGACGCGTCGTCGTCGGTACCGAACCGGCGTCGAAGGAGGCGTTGAAGACGTGCGCGGCGTACGTGGAGCAATTCGATTGTTTGCTCCCGTCGCTCACCGTGCGCGAGACGTTGGCGTATCAGGCTGATTTGAAGCGAAATCGCGACGACCCGCGAAGCGCGGCGGAGCGCGACTTTATCGTCGAGCGTTTGATCGAGGACCTTCGTTTGCAGAAGTGCGCGGACGTCGTCGTGGGGAACGCGTTGTCGCGAGGCATCTCGGGCGGGCAGGCGAAACGCGTCAACATCGGCATCAGTCTCGTCACGCGACCGAGAGTGTTGTTCCTGGACGAGCCCACGAGCGGGTTGGACTCGAAGACGTCGTTCGATTTAATGCGCGTGATTCGCAAGTTTAGCGACACGGACGGCGTCACCGTCATCGCGACGATACACTCGCCGAGCTCGGAGGCGTTTCGGCAATTCGATCGCCTCGTCATGCTCAAGGCGGGTCGCGTGACGTACGCGGGTCCGTTGTTCGGCGAGGAAGGGGCGGAGGCGTACTTTTATTCCCTCGGCCATCACTGCGACCCGAGCGAGAATTTCGCCGATTTCCTCATCGCCACTGTGGCGGACGACGCCGTCGATTTCGCGAACGAGTTTCGGGCGAGTTTCCATCACAAGCGCAATCGCGACGAAGTGCGGAAATACGTCAAGGAGGTTGTGCGGCGACAGAGTATCGGAGACGTGCGATCCGAGTTACTCGCGGACGCTCCGAGACCGCAAACGTTTTGGCGCGCCGTGTGGACGCTCTTGCGGTATCGAACGACGCGCAATTATCGCGACGCGCAATTCGTCGGCGCGCGGTGCGCGGGACAGCTCATCTTCGCCGCCGTCATGGCCTCCATGTACTCCGATCAAGGGAAGAGTCTGACGCTCGACGCGCAGATCACGGTGAGTAATATGCTCTTTATGAATAACGTCTTACCGGCGTTCGCCGCCGGGGCGTATCTCCCGTCCATTCTCATGGAACGACCGCTCCTCTATCGAGAACTCGACGACGGATGTTATCCCCTCTCGGCGTACGTCGCGTACAAAGTCATCGAAGAGGCCATCGTCGCCTTCTTCGTCTCTTTATTCGCCACCACCATCGTATACAACGCCGTCCAACTCCAGGGTAACTTTCTCGTCGATTGGTTCGCCTACTTCGGCGTGCAACAATGCGGCGCCGCCGTCGCCTACGTCTGCGCCGCCGTCGCGCGAGACGTCGACGCCGCCAACGCCATCCTCCCCGTCTACAACGTTCTCCAGATCCTCTTCGCCGGTCTCCTCCTCCACCCCGACCAAGTCCCTCGCGCGTGGTCGTGGTGGCCTCCGACCCTCTTCGTGCGCTACGGTTGGCGCGCCCAGATGCTCAATCACTTTCGCCGCCGCGAGCCCGCGGCGTTTCTCGCCGACGACGGCGTCGCACTCTTGGGCGTCACCGACTACTACGACGTTCGCGGGTCCGTGGCCGGCAACTTGAGCCTCGTCTTCGTTCTCTGGGTCTTTTGGCTCGCGCTCGCCTCTCTCGCCGTCGCTTCCGTGCGACACCAGAACCGCTAGCGCCGACGCGCGCGCGCGTCCTCCGTCCCGGCGCCGAAACACCAATGCAACAATGTCATTCGTCCATATTTCACGACGCGATCGCGATGTCGACTTCGCTCGCGACGCCCGCGTTCGCCGCGTACGATGCGCGTCCGCGCGCCCCCGTCGTCTCGCGACGCGGGTCTCGCGCTCGCGCGCGCGCGACGTCCCGAACCGTCGAC
>MDSW01095654.1_pt1 | contig 15143 bp, 16 predicted proteins | sample 811171 | NCBI WGS metagenome assembly MDSW01 (sample SAMN05326641, study PRJNA326480) | marine metagenome | isolation source: seawater | place: Atlantic Ocean: North West | collected 2012 | reverse complement strand
CTAGTTCCTATCGGTTCACCTTTTTCATCAGTTAATACTACGGCATTGCTATCAAATTGAACTTTTGAACCGTCGTCCCTAAAAATTTCTTTTCTTGTTCTCACAACAACAGCCTTGTGCACTGAACCTTTCTTAACCTTTCCTTTTGGTATTGCGTCTTTTACACTTATTACAATCAAGTCTCCTACTCCAGCGTATCTTCGCTTTGATCCTCCTAGAACCTTGATACACTCAACTCTTCTTGCTCCCGTATTATCTGCCACATTTAATTCTGTTTGTATTTGTATCATTTTTCAAGTACCTGCCATGTTTTTTTCTTCGAAAATGGTTTGCATTCAATTATTGATACATTTTGACCAGTTTTAAATTTGTTCTTTTCGTCATGAGCGTGGTACTTTTTTGATCTTTTTATGATTTTTCCATAGAATGGATGTCTAAATTTTCTAGTAACTTCAACAACGATAGTTTTATTATTTTTATCGCTTACTACCTTTCCTTTTAATATCTTTTTAGTCATTTTAAATCTTTCAAAGTTGTCATTAATCTTGCTATTTGTTTTTTAATAGAATTAAATTGTGCAGGATTATCAATTTGGTTATTAATTTTTTTAAATCTTAAATTAAAAAGATCTTTTTTTAACAAACCTATTTGTTTGGTTGCTTGTGCATTTGTCATCTTTTTATCAATCTTTTTCTTCATTCTTTTATCTGCTCACAAATTTAGTTTTTATTGGTAATTTTGCTGAAGCTTTATAAAGTGCCTCTCTCGCCACCTCTTCGGAGACGCCGTCTACCTCAAAGATAATTCTACCTGGTTTTACACGGCAGGCATAATACTCAGGTGAACCTTTTCCTTTACCCATTCTAACCTCAGTAGGTTTTTTTGAGACTGGAATGTTAGGAAACACTCTAGTCCAAACTTTACCTGTTCTTTTCATGTATCTTGTAAGAGCCACCCTTGCAGCTTCAATTTGTTTTCCTATAACTCTCTCAGGCTGAAGAGCTTTTAAACCATACTGTCCATAATTTAAAGTTACCGCTCTTGAAGCTTTTCCATGTATTCTACCTTTAAAAGCCTTTCTAAATTTAGTTCTTGTTGGCTGTAACATTTTTTACCCTCTCAGTTTTTTCTCTTTCCACGTCTTTATCAAAAAGTTCCCCTTTATAAATCCAAACTTTGACACCTATTATCCCATAAGTCGTTAATGCTTCCGCGAAACCATAATCAATGTTTGCTCTTAGAGTGTGAGAAGGTATGCTACCTTCCCTTAACCATTCGGTTCTCGCTATTTCATTACCTGCTAATCTACCACTGACCATTACTTTAATTCCCTTTGCACTCAATCTCATTGCAGATTGCATAGATCTTTTCATAGCTCTTCTGTAAGCCACTCTTTTAACTAATTGTTGCGCAATGTTTTCAGCTACAAGATTTGCGTTTAACTCAGGTTTTTTTATCTCTTTAATGTTTACTGTAACGTCGTTGTCAGTTATTTTCATAATATTCCTTTTAATTTTCTCAATATCTGCGCCCTTTTTTCCAATTACAAATCCTGGTCTTGAGGTATGAATAGAGACAATACATTTTTTAGAAGACCTCTCTATAACTATTTCAGAAACACCAGAATTAGTAATATTTTTTTTAATATATTTTCTAATTTTAAAATCCTCGATAAGGAATTTTCCAAAATCCTTCTTTTTTGCAAACCAAGTCGAGTCCCAGCCTCTGTTAATACCCAGTCTTAGTCCAATCGGATTAATTTTTTGACCCATCTTTAGCCTCCTTTTTTTCCTCTAAAATTATTGTTACTCTGCTGTATGGTTTTAATATTGGACTTGCTCTTCCTTTGGCTCTCGGTCTAAATCTTTTCATTACTATTGATTTTCCAACATACGCTTCCTTAACAAATAAATTATCTATGTCTAATTGATTATTATTTTCTGCATTTGCTATAGCAGATTTAACAGTTTTACTAATCTCGCTTGCGGCTTTCTTTCTTGTAAATTCTAAGTCTTTAATAGCGGTATCAGCTTTTTTTCCTTTAATAAAATTTAATATTAAAGAAATTTTTCGAGGACTAGATCTTACATTCTTATTTACTGCCTTTGCTGATAAATTATTTTTTTGCATCAGTTGCTCCTGCTGGTTTTGGTTTTGATGTGTCTGAAGAAGTTGAGGCTTCTGCCGCTGCTTTTTTATCTGCTGGTGTATGTCCTTTAAAAGTTCTTGTTGGTGCAAACTCTCCTAACTTATGGCCGACCATCTCCTCTGAAATCGTTATTGGAATAAAAGATTTACCATTATGTATCATAAAGCTATGTCCAACAAATTCAGGAATAATTGTAGAATTTCTTGACCAAGTTTTAATTGGTTTTTTATTTGTGCCTGCTTTTGCTTTGTCAATTTTTTTAAGAAGACTAGGGTGAACAAAAGGGCCTTTCCAAATAGATCTGGTCATTATTTATTCCTCTTCTTTCTTCTCGAAATTATTAATTTATCACTTCTCTTTGGTTTTCTTGTCTTAAGTCCTTTAGCAGATTGACCCCATGGTGAAACTGGACTTCTACCTCCTGAAGTTTTTCCTTCACCGCCTCCATGAGGGTGATCAACAGGGTTCATTGCAACACCTCTTGATTGTGGCCTTTTTCCTCTCCACCTATTTCTTCCTGCTTTTCCAATTTTAATATTTTTTTGATCTGGATTAGAAACAACGCCTATTGTTGCAATACAATTACTTTTTACTTTTCTGCTTTCACCCGAAGAAAGTCTAATGATAGCATAATCGTCATCATAACCTGATAGAGTAACAGAAGAACCTGCAGATCTTGCTAATTTTCCACCATTACCAGGTATAAGCTCAACATTATGAACAAGCGTGCCTGGAGGAATATCTTTAAGTTCCAAGCAATTTCCGATTTTGATTTCTACATCTTTTCCTGACTCTATTGTGTCACCAACTTTTAAATCTTGGGGACACAATATATAATTTCTTTCATTGTCCTCGTATTTTATTAATGCGATGTAAGCAGTTCTATTAGGATCGTATTCAATTCTCTCTACTTTGGCCTTTATATTTCTTTTTTTTCTAAAAAAATCAATAATTCTAAATTTATGTTTATGTCCGCCTCCACTATGCCTTGAGGTAATTCTTCCATAATTATTTCTACCGCCTGTTGATTTTTGACCAATAGTCAAAGGCTTGTAAGATGGACCTTTCCAAAGATTAGATTTATCTAGTATTACTGTTCTTCTTGTAGATTTTGTATAAGGTTTAAAATTTTTTAGTGCCATATTATATTCCTGTTGTCAGATCAATACTTTGACCTTTTTTAAGAGTAATTATCGCTTTTTTGTAACCACTCTTTTTCGATAGTTTGCCTTGTTTAAATTTCCTTTTTGTTTTCGTATTAATAATATTAATCTTAACAACTTTAACCTTATAAATCTTTTCAATATTTTTTTTTATGACATCTTTTTCAGCGGTTTGATGAACTTTAAAAACAGTCTTATTTTGTTCAGATAATGTTGTAGCTTTTTCTGTTATTATCGGACTTCTTATTGAGTCTATGAAATTAATTTTTTTCATTTAATAATCTCTCTTCTAATTTTTTAATTGATGTTAATGAAAATAGGACATTTTTAAATTTAAAAAGATCGTAAATATTAGTGCCTTCAAATTCAATTACTTTTATATCTTTAATATTTCTTGCAGATTTAAAGATATTTTTAAAAGTATCTTTATCTGATACAATTAATGAATTGTTTAAATTATTTGTTATTAAAAATTTATTAAAATCTTTAGTCTTTTTAATTTCAGTTTTTACATCTGAGAAAATAAATAAGTTTTTATTAAGATTTTTTTTTTGAAATTGCTTGAGTCAACGCAATTTTTCTAATCTTTTTATTGATTTTCTTTACCTTGTAATTTTTTCCTTTTGGACCATGTGCTACTCCTCCCCCAACAAAAATTGGAGCTTTTCTACTAGCATGTCTGGCGCCACCACTTCCTTTTTGAGGGACAATTTTAATAGTAGAACCTATTACCTCATTTCTTTGTTTTGTTTTAGCAGTTCTAGTTTTTGCATGATTTATCTGCCAGTCAATAACTTGCTTGATAAGTTTATTGTTGAATTTTGATTTTAAAATTTTATCTGAAATTTCTGTTGTTTCATTTTTATTTCCAGAAATATTTAGAGTTTTAATCTTCATTTTTTACCTTCTGGTTTTTTTGCTGGCTCTGCTTTTTTTGGTTTTGCAGAATCAGTTTTCTTATTTTTTGAAGTTTCTGTTTTCTTAGATTTTGTCTCAAACTTTTCTTTAACAGTTTTTTTATTTATTGATTTTATTGAGTCTCTTAAAAATACTTCAGAATTTTTTGAGCCAGGTATTGAACCTTTAATATAAAGTAAGTTATTTTCCTGATCAGATCTTATTATCTCAAGATTTAAAGTTGTTCTATATTTATCTCCCATATGACCAGCCATTTTTTTTCCTTTGAAAACTTTGCCCGGATCTTGTCTTTGACCTGTTGAACCGTGTGATCGATGTGAAACTGAAACTCCATGAGAAGCTCTTAATCCACCAAAATTCCATCTTTTAATAACTCCTGCAAAACCTTTTCCGATAGTTTTTGATCTAACATCTACAAATTTCTTTTTTAATATCTCTAGCCCAAGTTCATTTCCTTCTTTAAAATCTGTAACATTCTCTACTCTAAATTCTTTTAAAATTCTCTTAGGTTCAGTATTTTTTTTAGTAAAATATCCTTTCATTTGTTTACTTACTTTTGAATTTTTTTGTTTAAAAAAACCAACTTTGATAGCAGAATAACCTCGTTTTTCTTTATCAATAATTTCAATAACTCTTCCCTTTTCAATTTTAATAACAGTCACAGAAATTGCTTGACCGGTTTCTATAAACTCTCTTGTCATTCCAATTTTTGTTCCTATTAATCCTAAGCTCATAATTAAATCTTTATTTCAATATCAACGCCAGATGCCAGGTCTAATTTCATCAAAGCCTCGACTGTTTGTGGCGTTGGTTCAATAATATCTATTAATCGTTTATGTGTTCTTGACTCGAATTGTTCTCTACTTTTTTTATCAATATGCGGTGATCTTAAAACTGTAAATCTCTCAATTTTTGTGGGAAGAGGAATTGGTCCTTTTACTTGAGCTCCTGTTCTCTTAGCAGTATTAACGATCTCCTCTGTAGATAAATCGAGTATCTTATTGTCGTAAGCTTTTAAATGTATTCTAATATTTTGATTTTCCATAACCTAAGCTAATTTTTTAGTTACCTCATCTTGCACATTTTGTGGAACTTTATCATAATGACTAAATTGCATTGTGTATTGTGCTCTTCCTTGAGTAGAAGATCTCAAATTATTTATATAGCCAAACATATTTGCTAATGGAACAGTAGCTGATATTGCTGTTGCGTTTCCCCTTGGTTCAGTTGCACCAACTTGTCCTCTTCTACTATTTAGATCTCCTATTACATCTCCCATAAAATCTTCAGGGGTCACGACTTCAACTTTCATTATTGGTTCTAAAAGTTTTAAAGTTGCTTTTTGACAAGCTTCTCTGAAACAAGTTCGGCTGGCTATCTCAAACGCCAGAACACTAGAGTCCACATCATGGTGTAAACCGTCAAGTATCGTTACTTTATAATCTATGATTGGAAAACCTGCTAGTATGCCAGTTTCTGCAACACTCTCTATACCTTTTTCTACTCCTGGTATAAATTCTTTTGGAATAGCTCCACCTTTAATCTTATTTTCAACCTCTCTACCTTTACCTGGTTCAAGTGGCTCTACATTTAGTTTTACTCTTGCAAATTGTCCTGCGCCACCACTCTGTTTTTTATGAGTATAATCCATGATTGCTGTGCCAAGTATAGTCTCTCTATAGGCCACTTGAGGTGCGCCTATGTTAGCCTCTACTTTAAATTCTCTCTTCATTCTATCCACGATAATATCTAAGTGTAATTCCCCCATCCCTTTAATTATTGTTTGGCCAGACTCCTCGTCAGAGGTAACTCTAAAAGATGGATCTTCTTTTGCTAGCCTTCCCAATGCTTCTCCCATTTTTTCTTGGTCTGCTTTTGTTTTTGGCTCAACTGCGATTTCTATTACTGGATCAGGGAATTCCATTGGCTCGAGTAACACAGGTTTATCCTCATCACAAAGTGTATGGCCTGTAATTGTGTATTTTAAACCTGCTAATGCAACAATATCTCCTGCACTAGCCTCTTTGATATCCTCCCTGCTATTAGCGTGCATTAATAGCATTCTGCCAACTCTTTCAGATTTTTCTTTTGATGAGTTATAAATTGAAGTACCTGCTTTCAAAGTGCCTGAATAGATACGAATAAATGTTAAGGATCCAACAAATGGATCATTTGCAACTTTAAAAGCTAAAGCTGAAAATGGCTCTTTCTCGTCAAATTTCATCTCAACTTTATCATCTGAGCCTAATTTTGTTCCTTCAATAGATTTCAAATCTTTGGGACTTGGTAAAAAATCTATAACAGCGTCTAATAAAGGCTGAACACCTTTATTTTTAAAGGCTGAACCAGTTAAAACAGGCACAAAACTAAAGCTCAAACAACCTTTTCTTACGCATTTAATCAAATCTGTTTCGTTTATCTCTTTACCATTTAAATACTCTTCCATTAATTTTTCATCCTGTTCAACTGCTGTTTCAACTAATTCTTGTCTATATTTTTTGGCAGAGTCTTTTAAATCATCGGGTATTTCGGTAGTCTCAAATTCTGCTCCTAATTTCTCATCTTTCCAAATAATTGCTTTCATTTTAATAAGATCTACAACACCTTTCAAGTTAGACTCCATTCCTACTGGAAGCTGTAATACTAAAGGTTTTGATCCAAGCCTATCTTTTATCATTTCAACACATCTAAAAAAATCTGCACCAGTTCTATCAAGTTTATTTACAAAACAAATTCTTGGGACTTTATATTTATCAGCTTGTCTCCAAACTGTTTCGGATTGTGGCTCTACTCCTGCAACGCCATCGAAAACTGCCACTGCACCATCGAGTACTTTTAGTGATCTCTCCACCTCTATGGTAAAATCAACGTGACCAGGTGTGTCAATAATATTTATTCTATTGTCTCTCCAAAAACATGTTGTAGCAGCTGAAGTAATTGTTATCCCTCTCTCTTGCTCTTGTTCCATCCAATCCATTGTAGCAGCTCCATCATGTACCTCTCCAATTTTATGACTTTTTCCTGTATAATAAAGTATCCTTTCTGTAGTAGTAGTTTTACCCGCATCAATGTGTGCCATAATTCCAATATTTCTGTATTTATCTAAAGAATATTTCTTAGCCATTTTGTTACCATCTAAAATGCGCAAAAGCCTTGTTTGACTCTGCCATTTTATGAGTATCCTCTCTTTTTTTAATCGCAGCACCTTTATTTTGTGAAGCATCCATTATTTCTGAATATAATTTTTCTGACATAGACTTATTTTTCCTTTTTCTCGTAGCTTCCATAAGCCATCTCAAAGCTAAAGCCTGACCTCGATTTACTTTTACCTCAACTGGAACTTGATAAGTTGCACCCCCAACCCTTCGAGATCTTACTTCAAGATTGGGTTTGACATTATTTATTGCTGAATTAAAAACTTTTAAAGGGTCTTGTTTGTTTTTGTCTTTAATTTTTTCAAGTGCTTCATAAAGTATTTTTTCTGCCTTTGATTTTTTTCCATCATACATTATTGAATTTACAAATTTTGAAATTACAATCGAACCATATCTTGGGTCTGGATAAATCTTTCGAATTGGAGCTTTTCTTTTTCTAGACATAAGATTATTTTGGTTTTTTCGTTCCGTAGAGAGATCTTCTTTTTTTTCTGTTTGCTACTCCTTGAGTGTCTAAATTTCCTCTTAGAATGTGATATCTTACTCCCGGAAGATCTTTAACTCGGCCACCTCTTATTAATACAACAGAGTGCTCTTGTAAATTATGCCCCTCACCTGGTATGTAAGCGGTAACTTCAAAACCATTTGAAAGTCTTACCCTTGCAACCTTTCTTAATGCAGAGTTTGGTTTTTTTGGTGTAGTTGTATAAACCTTCACACATACTCCTCGCTTTAAAGGCTGTCGTTCTAATGCGGGAACCTTGTTTCTCAACTGAGGTTTTACCCTAGGTTTTTTTATCAACTGGTTAATAGTCGGCATAATTAAATTTTTGAATGAAGTACGGGTAGGTAATTTGTAGTTTTTTTGTTAGTGTTTAAGGTTAAATACTACCTTACTTCTAACTTTCAAAAATTGCGATAAACTAACACTGAAGCCAAAAAAGTCAATAATTATGAAAGTATATTTTGATCAAATAAGTCGCGTATTTACTCACTTGCAGCCGGTTTTTCAAGTTCTTCTTTTTTTAACTCTTCAAATCTAATTTTATCTTGTTCGGCAGCTTTTGTATCCCAAGCCATTTTAGTGAGCCCAGTTCCAGCTGGAACTAATCTTCCAACAATCACGTTTTCTTTTAATCCCTCTAAATTATCAACTTTACCTTTAATGGACGCGTCTGTTAAAACTCTAGTTGTTTCCTGGAATGAGGCCGCAGATATAAATGAATTAGTTTGCAATGAGGCTTTCGTTATTCCCAACAAAACCCTCTCAAAAGAGGCCGCTTTTTTACCGTTTTTTCTTAGATCATCATTAATGTTATTGATTTCTAATAGATCTATAATCTCACCAGTTAAAAAGTCGGAGTCTCCTGGATCTTTTATCTCAACTTTCTTAAGCATTTGTCTAACAATAGTCTCTATATGCTTATCGTTTATTACTACTCCTTGAAGTCTATAAACCTCTTGCACTTCACTTACAAAATACTCCGTTAATTTTTCAACACCAAGAATTCTTAAGATGTCATGAGGAGCAGGACTTCCATCTAATAAGTATTCACCTTTTTTAATTTTTTCTCCTTGATTAAAGTTTACATGTTTTCCTTTGGGGATTAAATAATTTGAGGTTTCACCTTTAGATGCTACGATTGAAATTTTTTGTTTTCCTCTTACTTCTTTACCAAATTCAATGACTCCATCATTCTCTGCTATAATTGCACTATCTTTAGGTCTTCTGGCTTCAAATAATTCTGCAACCCTAGGCAAACCTCCGGTGATATCTTTTGTTTTGGAAGTTTCTTTTGGTAATCTAGCTAATACATCACCCGCTGAAACTTTTTGTCCATCTTTAACTGATAAAATAGTATCAGGAACAAGATAATACCTTGCCTCATTTCCATCAGCTTTTTTTATAATTGCTCCATCTTTATCTCTTAATGTTATTCGAGGTTTCAGTTCAGAATTTTTTGTTAATGACTTCCAGTCTGTCACTGATTTTGAAGAAATTCCAGTTGCATCATCTAGAGTTTCGGTTAAAGAAGAACCCTCTACTAAATCCATATAATTTACAATTCCGCTCGTTTCCGCTATCACTGGTAATGTGTATGGATCCCACTCAGCAATTTTTGATCCTTTGTCAACATTTTCACCATCTTTAAAAAAGAGTTTAGATCCGTAATTTACTTTATAAATTGCAAGTTGTCTTTTATTCTCGTCTTCAATGCTTAGTTGGGTATTTCGTCCCATGACGATAATATTTTTCTTTGAGTCTACAATTAAATTTTTATTAATTATGTTCAATTTACCTTTTGTTTGGGCTATAATTTGAGACTCTTCTTTAATTTGAGCTGTTCCTCCAACGTGGAAAGTTCTCATTGTTAATTGTGTTCCTGGTTCACCAATTGATTGTGCTGCAATCATACCAATAGCTTCACCTATGCTAACAAGTTTTCCACGTGCTAGATCTCTTCCATAGCATGTTGCACAAACACCTTTCTTAGATGCACAAGTAATAACTGAGTATACTTTTACAGATTTTACTCCCGCTGCATCAATTTTTTCACAATCGGCTTCATCAATTAATTTGCCTTTTTTAATTAAAATTTCTCCCGTAATTGGATGTTTTATATCCTCTCCAATTACTCTACCTAGAACTCTCTCAGATAAACTTACTAAAATATTTCCTCCTTCGATTATCTCGGATAATGTTATTGATGACCTTGCTTTTGGATCACATTCTTTTTTTGTAATTTGAATATCTTGTGCGACGTCACACAGTCTTCTAGTTAGATAACCTGAATTAGCTGTTTTTAGCGCAGTATCTGCAAGTCCTTTTCTAGCACCGTGCGTAGAGTTGAAATACTCAAGTACAGTTAAACCTTCCTTAAAATTTGATATTATAGGAGTTTCGATAATCTCGCCAGATGGCTTTGCTATTAATCCTCTCATACCAGCTAATTGTTTCATTTGCGCTTGAGAACCTCTAGCTCCAGAGTCTGCCATCATATAAACTGAATTTGTCTCTATTCTATCATTAGGAAATATTTTCTCTGCAGAGGAAATTTCTTTCATCATTTCATTAGCCACTGTGTCAGTGCATTTAGACCATATGTCAACAACTTTATTATATTTTTCGCCTCTTGTAATCAAACCGTCAGAATATTGTTTTTCGTACTCTTCGATTTGTTTTTTAGTCTGGTTAATTAGGTTCTCTTTTGTTTTCGGAATTATTAAATCGTCTTTTCCAAAGGAAATTCCTGCTTTAAACGCGTGTTTAAAACCTAAAGTTTTTAATCTATCGCAGAATATGACTGTTTCTTTCTGCCCGCAATATCTAAAGATAGTGTCTATTACCTCTGACACATTTTTTTTTGTAAGCAAACGATCAACAAGTGAAAACTTTATATTATGATTTTTTGGAAGTAAATTTGCTAATAAAAATCTGCCTGCGGTACTTTGATATTTTATTGATTTAGACAGACCTTTGTTATCTACTGTCTTGAATATTGAAATAATTTTTGAGTGTAAGCTAATAAACTTATTTTCAATTGCTTGTTCTATTTCATCAACATTTAGAAAAACACCCTTAGGTTTTTTATCCTTATCTTCTTTTTTAATAGACTCTTGTGATAAATAATAAATACCTAAAACTATATCTTGGCTGGGGACTATTATCGGTTTACCATTTGAAGGACTTAGAATATTATTTGTTGACATCATTAATACTCTTGCCTCTAATTGCGCCTCTAAACTTAGCGGTATATGAACTGCCATTTGGTCTCCGTCGAAATCTGCATTAAAAGCAGCACAAACTAAAGGATGTAACTCTATAGCATTACCCTCGATTAATTTTGCCTCAAAAGCTTGCACTCCTAATCTGTGGAGTGTAGGAGCCCTGTTAAGAAGAATTGGGTGCTCTCTAATTATAAATTCCAGAGCGTCCCAGACATCGCTTGTCTCTTTTTCAACTAATCTTTTTGCTTGTTTAATTGTTGTAGCTAGTCCCAATTTATCTAAACGCGCATACAGAAAAGGTTTAAAAAGTTCTAATGCCATTTTTTTTGGTAAACCACACTGATGTAATTTTAATTCAGGTCCAACCACTATTACAGATCTCCCTGAATAATCTACTCTTTTACCTAGAAGATTCTGTCTGAACCTACCCTGTTTACCTTTTAACATTTCAGCTAATGACTTCAACGGCCTTTTACCAGTACCAGTAATAACTCTACCTCTTCTACCATTATCAAATAAAGCATCAACAGACTCTTGTAGCATTCTTTTTTCATTTCTAACTATTATGTCTGGAGCTTTAAGGTCTAAAAGTCTTTTTAATCTGTTATTTCTGTTTATTACTCTTCTATATAGGTCGTTCAAGTCTGAAGTTGCAAACCTTCCTCCATCCAATGGAACTAATGGTCTTAATTCTGGTGGTATAACTGGAATAGAAGTCAAAATCATCCATTCTGGTTTGTTTCCTGAATTAATAAAAGACTCTATCAACTTTAATCTTTTGATTGTTCTCTCTTCAGTAACTTTTGATTTAATTTCTTTTAATGACTCTCTTAATTTTTCTTGCTCTTTTTTTAAGTCTAGAGATAAAAGAATTTCTCTCACTGCTTCCGCCCCAATACCAGCTGTAAAAGCGTCTTCACCAAACTCGTCTTGAGCTTTTGTAAGTTCCTCCTCGGTTAAAAGTTGACCTTTTTTTAATTTCGTCAAACCTGGTTCCACAACTATAAAACTTTCAAAATAGAGAACTTTTTCTACCTCTTTAAGTTTCATATCTATTGCTAAAGAAATTCTACTAGGTAATGATTTTAAAAACCAAATGTGTGCGACAGGACAAGCTAAATCGATATGGCCCATTCTTTCTCTTCTAACATTCGACTTAGTAACCTCAACTCCACATTTCTCACAAATTATTCCTCTAAACTTCATTCTTTTGTATTTTCCACATAAACATTCATAATCTTTTACTGGACCAAATATTCTTGAACAGAATAATCCATCTTTTTCAGGCCTAAAAGTTCTATAATTGATTGTCTCTGGCTTTTTTATTTCACCAAAAGACCAGGATTTTATCTTGTCAGGACTTGCCAATGTAATTTTAATATTACTAAAATTATTTTCTTTTTCTAAATTACCCTGATTATTTTTTATAATAGTATTTGCCATTTAATTTAACTCTATATTTAAGCCTAATGCCCTGATTTCTTTCACTAATACGTTGAATGACTCAGGTATTCCAGACTCAAAATTGTTGTCACCCTTCACAATAGTCTCGTAAACTTTTGTTCTTCCAGCGACATCGTCTGATTTTACAGTTAAGATTTCTTGTAATGTATATGATGCACCATAAGCTTCTAAAGCCCATACTTCCATTTCTCCGAATCTTTGTCCGCCTGATTGTGCTTTACCACCTAAAGGCTGCTGTGTAACTAAGCTATAAGGTCCAGTTGATCTTGCATGGATCTTATCTTCAACTAAATGATTAAGTTTTAACATATAAATTGTTCCAACAGTAACTGGACGGTCAAATTTTTCTCCTGTTCTACCATCCCATAGATATGTTTGTCCTTTTTCAGGTAAACGAGCTATTTTTAACATTTTTGTAATATCCGCCGTAGAAGCCCCATCAAAAACTGGAGTCGATATTGGCAACCCATTAGAAATATTTTCTATTAATTCAAATATTTCCTTTTTATTTAATTTAGATATTACATTATCGTAATAGTGTTTACCGTATATTTCACCAAGAAAAACTTTCAGCTCATTAAATTTATTTTCAAAACTTTTTAAATAAACTTTTATTTGATCGCCTAAATCAGAACAAGCCCAGCCTAAGTGTGTTTCTAAAATCTGACCAACATTCATCCTGCTAGGTACTCCAAGAGGATTTAAAACTATATCAACTGGTTTTCCGCTCTCAAGATATGGCATATCTTCTACTGGAACAATTTTACTTACAACACCTTTATTACCGTGCCTTCCAGCCATCTTATCTCCAGGCATTAGACGTCTTTTCACAGCAACAAAAACTTTTACTACCTTCATGACAGTTGGCAAAAGATCATCACCTTGTTGAATTTTCATCACTTTATCATCAAATCTTATTTTAATGTCTTCACTTGCATTTTCAAACTGAGTTTTTAGTTTATCTAAATTCGAATTAGTCTCATTATCATCAAAGGAAAGTTTCCACATTTCTTTTAAATTAAAATTTTCAAGATCATTGCCATTCAATGTTGTTCCAGGTTTTAAATTTTTAAAAGATTTGTTAATTGATTTATTTATTAACAGCTCAGTCGCCCTTAGTTTTATATTTCTTATTAAAATCTCTTCTTCTACTTTCCTATCTTCTTGAACTAATTCTATTTCAGATCTCTCAATAGCTATAGATCTTTCATCTTTTTCGACTCCATGACGATTAAAAACTCTTACATCTATCACCACTCCTTCACTACCAGAGGGGAGTTTTAAAGATGAGTCTCTCACATCGGTTGCTTTTTCACCAAAAATAGATCTTAATAATTTTTCCTCAGGACTTGATGAAGTTTCACTTTTTGGGGTGACTTTTCCAACCAAAATATCACCTGGTTTAACTTCAGCTCCGACATAAACAATTCCTGATTCATCTAAATTTCTTAAACTTTCTTCACTAACATTTGGTATATCTCTTGTAATTTCTTCTGCCCCTAGTTTTGTATCTCGAGCCATTGACTCGTACTCCTCAATATGTATCGAGGTAAAAACGTCATCTGTTACACATCTTTCTGAAATTAATATTGAGTCTTCAAAATTGTAGCCTTGCCATGGCATAAAGGCTACTGTCACATTTTTTCCTAAAGCAAGTTCACCAAGTTTTGTCGCAGGACCATCAGCAATAATATCTCCCTTTTTAATTTGATCTCCAACTTTAACAAGTGGTTTTTGATTTATACAAGTATTCTGATTAGACCTTTTAAATTTAGATAAATTATAAATATCTACTGCTGACTGAGATAGGTCTTTTACATTGACGGCTTTAACAACTATTCTTTTTCCATCAATTTTGTCAACTACTCCGCTTCTCTTAGCAACAATTGTTACCCCAGAGTCAAGTGCAACATCAGACTCGATTCCTGTTCCCACTAAAGGTGATTCTGGTTTTAATAATGGAACAGCCTGTCTCATCATATTTGAACCCATTAAAGCTCTATTTGCGTCATCATTTTCTAAAAATGGAATTAAAGCTGCAGCTACTGAAACTAATTGTTTTGGAGAAACGTCTATATAGTCAATATTATCTTTGTTCGATAACTGAAAATTTAGATTTTTTCTACATGCCACGAGCTCTTCAGCAAAAGTTCCGTCTTTGTTTATTACTGAATTGGCTTGCGCAATAGTAAACTTTTCCTCTTCAATTGCAGATAAATAAGTTATTTCATCAGTAACTTTTCCTTTAATTACTTTCTTATATGGACTTTCTATATAACCAAAATTGTTTACCCTACAATAAGTAGCTAAACTGTTTATCAGTCCAATATTTGGTCCTTCTGGAGTCTCAATTGGGCATATTCTTCCATAGTGAGTTGGGTGGACATCCCTTACCTCAAATCCAGCTCTTTCTCTAGTTAGCCCGCCAGGACCCAACGCCGAAACTCTCCTCTTATGTGTTATTTCTGATAATGGATTTGTTTGATCCATAAATTGAGAAAGTTGAGACGTAGCAAAAAAATCCTTTAGTGCTGTTGTTATCGGTTTTGCATTAATTAAATCTTG
>MDSW01052918.1_pt1 | contig 15143 bp, 11 predicted proteins | sample 811171 | NCBI WGS metagenome assembly MDSW01 (sample SAMN05326641, study PRJNA326480) | marine metagenome | isolation source: seawater | place: Atlantic Ocean: North West | collected 2012 | reverse complement strand
CAGGGATTTCAGGTGGGGGCTGATAACTACCTGGTGAAACCGTTCGATCTGCCGGAACTGGTGGCGCGGCTGGTGGCCCTGATCCGGCGCCAGCGGGGAGACCTGGCGGCCAATCGGTTGCAGGTGGCGGATCTGGAACTGGATGCCGGCACCCTGGAAGTCTGTCGCGGGGGGCAGCCCATCCAGCTGTCCCCCACCGGTTTTCGCATTCTTAAAATTCTCATGCGCGAGTCACCACGGCTGGTGACCCGGGAAGCGCTGGAACAGGAACTGTGGGGTGACGCGCCCCCGGACAGCGATACCCTGCGCAGTCACCTGTACAAATTGCGTCAGGCCATCGACAAACCTTTCCGCCAGCCGTTGCTGCATACGGTGCCGCGACAGGGTTTCAGACTGGCGCCCTGACCTCCACCCGGAATCCGGTGCCACGGCCCGGTTCACTTTCCACTGTGATCCCCCAGCCCAGCCGGTTACAGATGCGCTGGACAATGGCCAGCCCCAGACCAAATCCCTGTTGACGCTGCTGATCCCCACGATAAAACGGCTCGAAAATGCGTTCCATCTGCTGCGCTGTGATGCCGATTCCGGTGTCCTCCACACTGAAGCCGTTAGCATCAATGGTCACCCTGACCTGACCCTGGTGGGTGTACGCGAGGGCGTTTTTCAGCAGGTTTTGCAACAGGATTTGCACCAGTTTGGGAGAACAGGCCACTGCCAGCAGCGCCTGATGCTCAACCGCCAGGGTCACCGCTTCCGGCGCTGTGGTCTCCTGGAATCGATCCACCAGCAATTGCGCCAGATCGTTAACCAACAACGGTTCCTGCAATTCGTCCGGGGAGATTTCCCGGGCCAGGGCCAGCAGCGCCTCCAGTAGCGCCTCGATATCCAGCACCGTACTCTGAATGCGCTGTAGCTGACGTTGCCCTCGCGGACTCAGAGGCTCCTGCGCCAGATTGGCGGCGGAGCCTTTGATGACACTGAGGGGGGTACGCAATTCGTGGCTGGCGTAGCGGGTGAAATCCCGCTCCCGGTTGACGAAGTCCTCGGACCGGCTCACGAACCGCTGCAGCGCATTGACCAGCACAAAGGTTTCCGCGTCCGCGTCCTGGTGCAGGTCCTCCAGCTCCAAGCCGGCACCGGGTTGCGGGTTGCGGTTGTGCTGTTCCACCCGGCGCGCCAGTTGAGTGATGGGGGACAGTGCCCGGCGGGCCTGCAGAAACGTGATGTAAGCCAGCCCGTAAAGTACCAGCAACACCAGCATCAGGGGCACAATCCCGAAAAAGAACGACAGCCGGCTCACCTGCTTTTCATCGAACACCAGGTAGAGGGTGTATTGCCCCTGGCGGGAAACGTACACGATAGGCTGTTCCGCCCCCAGTTGCACCCGGCGCATGCTGGGCTGGCCCCCGGTGGTTTCCAGATTCGCCAGCCAGGTGGGCAGATCGTCGCGCTCACCATTGTGGGTAAGATAGCCACGGAGGTTCAGGGTGTCCGGGAGTGTGCTGTCCGGATTACGGCGCCACCGCTCCCAGAAATAATCGGCCTCCCGTTGTAGGGCCTGTTTAATCAGAAACTCTTCGGTGATAAGGGCGGCCGCCAGCACCCCGAATATCGTCACCGCGCTGATCAAAAGAATCTGGACCAGAAAAATCTTCAGCAGTTTATTGCGAATGCCCGTGCGTTTCACTTCAGCTCCATCCTGCGGCGGCCCGTTACAATGGTGATACCCAATACTGGCAGATTAGAAGACTCTAGTATCGTTGTTGTGAACGGGGCGTGAAAGTGCGGGCCCGGTGCGGGGGCGAGGGGGTGAGGGCGCGAGGGCGCGAGGGCGCGCACCAAGTATCCCTGGTCCGCGCCCTCACCGCTTGAACAGCTCAGGCGGTTTTGAAATTGCGTACCGACTTGCGTAACTGCTGCGCAGCCTGGTTGAGTCCGCGACTGGTGACCAGGTTTTTTTCCGCCATTTCGCTGCTGGTGTCGGAATAGGTCTGAATCTGAGTGAGGTTGCGGTTGATGTCCTCGGTGACTTCACTTTGCTCTTCCGCGGCGGCGGCGATCTGAATGGTCATCTTGCTGATATTGGTGACCGCTTCCTTGATATCGTCCAGGGCCGCGCCGGCGCCCTCCGTGGTGGTCACGGTGGTGCGGGCGGATTCACGGCTGCTGTTCATGGCGGCCACCGCGTCCTTTACCCCCTGTTGCAGGTTTTGCAGCATGCGCTGGATGTCCTGAGTGGATTCCTGGGTGCGGCTGGCCAGGGTGCGTACCTCGTCCGCCACCACCGCGAAGCCACGCCCCTGTTCCCCGGCCCGGGCCGCTTCAATGGCGGCGTTCAGGGCCAGCAGGTTGGTTTGCTCGGCCACCCCGCCAATCACATCGATTACCGAGTTGACGTTATCCGCCTCTTGCTCCACATGGGCGATGAGTTCCGCCGCCGATTGCACTTGCTTGGACAGGGCCTGAATCTGACGGATGGTTTCATACACCACTTTCTGCCCCTGCTCGGACTGGCCGCTGGCGGACTTGGCTTCCTCTGCCACATCAGAGGTGTTGCGTGCTACTTCATGGATGGCGGAGGCCATTTCGTTCACCGCGGTGGCCACCAGAGTCAGTGCTTCGTGCTGATATTCATTGGCCTCCCGGTTGGCCTTGGCATCTTCCGCCGCCGCTTCGGTCTGGTCAGCCACGTCTTCGGCAATGGCTTTGGTCTGGGCCACCAGGGCCTGCATCTTGTCCATCAATTGATTGAAGGCCGTGACGATGACACCGATTTCATCCCGCTGCTGGATATCAAGCCGGGCAGTCAGATCCCCTTTGCCGGAAGCAATATCCCGCATGCGCTGACTTAGCAGGCGCAGGGGGTTCACCACCATGGGTGGGATCAGCAGGATGCAGGCGGCGGAAAAGATCAGGCCCACCCCCAGCATGGTTATGATGGTGGCGCGGGAGTCGCTGGCCTCTTGCTGAATGCTTGTGGTGATAACGTCACTTAGCGCCACGTGCTTTTCCTCCAGCTCATTGATAATGCCGCGCATGGTCTGGAACCGCTCCTCACTGGCAGCGATCTGTTCCCGGGCCTGAGGGCTGTCGTCACGGGCACTGCCGGGATTGTTCAGCGCCGGCCGGGTCAGCGCCACCCAACTTTCGTAGGCGCGGTTGAAACCCTCCCGGTAGGCTTGCAGTGCCGGCTCCGGCACGGTATTGAAAAAGCGGCCCATGCGTTCCCGGGCCTGGTCAATGTTTTCCCGATACTGCGCCTTGAGGGTGGCAATCTGTCCATTGTCCGGTGCCAGCAAGGCGATGCTGCGCTCCGCCACCTGGGCCTGATACAGGTCCCGGTCCGCCTGTAACAGATAGTTGATCTCCTGCAGGTGGCCCTGGCCCACCTGCACCGCCTTTTCCGCCAGTGACTGGTTGACCAGCAGCCCCACCACGCCTGTCGCGATAAACAGAAGCGCCAGCAAGGCGATGGGCATGACGAATTTCACTTTGAACGGCAGAGTTTTAAATGCGGACATGGCAGTGCTTTCCAGCTCTCATGGCAACAGGTTATCGGCCCTGACAGGGCAGCGTCTTATTACAAGTAATAGACCAAAAAAAGTGGTTTTGCTGCCCGCCACGAGATTTCAGGCGCGGCGGCTCCGGGGCCTTGGCGACAGGGGGCCACTGGATCCCCGGTTCCCGGCGGGGTAAAATGTTGATCACTAATCAATCAATTTAACCAGAACACATGATTTGTGAAGGAGCTTGTCTTGAACTCAAGGAAGTGGATCGGCGTTGGGGCGCTGATAGGGGGGCTGATAGGGGGCTCGGGGATCGCCAGTGCTGAAATGGGGCAGGTGCGGGTGGAAGGCCTGTTCAAAGGGGCGGCGGTACTCAATATCGACGGTCAGCAGGTGCTGTTAAAGCAGGGCCGGCGTCATCAGAACGTGGCGCTGATTGATGCCAACGCCCACCGTGCGGTGGTGGAAATCGATGGCCGGCGTCACGAACTGAAACTGCACAGCGCCATCGGTGGGCGCTACCAGCCGGCGGACCTGACCCAGGTGGTGATCCGTAAAAACGATCGCAATCAATATCAGGTCAACGGCAGCATCAATGGTCAGCCGGCCCGGTTCCTGGTGGATACCGGTGCCAACACCGTGGCCATGAACGAGATCCAGGCCCGCAGCCTGGGGCTGTTATATAAGATGGAAGGTCGGGAATCCCAGGTGGTCACCGCCAGCGGTGTTTCCCGCAGCTGGGTGGTTACCCTGGATGCCATCAAGGTGGGGGAGATCCAGGTGCCCAATGTGCAGGCGGTGGTGATTGCCGGAGAGTATCCCCAGCAAGTGCTGCTTGGAATGTCCTTTTTACAGTACGTAAAGATCCAGGAGCAGAACAGCGTTTTGATGTTGGAGAAGAAATTCTGATTAAATGGCGGCGGCGGCGGCCCGGGCCCAGGCCTGCGATGGCATCCATCCTGGCTATGGATTCCTCAGTGAAAACAGTGGCTTTGCTCAGGCGTGCCGGGACGCGGGGTTGGTATTCGTTGGCCCCACTGCGGACAATCTGCGCCAGTTTGGCGACAAAGCCCGGGCCCGGGCCCTGGCCCGGGAATGTCAGGTGCCGGTGCTGGAGGGGATGGATCACGGCGTGACCCAGGCCCAGGCGGAGGCATTTTTTGCCCGGCTGCCGGAGGGTAGCGCCATGGTGATCAAAGCTGTATCCGGTGGCGGTGGTCGGGGTTTGCGGGTAGTGCGTGCGGCCACCGAGATTGCGGAAGCCTTCGCCCGCTGCCAGTCGGAGGCCGCCTCCGCGTTCGGCGATAATCAGGTTTACGTGGAGCAGTGGCTGCCCCGGGCCCGCCATGTGGAAGTTCAGGTATTGGGGGATGGCCGGCAGGTGCGGCACCTGTGGGAGCGGGAGTGCAGCCTGCAGCGGCGCCAGCAAAAAATACTGGAGGTGGCTCCCGCCCCCGATCTGGATCCGGAACTGAGGCAGGCCCTGTTGCAGGCTGCTCTGACCCTGAGCCGCGGTTGTGGTTTTCTGGGGCTGGGTACCTTTGAGTTTCTGATATTTCCCGGGCCGGACCAGCCCCGGTTCGTGTTTATGGAGGCCAATCCCAGGATTCAGGTGGAACACACGGTCACCGAGGGATCCTGGGGCTGGATCTGGTGGCGTTGCAGCTGGCAGTGGCTTTCGGAGTGTTTCTGGACAGCCTGGAACTGGATCGCTGCCGGCCGCGGGGCTGGGCGCTGCAGGCGCGCATCAACCTGGAAACCGCCAGCGCTGAAGGCGTCATCAAACCGGCGGCCGGCACTATCCGTCACTGGGATCCCCCGGGGGGCTCCGGGGTACGGCTGGAAAGCTATGTCTACAGTGGCTATCACACCAGTCCCCGTTATGACTCCATGGTGGCGAAACTCATTGTGCATACCCCGCAGGACAGCTATCCGCTGGCCCTGCGCAAGCTCTACAACGCCCTGCAGGAATTCCGCATCGACGGAGTGGCCAGCAACCTGCCTTTGTTGCGCAATCTGGTGCGGCATCCGGAGGTACTGGCCCATCGCATCGATACCGGCTTTATCGACCGCCACCTGGCTGAGCTGGCGGCCAGCCATGCCCCGGCGTTGTTACCCCAGGTGCCGGCGGGCGACCCTGCTCCGGGCGACCCTGCTCCGGGCAGCCGCCACCGCTGGCAGGTGGAAGCGGATCATCTTACCGCGCCCATCCAGGGGGTGGTGGCGAGTGTGGTGGTGAGGGCCGGCGCTGAGGTTGCCAGTGGCGCCACCCTGCTGGTACTGGAGGCCATGAAAATGGAACATCCGATCCCAGCGCCGGGGGCAGGCCAGGTGGTGGAGCTGCTGGTAGCAGCCGGCGATACCGTGGCCGAGGGTCAGCCGCTGTTACGATGGCAGACCCACTCCGGAGACGACGCCGACACTGCCTCCGCTGAGTCCATCGATCCGGATCATATCCGCCCGGATCTGGCAGAGGCCATTGCCCGTCACGGCTATGGCCTGGACGCCAATCGCCCTGAAGCCGTGGCCAGACGCCATGCCAGCGGCCAGCGGACCGCCCGGGAGAATATTGCCGATTTGTGTGATGCCGACAGTTTTATGGAATACGGGCCATTGGTCATTGCCGCCCAGCGGCGGCGCCGACCGCTGCAGGAATTAATGGAGAAAACCCCGGCGGATGGTTTGGTGGCGGGTATCGGCTGCATCAACGGGGCGCAATTTGGCGCCCGGGCGGCCCGCTGTGTGGTGCTCAGTTACGATTACACGGTGCTGGCCGGCACCCAGGGCATTCAGAACCATCATAAAAAAGACCGCCTGTTTGAACTGGCCCGGCGTCAGCAGTTACCGGTGGTGCTGTACAGCGAAGGGGGTGGTGGCCGGCCCGGAGACACCGATGGCCTGGGCTCGTCAGCGGGTCTGGATTGTCTGGCATTTCTTTATTACGCCCGGTTGTCCGGCCTGGTACCCCTGGTGGGCATCGCCGCCGGACGCAATTTTGCGGGTAACGCCGCCCTGTTGGGTTGCTGTGACGTGGTGATTGCTACCCGCAATGCCAACATCGGCATGGGGGGACCGGCCATGATCGAAGGTGGCGGATTGGGTCGCTACCGGGCGGAACAGGTGGGCCCGGCCCAGGTCCAACACGCCAATGGGGTGATCGATATTCTGGTGGCGGACGAGGCTGAGGCCACCCGAACAGCGCAACAATACCTGAGCTATTTTCAGGGGCCACTGGACCAGTGGCAGGCACCGGATGCGCGCTTGCTGCGAACGCTGGTACCGGAGAACCGGCGGCTGGCCTATGATATGCGGGCGGTGCTGGAGGGGTTGTTTGACTGCGATTCCTTATTGGAACTGCGAACTGGCTTTGCCCCCGCCATGATTACCGCCCTGGCCCGCATTGAGGGGCAGCCGGTGGGGGTCATCGCCAACCAGCCCAAGCATCGGGCGGGGGCCCTGGACAGCGCAGCGGCGGATAAGGCCAGTCGCTTTATGCAGCTTTGCGATGCCTTTGATGTGCCCCTGGTGTTCCTTTGTGACACCCCCGGCATCATGGTGGGGCCGGAGGCGGAGGCCACCGCCCTGGTGCGGCACGCGGCGCGGATGTTTGTCACCGCCGCCAGCCTCAGCGTTCCGTTCTACACCATCGTGGTGCGTCGGGCCTACGGGCTGGGTGCCATGGCCATGGCCGGTGGTTCCCTCAAGGCGCCCCTGTTCACGGTGGCCTGGCCCACGGCGGAATTTGGCGCCATGGGGTTGGAGGGAGCGGTGCAACTGGGCTTTCGCAAGGAGCTGGAGGCGATTGCGGATCCGCAGCAGCGGCAGGCACAGTTCGACGCCATGGTGGCCAAGATGGTGGAGCGGGGTAAAGCGGTAAACACCGCCAGCTTTTTTGAATTCGATGATGTCATTGACCCGGCGGACAGCCGACGCTGGCTGGTGGCAGGGTTGCAGTCAGCGCCACCACCGCCTCCCCGCGCGGGGAAAAAACGCCCCTGCGTGGATACCTGGTGAGGCGCTATTCTCCGCCGGCCACCAGCGCTGCCCGCACTTCCCGCAACTGGCTTTGAATGCGCACGGTATTTTCCGGCCCCAGCCGCCACATCAGTTTTTCCAATTCACTGGCCCGTTCCAGTTCGGGATCGGCGTAGGTGTAATACACCGTAGGCCGCTTTAGCTCAATGTGTTGCCGTTGCAGAGGCTCCACTGCCAGTATCCGGTCGATGGCGGCCAGCAGCTGATCGTCGAAGCCGGTGGGTTGACCCAGTTCATTGTGGGCCTGTGACAGCAGCGGTTCCCAGGCTTCCAGATAGCGTGCCAGCAGTTTGGGGTCAAGGGAAACGAACAGATCCACCAGGGGGCGTGCCCGGCGGTAATTGGCGGCCGCCATTTCCCAGTTATCCTCCGTTCCTTCCACCTGGAACGGCGCCAGATCGAACTGGGCGGGGCGGTTTTTCACGGGTACCTTTCCGGCGGCCACATTATTCACCAGCAACACCCATTTACGCACCTGCTCTTCGGGTGTCAGCCATTGGGACAAATCCGCGGCCAGGTCGGTAGCCGCCGCGCGCACATCCATATCGCTGTCGGTCAGTTGTGGGGGTGGGCCAACGATGGGCTCCGGGGCCGGCGGCGGTTCCGGGGTGGGTACGGGTTCGGCCATTTGGGGTTGCGGTTGTTCTCGCTGGATCGGGCGGCTCTCTCCCACGGCGTTTTCGGGGGCCGGTTCCACAGCCGTGGGCCGCGGGCTGTGGGCAGCTTCATCGCTCAGCCACAGCCATGCCAGTCCCGCCGCTGCCAGCAGCAAAATGATGATGGCGGTAATGACTGCTTTCATGGTCAAAGCTCCCCGAGTTGGTATACTGTGCCGACCACTGCACCGGATCAGCTCAAGCATTGATCAGGATGCGATGGTCATATAGGCTTTCTATCAATCATATAGAAATAATCAACTTTCTATATGGTAAATCGGAACCTATCATAACACCATCACTAGACAACAGCACAGACCAGGAGGAAATATGTCGCTGATCAACACTGAAATTAAACCGTTCAAAACCACCGCTTTCAAAGATGGGGAATTTGTAGAGATCTCTGACGCGGACGTGAAAGGCAAGTGGGCTATTTTCTTCTTCTACCCCGCTGACTTTACTTTTGTCTGCCCCACCGAGCTGGGTGACCTGGCTGATCATTACGAAGAGCTGCAGAAGCTGGGTGTGGAAGTGTACTCCGTTTCCACTGACACCCACTTCGTGCACAAAGCCTGGCACGATGCCTCCGAAACCATTGGCAAAATCAATTATTACATGCTGGGTGACCAGAACGGCAGTATCACCAATAACTTTGGTGTGATGCGTGAAGGTCAGGGCCTGGCGGATCGAGCCACTTTCCTGGTGGACCCTGAAGGTATCATCCAGGTTATGGAAGTCACTGCGGAAGGCATCGGTCGTAACGCATCTGAACTGATGCGGAAAGTCAAGGCTGCTCAGTACGTGGCGGCCCATCCCGGTGAAGTCTGCCCTGCCAAGTGGGAAGAAGGTGAAAAAACACTGGCACCTTCCCTGGATCTGGTTGGCAAAATCTAAACCGGATTCGCAATGGGTGGGTGCCGGAGCCCGTGCCCGGCACCCACCAACAAAACTTGCTCGTTTACAACCCGTTCATTCATCGTAAGTACTCAGGTGTTAGTCATGTTAGATGCAAATCTGAAAGACCAGTTGAAGAATTATCTGACCAACGTCAGCAAAGACATCGAGTTGGTGGCGTCCCTGGATGACTCCCCCAAGTCGGAAGAGATGATGGGTCTGTTGAATGACGTGGCTGGCCTGAGCGACAAAATCAGCGTACGTGAGGCGAATGACGACGATCAGCGCAAGCCTTCGTTTCAGGTGACTCGTCCGGGTGAAGATATCGGCGTGCACTTCGCTGGTCTGCCCATGGGGCATGAGTTTACTTCGTTGGTGCTGGCGCTGTTGCACGTGGGCGGGCATCCGCCGAAAGAGAAGCCCGAGCTGTTAGAGCAGATTACCGCGATGGATGGGGAGTATGAGTTTGAAACTTACATATCCCTGTCCTGCCATAACTGTCCCGTGGTGGTGCAGGCCCTGAATTTGATGGCGGCCCTGAATCCGAACGTAAAACACACCATGATCGACGGTGGGGTGTTCAAGAAAGAAGTGGAAGACCGGCAGATCATGGCCGTGCCCACTGTGTTCCTGAATGGCAAGGAGTTTGGTGCCGGTCGCATGACGCTGGAGGAAATCCTGGGCAAAGCCGATGACAAGGCCAGTGAGCGGCAGGCGCAACAGTTAAACGACAAAGAGCCCTACGATTTGCTGGTGGTGGGCGGTGGCCCCGCCGGTGCGTCAGCGGCGATCTACGCCGCCCGTAAAGGTATCCGCACCGGCATTGTGGCTGAGCGCTTTGGCGGTCAGGTGATGGATACGCTGGCCATCGAGAACTTTATTTCGGTGCAGGAAACCCAGGGCCCGACGCTGGTGGCGCAATTGGAAGAGCATGTGCGTCAGTACGAGGTGGACATTATCACCAATCAGAAGGCAGTGGGCCTGGTAACCGGCGCTCACAAGGGTGTGGAGCTGGAAAGTGGCGCCACCCTGAAGTCCAAAGCCCTGATGATCGCCACCGGCGCCAGTTGGCGCGAAATGAATGTGCCCGGTGAAAAGGAATATCGTGGCCGCGGCGTGGCTTATTGCCCGCACTGTGATGGTCCGCTGTTTAAAGGCAAGAAAGTGGCGGTGATCGGCGGTGGTAACTCCGGTGTGGAAGCGGCGATTGACCTGGCGGGCGTGGTGGAACATGTCACGCTCATCGAATTCGATGACAAACTGCGGGCTGACGCCGTGTTGCAGAAAAAGTTGCACAGTCTGCCTAACGTAAAGGTGATCGTTTCCGCCCTGACCAAAGAAGTGCAGGGCGACGGTAAAAAAGTCACCGGGTTAACTTACGAGGATCGTACCACCGGTGAAATGCACGAGGTGGAGCTGGCGGGCGTGTTCGTGCAAATTGGACTGTTGCCCAACAGCGGCTGGTTGAAAGACGTGATCAAGCTGTCGCCGCGCGGTGAAATAGAAGTGGATGCCCAGGGCCAGACCTCGGTCCCCGGGGTGTTTGCCGCCGGTGACGTGACCACCATTCCTTACAAGCAGATTATTATTTCCATGGGCGAAGGTGCCAAGGCGGCACTGGGTGCGTTCGATTACCTGATCCGGTCTTCCGTGGAGGAGGACGATCAGAGCAGCGCCGCCTGATACCGGGTTGAATCCCCGGTGCGCGGGTCATTTTGAGCGGGGTGACCCGTGCACCGGTGCGATTCTTCTTGAACAAAACCTCCCTTCGTACCGCTTGCCTGCCGCTTGCCTCTCCAACCGCAGTACTGCCTTTTTTCTCAACTGGCTTTTGTTATAGTGGGCCAAGGGAAGGATATGAGAAATCCTGCAACTGGATGCCAATAAGGATACAAACCTATGCGGGCAGATTCACCCCAGGCCGAGCCTTTCATCACCTGGTCAGCAGCTGACACCCGAATTCTCATTATTGATGACGATGCCGGCAGCGTTAACAACATCAGTCAGGTTATTCGTGATTATGGCTCGGTGTATTTTGCCACCACCGGCCAGCGAGGACTGGAGCTGGCGGCCGAGCTGCGACCGGATTTGATTATGCTGGATGTGGAGATGCCCGGTATCGACGGCTACCACGTATGCCGCGAACTGAAAGCGGATGCCGCCACCCGGGGCAGTTCGATTATCATGGTAACCGGGCATTCCGCGGTGGCCAACGAGGTGGCGGCGCTGGAGGCGGGAGCGGCGGACTTTGTCACCAAGCCGCTGAATATTCCCCTGGTGCGGGCCCGGGTGAAAACCCAGTTGTTGGTAAAAAAGCAGGCCGATGAATTGCAGCGACTGGTGGCACAGGACAGCCTCACCGGCATCAGCAATCGCCGTGCTTTTGAGGAAAAGCTGGCCGCCGAGTGGAGCCGGCATCAGCGGCAGGGGGAGGCCCTGGCGCTGGCGTTGGTGGATGTGGATCACTTCAAGGCGTTTAACGACGGCTACGGTCATCAGCAGGGGGACCAATGTTTGCGCGCCGTGGCACAGACCCTGCAGCAGTCGCTGCGGCGACCCGGTGAGGTCGTTGCCCGTTACGGGGGGGAGGAGTTTGTGGTGGTGTTGCCCCATACCCAGGCCATCGATTGCCCCGGCGTCGGCGCCTGGTTGTGTGAGCAGGTGAGGGCGCTGGCGATTGCCCATGAGTTCTCCCCCACCGCCGCCATGGTGACCATTAGCGTGGGTGTGGCAAGCCGGGTCCCGGTGGTGGGGGTGGAGTACACCTATCTGTTACATCTGGCGGATCGCGCCCTCTATCAGGCCAAGGCCAGTGGCCGCAACCGGCCGGTGGTGGCGGTTTAGTTGGGGTGGCCACTACCGATGCAGCCCGGCGTATTTGATCCCACTCCTGTACTGAGGCTGGTGCGGGGCAACGCCAGTCGCGAGCAGGACGTGATCAATATGATAGAGCGACTGGTGCGGGACGCAGACACACCGGTACGCCGCGGGCGCAGGCTGCTGGCGGCGGGGGAATTGGAAGCCGCCCGCCGCCACTTCCACTCGCTAAAGGGTTCGCTGGGCAATTTCGGCGCCCAACGGTCAGTGTGGGCGGCGGAGGCACTGGAACAGGCACTGAGCCAGGATGAGTGCCAGTTCGAGGCTTTGCTGCAGGCATTCGCCGGGGAACTGGCGGCCACCGTGACGGCGGCAAAGGCGTGGCTGCAGAGCTACCATCTGGGGCGGTCCGGGGCGGCGCCGGTGTTACTGCCGGCGGCGGAGTTTGCCAAGCGGCGTCAGCTGCTGGACAGCCTGCTGGCGGGTTCGGAAATCGCGGCCCTGGACGTATTTAACGAGCTGGCGCCGCAGCTAGAGCAATGGCTGGCGCAGGAGCGCTATCAGGCGCTGCAGGGGGCCATGGAACAACTGGACTTTGCCCGGGCCCGGGTTTTATTGAGCGCTGATTAAACCGCGTCCTGCTTGGGCTTGTTGCGGGCCATCAGGGCCAGGCGGCCATTGATGGAGCGCTCGATACCCTCGGCGTCCAGACCACATTCGGTAATCATTTCCGCCGGTTTGCCCTGTTCCACGAAATAATCCGGCAGCCCCAGGTTCAGCACTGGCACCGCAACCCCATGCTGGGCCAACACCTCGTTCACCGCCGAGCCGGCACCGCCCATGACCGCGCTTTCCTCCACCGTAACCAGCAGCTCATGCTCTGCGGCCAGCTGCAGAATCAGCGCCTCATCGATGGGTTTCACAAAGCGCATATCCGCCACGCTGGCATTGAGCTTGTCCGCCACCTGCTGGCAGGCCGCCACCAGGGTACCGAAGCCCAGTATGGCCACCCCTTTGCCCTGGCGCACCAGCTTGCCCTTGCCCAGGGGCAGGGCACTCATGTTCTGCTCGATGAGGGCACCAGGGCCGGTGCCCCGGGGATAGCGCACCGCTGCCGGGCCGGGGTGTTGGAAACCGGTGTAAAGCATCTGCCGGCATTCGTTCTCATCGGAAGGCGCCATCACCACCATGTTGGGAATGCAGCGCAGGTAATTCAGATCATAGGCGCCGGCGTGGGTGGGGCCGTCTTCCCCCACCAGGCCGGCACGGTCAATGCCGAAGGTTACGTCCAGGTTTTGCAGGGCCACATCATGAATCAGCTGGTCGTAGGCCCGCTGCAGAAAGGTGGAATAGATGGCCACCACCGGTTTTTGCCCCTCACAGGCCAGGCCGGCTGCCAGGGTCACCGCATGCTGTTCGGCAATGGCCACGTCCAGATAACGGTCCGGAAACCGGCGCGAGAACTCCACCATACCCGAGCCCTCGCGCATGGCCGGGGTGATTCCCACCAGGCGCTTATCCTGCTCGGCCATGTCGCACAACCACTGACCAAAAACAGCGCTGAACTTGGGCGGCTTGGGCTTGTTGTCAGCGGTTTTCAGGGAGGCCTTGGGCTCAATTTTGGTGAGGGCGTGGTAGCCGATGGGATCGGCCTCCGCCGGTTGGAAGCCCCGCCCCTTGCGGGTGTACAGGTGCAGTAAATGGGGCCCCGGAATGTCCCGCAGCTTGCCCAGATAGGTCACCAGTTTTTCCAGGTTATGCCCGTCAATGGGCCCAATGTAGTTGAAGCCCAGCTCTTCGAACAGGGTGCCCGGCGACACCAGCCCTTTCATGTGCTCTTCGGTGCGGCGCACAAACTCCATGGCATTGGGCATATTCTCCAGCACCTTTTTGCCGCCTTCCCGCAGGGCGTTGTAGGTGCGGCTGGCCCACACCCGGGACAGGTAATTGGAGAGCCCGCCCACATTCTCGGAGATGGACATTTCGTTGTCATTGAGAATGACGATCATATTGGCTTTGGTGTGGCTGACGTGATTCAGGGCTTCGAAAGCCATGCCGGCGGTGAGGGCGCCGTCGCCGATAATGGCAATATTGCGGTTGTCCCGGCCCTGGGCCCGGCTGGCCAGGGCCATGCCCAACGCCGCACTGATGGAAGTGCTGGAGTGACCCACGCCAAAGGTGTCGTACTCGCTCTCCGCGCGTTTGGGAAAGCCGGACAGGCCGCCCCGCTGCCGCAGGCTGATCATGGCCTCCCTGCGGCCGGTAAGAATCTTGTGGGGATAGGTCTGGTGTCCCACGTCCCACACCAGCTTGTCTTCCGGGGTGTTGAACACATAGTGCAGGGCAATGGTCAGTTCCACCACCCCCAGGCCGGCACCAAAATGCCCCCCGGTTCTGCCCACGGTGTACATCAGGTAGTGGCGCAGTTCCCGGGCCAGTTGCGGCAGCAGTTCCTGATCCAGCGTGCGCAACTGGGCCGGAGTTTCGATTCGGTCCAGCAGTGGCGTGCCGGGCCGGGTAAGCGGAATCTCGGTAAACATCAGTGGAGTTGCCTGTTGCTGGTGCGATGGAACATGATGCAAACCGCCATTATACGAGTCTCACTGGCAAAACATAACGTCTGACCGGGAATTTGTTAATTTCGTCAGTGGGTTCGGACCACAATGTAGGTGGCCAGCGCCCGCAGAGGTTCGGCCTGCGCGCCGAAATCAGCCAGCGCCGCCACTGCCTGATTGCTCAGTTCCCGGGCAAAATCCCGGGCCTGATCCAGCCCCAGCAAATCGGGATAGGTGACTTTTTTCAGCGCCCGGTCCGCCCCCTGGTGTTTACCCAGTTGCGCCGTTTCCCCCACCACGTCCAGAATGTCATCCTGCACCTGAAAGGCCAGGCCGACGGCCTGGGCATAACGGTCCAGGGCTTCCAGTTGGCGGGCGCTGACCTGGGGATGGGTGAGCGCACCCATGGCCACGCTGGCGCGGATCAGGCAGCCGGTTTTATGCTGATGGATCAGCTCCAGCTGCTGCAGATTCAGCGCCGCCCCCTCTGCTTCCAGATCCAGGGCCTGACCCCCGGCCATGCCCCGGGTGCCGCTGTTGCCCGCCAGCAGCCGGATCAGCTGCAGGCGAGTGCCGTCGGCCATGCTCACCGGTGAGCGGGCGATTACCTCAAACGCCAGGCATTGCAGCGCGTCCCCCGCCAGAATGGCGGTGGCCTCGTCGAAGGCGATGTGGCAGGT
>MDSW01181622.1_pt1 | contig 15144 bp, 14 predicted proteins | sample 811171 | NCBI WGS metagenome assembly MDSW01 (sample SAMN05326641, study PRJNA326480) | marine metagenome | isolation source: seawater | place: Atlantic Ocean: North West | collected 2012 | reverse complement strand
AATCTATTAAGTGAAGATGGTATAGATACTTGTTATCTAATCAATAAAACCAAAAATGTAAAACAAGTTGCAAAAGTTTATAGTAATTTAACAAAAATGGGTATGATCCTATATACTGATCAGCCTGGACTACAGTTTTACACAGGAAATATGATGGCTAAAAAATATTATGGAAAATATAATAAAAAGTATGGTTATCAGCATGGATTATGTCTAGAAGCTCAATTATTTCCTGACGCAATAAACCATTCTTCCTTTATAAGTCCTATTTTAAGAGCAGGTGATAAATATACTTCAAAAATATATATGAATCTAAGAAATGATTTCTAGAATCAATGTTTATTTAGCCATATAATTATATTTATGTTTTTAGGAATAGATTTAGGAACGTCTTCTATTAAAACTATATTGATAAATGAAAATCAAGATACAATTGCAAGTCATACCGAGAATATTGAGATAGCAAATCCCAAAAGCGGCTATTATGAGCAAAACCCTGAAGACTGGTTTTTATCTACAATAAATTGCTTTAGAAAAATTAAAGATTTAAAACCAAAAGAATTTTCATCAGTAAAATCTATTGGAATATCCGGGCAAATGCATGGAGCTACTATTTTAGATAAAAATAATAGAGTTTTACGTCCTTGTATTTTGTGGAATGATACTAGAGCAGCAAAGGAGTGTATTTTGATGGAGCAAAAATATTTAGATTTAAGAAAAGAATCTGGAAATATAGCTATGCCAGGTTTTACATCCCCAAAGATTTTATGGTTAAAAAATAATGAAAAAGATATGTTTAATAATATTGCAAAAGTATTATTACCTAAAGATTATCTTAGATTTAGGCTATCAAATTCCTTTGTTACGGACATGTCAGATGCTTCAGGAACTTTATGGTTAAATGTAAGAGAAAGAAAGTGGTCTGAAAACTTATTAAATTTAACAGAATTATCTCAAAATAATATGCCCGATTTGGTTGAGGGAAGTGAAGTAAGTTCTTTTATTGATAAAAATTTAGCCAATGAACTAGGTTTTAAAAATAAAGTCATTATTGCAGGAGGTGCAGGAGATCAAGCAGCGGGAGCAATAGGCTCAGGTGTTATAAATAATAATCAATCTGTAATTTCTATTGGTACTTCAGGTGTATATTTTTCTCCAACTCAGGATTTTATTCCCAATACAAGTAAAGCAGTACATTCATTTTGTCATTGTATTCCAAATACGTGGCACCATATGTCCGTAATGTTAAGTGCTACAAGTTCAATCAATTGGGCTACTAAAATTTTTAATTTAGATATAGATAAAGCAATGAAAATGGTTGAAGATTATTTTAATAATGATTTTATAATAAAATCCACACCTTATTTTTTACCCTATTTAACTGGTGAAAGAACACCATACAACAATCCTCATTTAAGAGGTTCTTTTCATATGTTAGATACATCTACTAATGTTGATGCACTTCTTTACTCAGTAATAGAGGGAATTAGCTTTGGAATAAAAGATGGATTTGACGCAGTGCATGCAGTTAGCCCAAATAAGGATGAAACATATTTAGTTGGAGGAGGTTCTAAAAGTACTTTCTGGACCAGTTTTATTTCTTCTATGCTTAAACAAAAAATTTTATTAGGAAGGGATGCTGATCTTGGCCCTGCTTTAGGTGTTGCAAGATTAGCAATGCTTGCTACAAAAGAATATAATAAAGATGATATTTTGAAAAGTATGCCTATTATTGTAGAACTAAAACCAAACGAAAAATCTTCAATTATACTTGATAAGAGATACAAAACATGGAAAGAAATTGTTAAACATAATGAACCAATATCAAAAAAAATAATGGAGAAAAATTATGAGTGAATATTTTCAAAAAATTCCACAAATAAAATATGAAAGTAAATCTAGTAATAATCCGCTTAGCTTTAAATATTATGATGAAGAAAAGATTGTGTTAGGAAAAACCATGAAAGAGCATTTAAGATTTGCTACTTGTTATTGGCATACATTTACTTGGCCTGGACTAGATCCATTTGGAGGAGCTACAATTGAACGACCTTGGATGACAGTTGGAGATCCATTAGATATGGCAGAAATTAAATTAAACGCAGCTTTTGATTTTTTTAGTAAAATTAATACACCTTATTTCTGTTTTCATGACCGAGATATTGCTCCTGAAGGACAAGATTTTAATGAAACAAAAAAAAATCTAAATCACATTGTTGACTTAATGGAAAAGAAAATTCAACAAACAGGAGTAAAATTGTTATGGGGAACAGCAAATGCTTTTTCAAATAAAAGATATATGTCGGGAGCCTCAACAAATCCAGATCCTGAAGTATTTGCATATGTTGCGGCTCAAGTTAAAAATTGTTTAGATATTACACAAAGGCTTGGAGGACAGAATTATGTTTTATGGGGTGGTAGAGAAGGCTATGAAACTATTTTAAATACTAACATTAAAAAAGAAATAGATAATCTGGCTAGGTTTTTAGAGTTAGTTGTTAATTATAAACATAAAATTGGCTTTAAAGGTCAAATATTAATTGAACCTAAGCCTCATGAACCAACGAAACATCAATATGATTTTGATGCAGCTTCTTGTTTAGCTTTGATAAGAAAGATAGGCTTAGAAGATGAAATTAAATTAAATATTGAGGTTAATCATGCAACATTATCAGGTCATAATTTTGAGCATGAAATAGCATATGCAATATCAAATAATTGTTTAGGGAGTATTGATGTTAATAGAGGTGACACAATGCTTGGTTGGGATACAGATCAATTTCCTAATAATCCTTCAGACTTATTAATGGCTTTTTATTATATTTTTTCTAATGGAGGATTTCAGCAAGGTGGTTTTAATTTTGATGCAAAAATTAGAAGACAATCAATTGATCCAGAAGATTTATTTTATGCTCATATCGGTGGTATGGATACTTGTGCAAAAACACTAATAGCAACTGAAAAAATGATAGAAGATAATATAATTCCTAAATATATTGATGATAGATATGCTGATTGGAATAAAGATTTAGGAAAATTCATTTATGATAAAAAAACAACTCTAGAAATGATAAATGAAAAAGTGGAAAAAGAAAATATAGAACCACAAGCTAAGTCAGGACAACAAGAATACTTAGAAAATATTTTAAATAAGTACCTATAATTTATATGATTTTTTAATAGTGAAAACTTTTAAATTAAATACAAATTCAACTTTTAAATATTCTAATATTAATCTTGCAATTGGAAATTTTGATGGAATTCATTTAGGTCATCAGACAATAATAAAAAAATTAATTTCTGATTCAAAAAAAATGAAAATAAAATCAGCAATATTATCCTTTGAGCCTCATCCTAGACAATATTTTGAAAAAAATTTAAATAATCATTTAATTATCAACCACGTTACAAAAGAAACTTTATTTAGAGATCTTGGCATAGATTATAATATTATATTTAGTTTTGACTCTAGTATTGCATCTTTGGGTGCAAGTTCCTTTGTTGAAAAAATATTAGTTAAGATGCTGAAAATAAAAAACATAACTGTGGGATATGATTTTAAATTTGGCAAAAATAGAAAAGGAAATGTAGATTTACTTAAAAGATTATCAAAAAAATATGATTATTCAATTTCATTTATAGATCCTGTCATTAATCCCGTAACATCAGAAGTGTATTCTTCATCACTAATAAGAAGATATATACAGGATGCCAAATTTGATAATGTTTCTTCATTATTAGGCAGACATTGGTCTATGAGTGGAACTGTCATAAAAGGAGATCAAAGAGCTAGTAAAATTAATTTTCCTACAGCTAATATTTTACCAGGTAATTTAATTAGACCAAAAAAAGGTGTTTATGCTATAAGAGCCAAGTTAGTTAAAAAATACTTTAATGGTATTGCAAATTTAGGAGAAAGACCCACTGTAAATGGTAAAAGTCTATTACTTGAGGCTCACTTGTTTGATTTTAATAATGATATATATGGTAAAGAATTGACTGTTGAATTTCTTACATTTATTAGAGATGAAAAGAAGTTTAAAAATTTTGATTTACTTACTGAACAGATTAAAAGAGATATTCAATTAGCTAAAATAATACACCTCAATAAATAAATGGAATATAAAGAAACAATATTTTTACCAAAAACTTCTTTTGAAATGAGAGCAAATCTCCCTAAAAAAGAACCACAAATCTTACAAGATTGGAATGAACAAGATATTTTCGATCAACTAAGAAAAAAATCTGAAGGTAAGGAAAAGTTTATTTTACATGATGGTCCCCCATATGCAAATGGACATATTCATATGGGAACTGCATTAAATAAAATATTAAAAGATGTAATAGTAAGAACACAACAAATGACAGGAAAAGATTCAATTTATGTTCCAGGTTGGGACTGTCATGGCCTACCTATAGAATGGAAAATTGAAGAGCAATATAGGAAACAAGGTAAAAATAAAGATGATATTCCTACAGTGCAATTTAGAAAAGAGTGTAGAGAATTTGCTGAAAAATGGATTGAGATTCAAAAAAAAGAATTTAGAAGACTGGGAGTCGAGGGAGATTGGGAAAATCCCTACTTAACAATGTCAAATGAAGCTGAAGCTCAAATTGTAAGGGAGCTTGGAAAATTTTTACTAGATGAAAGTTTATACAAAGGTGCAAGGCCAGTATTATGGTCAGTAGTAGAAAAAACAGCTTTAGCTGATGCTGAAGTAGAGTATGAAGATCATACTTCTAATACAATATATGTAAAATTCAAAGTATTAAAAAGTAGTATCAAAGAAATAATTAATAATGATATTTTAATTTGGACAACTACTCCTTGGACAATACCTGGCAATAGAGCTTTGGCTTATGGTGAAGAAATTGAATATCAATTATTAGAAGTAAATGAAATAAAAGATGAAAGTATGTCCACTGTCGGAGATAAAATTGTTATTGCAAAAGATTTAAAAGAGAGTGTTTTTAATGAAATAGGAGTTAGTCAAAGCACTAAAATTAAAAGTTTCTTTGGCAAAGATTTATTAGGCTCGATATGTGAGCATCCATTTAAAAAAATCGGATATGATTTTGAAGTAGTAGTTTTACCAGCTGATTTTGTAACTTTAGATCAGGGCTCTGGAATAGTGCACGTTGCACCTGGTCATGGATCTGATGATTATAATTTAGGTATTAAAAATAATATTGAAGTTGTTCAAACTGTAACTGATGACGGAAAATACAATGAAAATGCCAAAGGATTTGTAGGAGAACATGTATATAAAGTAGATTTAAAAATAGCAGATAAACTTAAAGAATTAGGTAGATTGGTTTTTTTAGGTAAACTTCGTCATAGCTACCCTCATTCATGGAGATCTAAAGCTCCTTTAATTTTTAGAAATACTCCTCAATGGTTTATTTCAATGGATAAGAAAAATCTAAGAAAAATAGCCTTAAACTCAATAGATAAAACTATATTTTATCCTCCACAAGGAAAATCAAGATTGAGATCAATGATTGAAACTAGACCGGATTGGTGTGTTTCTAGACAGAGGGTTTGGGGAGTTCCTTTACCCCTATTTATAAATAAAAAAAATGGAAAACCTCTAAGGGATATAAGCGTGATTAATAAGATTGCAGAAATATATGAAAAAGAGGGTAGTGATACTTGGTTTACAAGTGATCCTCAAATATTTTTAGGAGATAAATATAATGCAAATGATTATGATCAAATAAAAGATGTTGTAGAGGTTTGGTTTGATAGTGGATCAACTCATGCGTTTTGTCTTGAAAAGAGAAAAGACTTAAAATGGCCCGCATCCATGTATTTAGAGGGAAGTGATCAACATAGAGGATGGTTTCATTCATCTTTATTAGAATCCTCTGGAACTAGAGGTAGAGCACCTTATGAAAGTGTGTTGACACATGGTTTTGTTGTTGATGGCAAAGGAAGAAAAATGTCTAAATCTCTTGGAAACGCAATTTCTCCTGATGAAATTATAAAAAAATATGGAGTAGATATTTTACGTTTGTGGGTTGTGGCATCTGATTATTATGATGACTTAAAATTAGATAATGCAATTTTACAAGCTCAAACTGATTCATATAGAAGAATAAGAAATACATTTAGATATTTAATTGGTAATTTAGATAAATTTAATCAAAATGAAAAAGTGGATATTTCAGATTTTCCCGAATTAGAAAAATATATTTTACATAGATTATGGGAGATTGACAAAATTATTCAGGAATGTGTAAAAAATTATAATTTTCACTTAATGTTTACTACATTATTAAATTTTTGTTCAAACGACTTATCTTCATTTTATTTTGATATTCGTAAAGATACGATTTATTGTGATGATTATAATTCTATTAAAAGAAAATCTTCAAGAACTTTACTTGATACTCTTTTCAATTATATTGTCAGATGGCTAGCGCCTTCTCTAGTATTTACAACTGAAGAAGCATGGAAAGCTAGGGGCAATTCTTCAAGTATACATTTGGAAGAATTTTTAAAAGCAGATAAAATTTTTCAAGATGACTCATTATCAAAAAAATGGGAGTTAATAAAAAATATAAGAAAAGTTGTCACTGGAGCATTAGAAAAAAAGAGATCAGAAAAATTAATAGGTTCTAGCTTAGAAGCTCATATAGATATTTATTTAAAAAATAATATTTTAGAAATTGTAAGAGATATTGATTTAGCTGAAATATGTATTACCTCATCATTTTCTATTTTATTAATTGATGATGATATAGATGCGTTTAATATTCAAGAAATAGGTGATATAAAAGTAAAAGTTTCTAAAGCAAAAGGAAATAAGTGTAATAGATGCTGGAAAGTTTTAGAGGAAATAAATGAAAAAAAAGAAATTTGTAAACGATGTGAAAAAATAATTGAAACAAATAAATTATAAATTAAATTTTTTATGAAATTTCTAGTTTTTATAATATTATTATTTTTAGATTATTTTTCTAAAAAAATTATATTTGAGCAAATTGGATTAAATCAATTTGTGCAAATATTCTCTTTTTTAGATATTACTCATATTCACAACTATGGAATTTCGTTTGGTCTTTTTTCTGGCATTCTTCCTACTTGGATAATAATTATTTTAGGAGTATTGATAACTTTTTTTATATTTTATCTTATGCTCACATCAAAAAATAAATCAGAAAAAATAGGATTATTACTTATTGTTGCAGGTGCAGTGTCTAATTTGACTGATAGAATAAACAATAATTATGTATTAGATTTTATATATTTGCATTATAATAATTTTTATTGGCCTGCATTCAATTTTGCAGATATATATATAACTATAGGTGTAATAATGGTTATTTATGGTAATTACATTTTATATAAAAATAGAAAATAAAATAATATGATGAAGTTATTATCCATTTTTTTTATCTTAGTTATTATATACGGATGCTCAAAAGTTAGAGAAAGTGCCGGTGTAACAAGAAAATCAATTGATGAATTTAAGGCTATAGAAAATCCGCCTTTAGTTATTCCCCCAGATTTTACTCTGGTTGCTCCTGATCAACTGGAAGAAAGAAATATTGGTAATATTGAAAATGAATTAGCTCAAGAAATACTATTTGGCTTAGAAGATTCTAATGATAAAAAAAATGTTAATTTAACAACTATGAATCAAATTCTTTCTAATGCAAAGGCTTTAGAAGTTTCTGATGATATTAGAAATGAGATTGATGATGAATTTGCTAATGAAAAATCATCAGATGGAATATTTCAACTTAGTTGGGAGAATGAAATAGAAGTATTAGATGCTGCAAAAGAATCAGAAAGAATAAGAAATCAAAATTTTAATGAAGATCCAATCTCAGAGGGAGAAGTGCCTATAAGAAAAGAAATGAAAAAAATTAAAAAAAAGAAACGCTTTATATTTTTTTAATTTAAATGAAAAATATTAAAATAAAATATTATAATTTAGAAAATAATAACAAATACATTAAATCATCTTCTAATAAGATTGATAAAAAAATTTTTTCTTTACCTATATTTAAAATTATAAGTAATAATAAATTGACTAATGAAATTATCAAGACAGCAAAAGAATTTGAAAAAGATAAAAAAGGATTTTTTGTATTTGGAACTGGCGGATCTAATCTTGGGGCTAAAGCACTAATATCTATTTTACAAGGTAAAGAAAAAAATAGATTGATATTTTATGATAATATAGATCCTCAAAATTTTAAAAATTCTATAGAAAAATATAATTATGAAAAATTTGGTTTTATTATTATTTCTAAATCAGGAAAAACTCCTGAAACATTAGCCCAATTTGGATCTCTTATAGAAATTTTTGATAAGAAAAAAAAATTAATTCAATTTTATAAAAAATGCTTAATCATAACTGAAGACAGGCCTAGCCCACTTAGAAATATTGCAATAAAAAATAAATGTTTGTTGCTAAATCATGAAAAAGAAATCGGTGGTAGATACTCAGTTTTTTCTAATGTAGGAGCTGTGCCGGCTGTTTTAGCTGGATTCAATATTAAAAAATTTCATCAAGGTGCAAAAGATACTTTAAATTATCTTACAAAGAACAATAATTATATTGTTCACTCAAGATTCGCTAAAATTCTATCATCAAGTTTGCAAATAAATGTTATGATGACATACTCTGATTCATTGTACTATTTTGGAAAGTGGTTTTTACAATTATGGGCAGAAAGTTCAGGAAAAAATGGATTGGGCATTACTCCTATACATTCTATTGGAACAACTGATCAGCATAGTCAATTGCAGTTATTTCTAGATGGACCAAAAGATAAATTTTTCACTTTCATTGCTACTAATCATAAAAAAAAAGGACTTAAAATTAATAAACAAATAATGATTCAAAATAATTCCTCCTTTTTAGGAGGAAAAAAAATGGGAGATCTTATGGATGCAGAACAGAAAGCAACAATTAGCACTTTTATAAAGAAAGGCATACCTATAAGAAAAATTTATTTGCAAGAAATTAACGAATACTCCATAGGTCAATTAATGTCTTTAACTATGTTTGAAACTATAACCACTTGTAATTTATTAAACGTTGATCCATTTAATCAACCAGCAGTAGAACAAGGAAAAATTTTGACAAAAAAATATCTTAATCAATAATGTAAATTTAAAAAGGATATTTTTGTTTTTCCATACTTTCTTTCATCAAATTTATTAAAAAATTTTTGATAGTTTATAACTTTATTTTTATGAGATTCTATAATTACAATACTCTCATTATTTAGAAAATTAGAATCATATATATTAAACAAAATATTTTCATAATTACTAAAATTATAAGGAGGATCTATAAAAACTATCGAAATTTTATCTTTTATTATATCAAATTTATTATTTATTATATCATTTTCTATAATGTTAAATTGATTATTATTACAAACTTTTAAGCAATTTTTATTTAAAAACGAAATAACACTTTTATTAACTTCATAAAAATAACAGTATTGTGCCCCTCTAGATATTGCCTCCAGACCTAAAGAGCCTGATCCTGCAAAAAGATCTAAAATTTTTTTTCCTACAAATGCTGGTTTATTTTTTTTTGTAAAATAACTTTCAATGATTGAAAAAATAGACTCCTTTTTTTGTGAAGATGTTGGTCTTACTGAATTTATAGGAACCTCTAATTTTGTTCTTTTTTTATTTCCTCCAATAATATTGACCATATAACTATAATGATGGATTATAAATTTCTTTAATTTCTCCTGGCTTAGTATCTAAAATCTTATATTTTCCAAATTGAATTCTAATTAACTTATTTATTTTTAATTTATAAAACTTACAAATATTTCTTATTTCTCTATTTTTGCCTTCAGTTAAATAGAAAATTAGCCAAGAAATTTCTTTTTTCATTGTTTCAATTTTCACTTTAATTTTTTTATAATTAATACCATTAATTGTTATACCTAAGTTAATTCTATTGATAATGTCTTTATTTATATTTCCTTGAATACATACTTTATATACCCTTTTAATATTGGATTGTGGAAGTTCCATTTTTCTCGCAAAATCTCCATTATTTGTTAGTAGTATCAAGCCTTCGCTCATGTAATCCAGTCTTCCAATAGAAATTACTCTAGGTATATTTTTTGGTAAAATTTCGAATATAGTTTTTCTTTGAATTGAATCTTTATTTGTGCAAATTATGTTTGTGGGTTTATAGAATTTCCATAATCTTATTTTTTCTATTAATTTTATTAACTTTCCATCGACAAAAATTTTATCACTTTTTGTTACATTTACATTTGGTTTTAAACAAATCGCATTATTTATACAAACTCTTTTATTTTTAATAAGTTTTTCAGCATCCCTTCTTGAACAGTAACCAGAGTGTGAAATAAATTTTGCAATTCGCATTTTTATTTGGTTGAATTGATAAAATTTGAAATAATTTTTTGATCACTTTTTGTTATAAGAAACTCAGGATGCCATTGTATACCCATACACCAATTATGACTTTTGTGTTCAATTGATTCTATTATACCATCTTTAGCCCTACTACTAATAATTAAATTTTCTCCTAACTTATCTATTGCTTGATGATGAGCACTGTTAACTTTTATTCTATTTTTTTTAATTATTTTTATTAATTTTGATTTTTTATTAATTATAACTAAATGACTTGTTTGATTTCTGGGATTTTTTTGTTCATGTTGAATAGTTTTATATTTCAAACTTTTTATATCCTGAATAAGAGTTCCGCCTAAACATACATTTATAAGTTGATGACCTCCACATATTCCCAATATAGGTATATTTTTTATTAAACTTTTTTCACAAATCTTTTTTTCAAAAATAGTTCTTATGTTTTTTTCTATTCTAGAACCGCTATTTTTTTTTCCGTATAAAGAAGGACTAATATCAAAATTACCTCCAGTTATTATTATTCCATCAATTAACTTAAGTATATTATTAATGGATTTAGTAGAATGAAATAAAGGAAAAGGAATACCGCCTAATTTTTCTATTGAGTGAAGATAATTCTGTCTAATAGCATACCATGGAAATTTAGAATATAATTTACTATCTTCATTATCTAAAGTTATACCAATTACAGGCTTTTTCATTGTATTATATTTATTATATTATAATTTAGCTTATATTTTATATTATGAATATCGATTTTTATATGAATTTAGCTATTAAAAAAGCAGAAGAAGCCTTAAATTACGATGAGGTTCCAGTGGGCGCAGTTTTAATTAATGAAAATAATAATCAAATTATTTCTTCTAGACACAATGAAATTACTGCCCAAAATAATCCTTTAAAACATGCTGAAATGCTGGTTATTGAGGATGCTTTTAAAATTATTAAAACCAAATTTTTAGAAAACACTGTTATTTTTTCTACTCTTGAACCTTGTTTTTTATGCGCATCTGCAATTAGTGAGGCTAGAATTAAGAAAATTTATTTTGGTGCTTATGATGAAAAAAAAGGAGCTCTAGAAAATAATACAAAAATTTTTAATAATAATAAATATTATAAACCTCAAGTGTATGGAGGTATAAATGAAGAAAAATGTTCAATGTTATTAAAAGAATTTTTTATTAAAAAAAGGAACTTAAATTGAAGAATTTGATAAATATTCCTGAATACCGAGTATCAGAATTTAATAATCATTTGAAGGAAGTATTAAATTCTACCTATGATTATATCAAAATACGTGGAGAAATTAGTTCAGTTCAGAAGGGCAGGATTGGTCAAATTTTTATAACATTAAAAGATGAAAATTCTATCCTTAATGGAATAATTTGGAAAAATAATATGAATAATATAGCATTTAATCCAGAAGTAGGAGTCGAAGTAATAGCTGTTGGTAAAATCACAACATATGCAAAATCTATAAGTACGTATCAAATAGATATAGAAAACTTAGAAATCGCAGGCGAAGGGGCATTACTTAAACTTGTTGAACAACGTAAAAAGAAACTTGCAGAAAAAGGTTATTTTGATGAAAAATATAAAAAAAAGTTACCTTATATACCAAATAAAATAGGGGTAATTACTTCTCCTACCGGTGCAGTAATTCATGATATTATAAATAGGATAAAAGATAGATTCCCAGTATCTGTTGAATTGTGGCCAACTGCTGTTCAGGGGAATGAAGCTTCCAAAATGATTATTGATGCAATTAATGGTTTTAATAGTAAAGATTATCCTGATAAGCCTGAAGTAATAATTATCGCTAGAGGTGGTGGAAGCGTTGAAGATTTGATGCCTTTTAATGACGAGGATTTAGTTATAAGTGTTTATAAATCAAAAATTCCTATAGTTTCAGCTATAGGGCACGAAACTGATTATACTCTATTAGATTATGTTAGTGATCTTAGAACGCCAACACCAACAGCTGCAGCAGAAAAAACTGTTCCTGTTCAAGATGAATTGATAAGCAAGATTAATATATTAACTGATAGATTAACTAGCAATATAACTAGACTAGTTATACAAAACAAGGATTTGATAAATAATTATTCCAAATTGCTTAAATCACCTAAATTTATAATTAATTCTTTTAAAGAGAAAATGATTAATTCTGGATTACAGTTGAATAGTGTTTTTAAATCATTATTTGAAAAAAATAATTATATTTTAGTTGAACAAAAAAACAAACTTAAATCTCCAAATGATTTATTTAAATATAAAAAACTTCAGTCACTAAATTTATTTAAAAATTTAGAAAGTAAATTAATTATTAAAGTTGAAAATAAACTGTCTGTATTCAATAATTTGATTAAATTATTACAAGCAAATTCATTAGAGAAAAATTTAAGTAAAGGATACACAGTTTTAAAAAAATCAAATAAAATTGTTAAAGATTCTAACAATTTGAAGAATAATGATAGAATCAATATAAAATTTATAGATAAAGATATTAATGTTATTATTAAAAAAACCTAATCAAATCTTTTATGCTGCCAGAACCATTGACTAGGTTTTTCCAAAATCCACTTTTCTATTATTCCATGCACTTTCTTCATTGCCTCATCATCAGATAAATCACCATCAAAAATATTAATTGCTGGATGAAAAATTATTGAAAAATTATTAATTTTTTCTCTAATTGTCTGTACTGGTAACAATCTTAGTTTGTACTTTCTTGCTATTTTTAAAAAACCCGTCTGAGTTTTTGTATTAATATTGAAAAAATTAATATTTTTTCCAGCTGTATCTTTTTGATCAATTAATAACAACATAGATAAATTTTTATTTATTGCTTCAATGATATCTTTCGCACTTTCTTTTCCCTTAGGAGTAAAAAAAGATTTACTTTTTAATATTGTTTTCTTTCTAATATTAAGAATATATTCGTCTATAAACGGATTGTTTATATGTCTATATATTGCCCCTATGCTAATATTTTGATTTGTAATAGTTGGAACTAATAATTCCCAATTGGCTTGATGTATGCCAAAAAATATAACTTGTTCATTATTTTCTTTTATTTTTTCTATATTTTTTTTTCCAATAATTTTAATTCTATTGTTTTTGTTCTTAAGTATTTTATCTATTATAGAAAATTCAATAAAAGTTTTACCTAAATTTTCCCAACTTTTTGCTACATCTTTTTTAATTTGTTTTTCATTAATATTCTTAAATATTCTCTTATAATTATTTAAAGCTACATTATGTGATCTAGTATAAGGGCCTATAATCTTAAAAAATTTTCCTCCTAATACTGAAACTAAATTAATTGGAATAAGTTTGAGAAAAGAGAAGATAATTAAAACTATTAAAAATTCAATTAATTGTCTGATTTTTTTCATTTATTTTTTGACGAATTATTAAAAATATGATTTTCAATTACCTCCGATAATATTTGAGTAACTAAATCTTCGTTTTCGAAAACTATTTCACCATCTAAAGTATTTATTAAGGGTCTATATGTTTTTGGTATTCTAACATAATCTTTTCTTGTCGTAACAAGTATAGAATTATTTTTATTTGCATTTTCTGCTAAGGATAAAAGATCATTCTCATTATATATGTGATGATCAGGAAAAGTAAATTCTTTGACAATTTTTGCTTTTTGCTCTTTTAATGAATTAAAAAATTTTTCAGGATAAGCTATCCCTGCAAATGCTGTGATATTCTTGCCTTTGAAAATTTCATTTTCATCTTTAATGTTAAATTTTGCTTGAATTATAGGAATTTTTGAAGGAATTGAATTTCTCAAACTATCAGAAATTTCACCAATAATTATTACTAAATTAGTTCGAGATAATCCTGTTTTTATACTTTCCCTTAATGGTCCTGATGGCATGACTTTTTTATTTCCAAATTCTTGTTCAGCATTTATGACAACTATAGAAAAGTTTTTTTCAATTGAAGGATTTTGAAAACCATCATCCATTATTAAACAATCAGCGCCATTCTTTTTTGCAAGAAAAGAAGACTCAATCCTATTATTTCCAATCCATGTTGGAGCAATTTCAGATAAAAGAATTGATTCATCTCCAACTGAAGAGGCTGAATGCCAGGGCTTTACAAGAGTATTCGTTTTTATTAAACCTGCATAACCTTTTGAAATAAAATTTGGATTATACCCTGCCTTTAAAAGTAAATTGCCGATCTTAAGAGAAACTGGAGTCTTTCCAGCACCACCAACTACTATATTTCCTATACATATTATAGGTATGGGAGAAGTTTTTTTAACACTTATGAAATTTCTTAAACGAGTTCCAAATCTAAATAATATAGAAAGAGGAGAGAGAAAAGTAGAAAAAAAAGTATCTTTCTTTACATACCAAAATTTAGGTGCTTTCAACATATCAAATCTTTTTAATCAATTTATTAATAGTCTTAATTAAAATGGCTTTTTTAAATTTTTGTTTTTCTGCAAATTTTTTTGTATTCTTTTTTATCATATTTATTTTTGTTTTATTATTATATATTTTAATAAAAAATTTTTCAAATTCTTCAACATTATTACATATAGAGCATATTTTATTCTTTTGCATTTCAAGAAAAGTGTTTTCCCAATTATAAATATGTGAACCTGTAGCTATAACACAATCATTTTTTGCAGGCTCAATAGGATTATGACCACCCAGGTTAACTAAAGAACCTCCTAAAAAAACAAAGTCACTTAAAGAAAAATAATATTTCATTTCTCCCATTGTATT